>Ga0307515_10015946_pt1 | contig 13798 bp, 14 predicted proteins | sample 17_EM_MG_FD_194513 | JGI IMG/M metagenome (GOLD analysis project Ga0307515, IMG submission 194513) | Populus trichocarpa ectomycorrhiza microbial communities from riparian zone in the Pacific Northwest, United States - 17_EM | ecosystem: Host-associated > Plants > Roots > Unclassified | place... | reverse complement strand
GAAAATTAATTATGTAGCCTTGTTGCAGGTTTGATGGTCGAGATTTCTCGAAGAGGTTAAAGGGCAAGAAGGTTATGTTCGTAGGGGACTCTCTGAGTCTAAACAATTTTCAGTCTTTGCTGTGTTCGCTCCATGCTGCTGTGCCTTCTTCCAACAACACAAGAAATACAGATAATTACTAGTTATATGACTCGCGCGATGTCGCCGGTTTTTTTTCATAAAAAATATATATATAAAAAAAATTTAAAAGTGTTAGGTTTTTCTACAAAACTATACTCAATAATCTTAGGTTTAGCTGCAACGTCTGACCTAAAAGTAATATTTATAATATTAATAATAACATTAAACTTGCATGACTCAAGTTTAAGTGAGTCTGGCTGTAACACCGGACCCAAGAATATTGGATGTGGGTCTGGCTATAAGGTCGTGTCATAAAAGTGTGATAATTAAATAGATTAATTAAAAAGAAAAAAACTAACAGGAAGAAAAAAAAATCTGAATTAATTGGGTTAACCCTTCAAATCAGGTTAACCCGTAAAACCTGGGATTCGCGTCATGAAAGTTTGATAACTAAATAAAAAAAATAAAATTGACAAGTTTACCAAGAATTAACTGGGTTAACCCATCAAACCAAGTTAACTCGTCAATCCCAGGATACGTGTCATGAAAGTCTAATAATTAAATAGAAAGAAATTTAACATTAACAAACTAAACTAAACAAAAAAAATTAATTAAAAAAAAATCCAGGTTAACCCATCAAACCAGGTTAACCCATCAAACCCGGGATCCGTATCATGAAAATCTGATAACTAAATAAAAAAAATTTAACATTAACAAACTAAATCAAACAAAAAAAATTCATTAAAAAAACAAAAAAATTAAAAATAAAAAAAAATTAGTTCTATAATATAATATAATAATTATAATAATATAAAATATTAATAAGTGAAAGGCGTGGGGAAGCTACAGTAATTTCTCCACGCCTTTTAGAGTATTACTTTATTTTACCATAGTGATATTCCAGATGAGTGAGAGCAATTAATCTTTTAAATTTCATCCACCTAATATTAATTTCTATTAATTATTGATTTAATTAGAACCAGTATACTCTCTCTTATTTGATTATGTTCAAGAAGGTGAGAGTCGTGAGACCATACTCAAGGACATGGATCGTATGGTGGCTTTTCGGAAAGGCTTAACAACATGGGCAAAATGGGAGTGACGACAAAGCTGTTCATTTGCTTAATTTAACAACTCTTTCACAGCTAAGAAAAGATGGACATCCAAGCTCTTACAATGGCTTTAGAGGCATGGATTGTACTCATTGGTGTGTTGCAGGAGTTCTAGACGCTTGGAATGAACTTCTCTGCACAGCTATTATCAGTTGGAAGAAAAAATTACAGATCTTAGTTGCTCACATTTTATAGCATGGCCATTGAAACTAGCCAGCTAGCTGCCATCAGTCTCATTGCAAATTCCTTGATATATCCTGTGTATTCCGTCATTTGTTTTTCTGGTTAGAATAATTTCATTGATTTGGATTAGTTGCTTTGTCCCTACTCAAGGAGTTTTTATTGCTAGATAAAGTTGCGATTGTTTTGGAGATCTCTTTGTGGGGTCTCTGATCAAGAATAGACTGGAAAGATTCCAACATTAGTTCTTGCTTTCAACTGTACTGATAAGGGACAAGAGAATTACGGGAGAAGCAAGGAATCTGAGACTATGCTGCCTCTTGAGAGAAGATTAAGTTAATGGGAGGGAGGACAAAGCTGTTAAGCTTTGTATATAGGATTGCTGGAAGCAAAGATCAACATAAGAAAATAAGTTCTCTAAATGCAGACAGTTGTTAGCTGACACACAAGTGTAGTGGAACACAAGCATGGTAGTTTCGTATGCTTGTGTTCCTGTCACATCACCAATTATATATGTAAACCTGCAAAAATGTCAGAAATTCCGTTGTCAAAGCCATATCCAATTAACCTTAATAAAAAAGAAGAAAAAATAATCCAATTGATTGGTTAATCCGAACCTTTAACAGGAATACCTGCCATATATTTACATATGAAGAGCACAGACAGGACAAACTAAGCTCTCTTGACTTTCTGTCTCCCTTTGCTCTCCACAATGATGCAATCTAGGACTAAAAGATCTTGTTGTGTCCTTTTAGCCATTTTCATGACAATTTCTTGTCTATGTTTTGCTACCTCATCAAAGAGTATTCTCCAAACCTTTACAACTAACAAGAACTTGAAGTGGAAAAAATGGCAAAAGAAAGTCTGCAATATGTATCAAGGAAGTTGGGTTCAAGACATGTCGTATCCTCTCTACAATTCATCTGCATGCCCTTTTATTCGCAAGGAATTTGATTGTCTAAAATATGACCGACCTGATCACCTCTACCTTCAATATAGATGGCAGCCTAATGCCTGTGACTTGCCCAGGTACATCCATCCATCCATCTCTCTTTTTGTGTGTGAATACTCTGTAATTTTTTCTACATTGCTGTACTGCTAGTCTTATGAGTTCTTGAATCGACAAAGATACTCATTTTTCTTTTTAAAAAAGAAAGACTTACAAGACTTAAGCGAGGATCTCCAATAATTTAGACCAAGTCTTAAATAACCAGATGATTTTTTTTTTTAATTTTAGTTTTTTTAATGATGAATCCTCACAGGTCAAAAGGGAACTTCTAGTTTCTCCATGCAATGTTTTAAAGCTTTTTCCAGCTTCTTTTGAGCTGTAGTTTACTTACTGACAATTGGGAAAATATGAGTGGCAATACTTTGGTTAGGCTAGCAAGTCTAGACTTGAAATAAGCAATTCAGGAGGATGGTTATGCCTCAAGCCTCCTCGTTGTACAAGTGATCAGGCATTGATGAGAGACACATCAAACAGTTATCTCATGAAGATGTGATAGGTTGTCGCCAAGAAATATTATGGTGTTAAAGTTATTATTATTAATATTTACATATAAAAAAGAGATATATACACAAGAAAGAAAGAGAAACAAGAAATATGGAGTTCAAAAAATTAATTTTTGAGAAAGAAAAAATATTCTTGTAACTTTTGTTGGATTCAAATATGATTTTCTCTCTTCTATATCATAAACATTGTTGTGGAAAGGGTTTTTCAACCCTAATTTATATTTTATTATCGAGTAATTATCTTTAATTATTGTGTGACTCTCTAAAATTAAAGGTTTACAATATAATTAAAATAGAATCCTAAATAAATAAAAAAACACAATAAAAAATAAAAAATTAACCTGAAAATCCAAAAAGAAAAAGAAAAAGAAAAAGAAAAGGAAAGCTCAAATAGCATCTCCAAAGTCTAATTTGAGTGTCTTTTTAAGCTTTACTAGTTATTTCTAATAAACCTTGTGTAGAACCGAGCTTGTAAAATTATCTAATAAAATTTAAATTCAATCAAATAATCAAATAAAAAATTATTATATTTTCTTGTCAACCTGCTTGTTTGGTGCGGATATCACTTTTTGTAGGCCTAACTTTGTTCTATTGATTCATAAACAAGTATATATTTAGGCTTTCTGCATAATCTGCTAGTGACAGAGCCACAACTAAATGTTCAGACTCTTCAAACCCGCCTACATCACATTGATTGGAGCACCATTGAGAAACAAATGTGTAGTAGCTTATTTTCTTGAAATACCCAGCTAAAGTATACGTCTTCCTTATCTTTTAACTGAGGTTTGTGTTGAGATTTGTAGTCCAGGACGAGTAGAGTTTCTCTTTAGGGTTTTAGGTACAAGTTGAGGATTTAGTTAAAAGGAATAGAAGAGAGGGGAATGCATATATTGGTCAATTACGTAGGAAACAACGATAGTTTCATCAGTACGAAAAATGATGCTCAATGTTATTTTTAATATATAATTTTAATATTTTAAAATTTATTTATGATATCAATATATTAAAAAAAATAAAAAAGATACTTTTAAGCAAAAATAAATTCAATTTAAAAAAAATATTGGGAACGCAATTCCGAGCGGCTCCTAAACTAGATGATGGCACGTCGTTATTTTTCTTTCTGTTTTGTTCTTTTAGTTCAAAAAAAAAAAAAAAAACTCAATGGATTTTGATGAATTTCACAAGTTATTTTGTTCCTGATACTATACTATTTTGGAATGTGTAAACACATTAGGTTTGATGGTAAACATTTCCTGAAGAAGTTGAAGGGCAAGAAGATCATGTTTATAGGGGACTCTGTAAGTCTAAACCATTTTGAGTCACTATTATGCTTGCTTCATGCAGCTGTGCCTGATTCCATTATCACAGAGGAGACAAACAACTCTGGCAGTACAGTGACATTCCAGGTGAGTGAACTAGTCCTGGAGAGGTGGCAGCCATTGCTATTATAAGGAAAATAGAGTCTTACGTTTACAAAATTAATTGGAATTGAAATTTTCAGGATTACGGTGTGTCTGTAAAGCTGTTCAATTCTCACTACTTGGTAGACATCGAACAAGAAAAAATCGGCCGGGTGTTAAAACTTGATTCGCTCAAGGATGGAAACACATGGAAGGACATGGATGTTCTAGTGTTCAATACCTGGCTTTGGTGGTACAGGAGAGGACCGAAGCAACCGTATGAGCTCGAAAAACTTGGCAGAAGTAGTAGATTTACAATTCAATTGAAAAAGAATCAAGTTGATTTGGTGTTATTGATTTTTCGGTTTCAAATTTCAGATGGGATTATGTTCAAGAAGGTGAGACCATAATCGAGGACATGGATCGCATGGTGGCTTTCCGGAAAGGCTTAACAACATGGGCAAAATGGGTTGATTCTGATGTGGATACATGTAAAACCCAAGTTATTTTTCAGGGAATTTCTCCATCCCATTACAAGTAAGGCTCTCTTCTTTTCTTGATAAATGAAGAAAGAATTAACTAGTTTCATCAATTTAAAACCAGCACTGGTTTATACTATTTTCATGACTTGAACTTCGTCTTTGAATCAGTGGAGTGGAATGGGGGAAACCAGGAGTGACAAACTGTGGAAAGGAGACAGAGCCAGTTAGTGGATCAACTTACCCTGGTGGCTCACCACTGGCATTGCAAGCATTAGAAGATGTGTTAAATACTATCAAGAAACCTGTTCATTTGCTTAATATAACAACTCTTTCACAGCTAAGAAAAGATGGACATCCTAGCTCTTACAATGGCTTTAGAGGCATGGATTGTACTCATTGGTGTGTCGCAGGAGTTCTAGACGCTTGGAATGAACTTCTCTACACAGCTATTATCAGTTAGAAGAAAAAATTACAGATTTTAGTGGCTCGCATTTTATAGCATGGCCATTGAAACTAGCCAGCTAGCTGCCATCAGTCTCATTGCATATTCCTTGATATATCCTGTGTGTTCCGTCATTTGTTTTTTCTGATTAGAATAATTTCATTGATTTGAATTAATTGCTTTGTCTCTACTCAAGGAGTTTATTGCTAGATAAAGTTGCGATTGTTTTGGAGATCTCTTTGTGGGGTCTCTGATCAAGAATAGACTGAAAAGATTCCAACAATAGTTCTTGCTTACAACTGCACTGATAAGGGACACGAGAATTACGGGAGAAGCAAGGAATCTGAGACTAAGCTGCCTCTTGAGAGAAGATTAAGTTAATATGGGAGTGAGGACAAAGCTATTAAGCTTTGCATTTAGGATTGCTGGAAGCAAAGATTAACTACAGAAAATAAGTCCTATATATGCAAAAAGTTGGTAGCTGACACACAAGTGTAGTGGAACACAAGCGTGATAGTTTCATATGCTTTGAAGCAATGAAACTCCCCATGTTGCTTGCTGAAGGCGTGGGAAGGAAAGTAATCTTTCTTACAAGAGAGAGGAAATGGGCGAATAAAAAAGATAAAAAGCTGACAAAATAGGAGAAAAGTTCTCTTAGAAATGCAGCAATACAGGCCAACCCCTTCAAAAAGCAAATTTCCTCCTCTAGTGATCGTCTACTGTAAGTCTATAAGTAGTAACCCTCACAAGTTCACATTATAGTCCAGTCTAGCCATAAAGAACACACTTGATCACACAATCACAAAATGGCTTCTCATGTGGCTTGCACTCTCTTCACCCTTCACTTCATCCTATTCTCATATTTGTGCACAATCACTTGTGGGGCTTTCTATGAGGAAGTAACTGAAGCCATAGCTATCAAGCGCATAGAAAAGACCACACACCTACATTTCTACTTCCATGACATTGTTAGTGGAAAAAATCCAACAGCTATTAGAATTGCCGGCCCGGATAATTATGCCTTTGGTAACACAATGATGGCGGATGATCCGTTGACGGAAGGGCTTGAAATTTCTTCAAAGCCTGTTGGAAAAGCTCAAGGACTCTATGCCTTCGCCTCGCAAAACGATTTTTGTTTGCTAATGGTTATGAATTTTGCTTTTACAGAAGGTGAATATAATGGAAGTAGTATTAGCATCCTTGGAAGGAACCAAATCCTGAATGATGTGAGGGAAATGCCAATCGTTGGAGGTAGTGGGCTATTTAGGCTTGCTCATGGCTACGCATTGGCACATACAGTTTGGTTTGACGAGCAAGGTGATGCTACTGTCGAATATAATGTGTATGTGTCACACTACTGAATACCCTTTTTCATGAATACGCAATTTGCTCACTTTTCATCCTCTGGGGTTAGCTGGATTTGTTTGTATTTGCAAGATTTGTACTATCTTAGTTACTGCTGAAAGCTAAAGATAGTTTTCTTTTAGCTCCCTGTTCCAAGTAATTTGGAAACTGGTCAAGGTTGTAACCGAAATCTTTCTCTGTATGTCAAAGAAATCAGTGTAAAACAATCAAATTAGATTCCAAAAGTATAAGGACACAGAGATTGATACAAGACCGAAACTTGAATTCAAGACAACAATGGTGTTTAGGACATCCCCTGACATCAATGATGCAAATGCTGGTGGAAGATGGTTGACGTAGACTAGGAGCAAAGGATAACGAGGTTTATTACAAGTAAAAACCTTTAAATATTAAGAATATCATAACTACAGGAAGACATTCAAAATATTTAATTTGTATTCACCCAAATCTCTCCTTGAATACAACCTAGACAACCCTATTTATCCTAGTCTTAGGTCTAAACTAAATAAGGAAAAATAAAATAAGGAGAAGCTCCTGCATCAATGATGAGTAAATGGATAGCTAGTGTTGCATAATGCTGTAAATTTTATATATGTTCTGTTCTTTGCTATTTTCTTACTATACGTTGTTATTGTTCTTCGAACTGGCTACTGGCTATCAACAACCTCGTTACATGCCACTATGCAGTTTTTTGTGTCTGGTTATTTGTCCCTCAGGATCGATTCTTTCATGAGCAACAAAATATTCTTGAACAGGGAGCAGTAACTCTATCATGGTTTAGGATTAGGTTCCATCCTGCCTTTTGACGAGTCAAGCTGTTGTGATTTGAAACCTTTAATATCTATCGTCTTTAAAGGCCCAGAAGCAAGACATCGTACTAGATCCAATTGATATCCTGCAATACAGAGCATGAAAGTTCCTACTTCCTGCAACATTTCGGAAAAGTTAATAAATAACGATAAATAAGATAAAAATTAAAAAATTGATATTCAAATATAGAACAAGATATTCATCCTCATAACTCGAATCTTTGACACGGTTATGTTTAACGATTTTGCTCACAAAAATCAATTTTCTATTTAATTAAATAATAATAATAAAATTAAACACATATGAAATTGATTGAATAAAATAAAAGATAAAAAAGTATTATGCAAGGTTACACATATTAAAAATATTATCCAAAAATAAATATTTTTAATTTTTTTTAAATAAATCTCATTTATATAAAAAAAAAATCATAGATGAATTAGAACAATCTCTCAAAAAATTAAATGCATACAAAATAACAAAAATAAAATAACGGTTATTTAAATGAGTTTAGATAAAAAAAAATATAAAAAAGGTATTAATTTACATATAAATTTAAAAATTATTTTCAATAAATATATATAAAAAAATTATTTTTTTAAAAAAATTGTGTTAAAAAGAAAAAGGTAGGCATCATTGGATCTGGTAAACCAAACCAATGCATCTGACTCATCTAGTAAGGGCTCGCGTGCTTGGGCCCTCAATTTTTTTATTTTAGATGGGACGGACAACATATAGTGTGCCTCAATTTATTTTGAAAAAAAAAATTCAGATAATATGTTATCTGACATTGCATAATTTTTTGCCATTGTGGTAGCTGGAAAAATAGAAAATGAGTTTTTTCGATCAAAAATCCAAGTTTTCAACCTATTTGTTTTACCCAAAAACACCTAGAAAACATCTTAAGCAACTTAATAAACTCATTCATGGCCTCAAAAAACCACCTTGAAACCCAAAATAAATTTTTTTACCGAACTCAGATATATTTTTTTAGACAATTTCAAGATTAAAAAAAAAAACTTTTAATGTGAGCTCCCTTCATCAAACAGAACAATTTAACACCAATTTGGTTGTTTTGTGGCCGTAATTGGTGCCAATAAAAATTTTCTCTCTCTAACGTTGGATTCCGATGACTTTCTCTAACATCTCTCGACCAATAGCCAAAGTATAAATGTCACGACCCGAATCCCGGATCCATGACCGGCACATAGGCAAGGTTCCCCTCCAAGGTTCCATACCTATGCGAACCCAAACTTACACACAAACTTATCTTAACTCAATCAAAGTTCAACGCAGCATTAATAACAAAATCAACTTCATAATATAATTGAATTGTCTTAATACAAGAGTTTATATAAGTTCAGAGTTTTGGAGCATTAATTAGACATAAAGGAAAATGTATAAATTACAACCAAAAGAGCAGGTTCTGAAGGTCCAACAAAAGTGACCTGCTATCAAGCTATAAGCCTGAAAAAGATAAATAATGAGATGGTGAGTTTAACAACTCAGTGAGTAGATAACGTTCAAGATACACACACGAGGTAATATAACAATGAGAAATATATATATACAAGTACGGCCTTAGGTTCTTATAGAAAGGTTTCTCAAATAGGCCATAACAAGAAGATCATATGGTAAAACTCGTCAGAAAATCAAAATGCAATGAGCATGAGGCTCCATACTGTGGGATGATCAATCCACACAGGTTGGTGACTTCCCCGACCAACTAGGGTTCAGATACGATGTGCACAAAGACTAACACTACCCTGTTAGCATGGGTATTCTCACTGACATATCATAGGTTCATAATCATAATCAAACAAACATATTCATATCTCAAGGCTCAACTCATGACATCAATTAAATGAGGAGCTATCAATTCAGAATTCAATTCAAAATATATACTGGTTCATATTAAGAATTCAGATTTAACAATTGATCATGCTTTATCAAAACAAGAATAATAATCAACATATATATTATCAAGAAGCATTATCCAATTCATATTAAAAAATCAAATATTTATAATATTTCTCATGCATATGGAAAATTATCCACTCACCTGACTCGAAAGCAACAAAACTCAAAGCTGATATCGAAGGAAATCCTACTGACGTCCCGCCGGTAGAATATCATGATTATCTGAATACAAATGAGACATATTCAAGAATGACTCAAAAGAACATATAACCTATTTAATACACTTATCTAAGGGTGTATTCCATAACCCTATATGTTTTTAGACTAAACTAGTTACTTTTCCCTAAAAACCCAACATTTAACGGTTTTCCCGAAATCTAATCTATAATAAAACAAATAATAAAATTGGTAATAATTCACTAAATAACCCTCAATTATTCATCAAACCAATCTGCAAAAGTTAATATTACATCTAGGGACCAATCTGTAATTTATCATATTTTTAAGGGTCAAATTGTAACTTTTGTCAAATTGAAGGACCAAACTAAAATTGTCATAAATCCATGACTATACTGAAATTCTAACCATAATTAATCCTCAATTCTGTCAAGATCATCTCATTATACTCCGGGGACCATTCTGGAATTTTACCAAATTTTTAGGGTCAAATTGGAGGACCAAATTGAAAGTGTTAAATTTTCATATCTATACAGTAATTCTGCCCATAATTCATCTTTTATTCTGTTCAGAATCTCGGAATATGCTCCAGGGACCATTCTGTAATTTTCCAAAGTTTGGGGACTAAACTGTAATTTTCCAAAATTGAGGGACCAAACCGAGATTTTGTCATCTTCAACCTCAAACCCAGAATTCTCACAGATTACCTACTGTTCTTGCCAAATTTCTAACTCAACATTCACCATTTACACAATTCATAACTCAAAATCATCACAATCTTCCATAATCAACTCATTAATTAATTACCCATAACAATCAACCTTATAACATTCAATTTAATTCATCAATTAAACCCAAAACAAAATTTTTCAAAACCCTATCATTCATCAAAACTGAAATTAAGTGCAATTAACATACATTTATACATTTAACAACCTAAATCTTACCTTTAAACTTATTCTCTTCAACTCCTTTCTATTTCTCTCTTTTCTCTTCTTCTTCTTCTTTCTCCCTTTTCCCTTCTCTCTCACGTTTTACTCTCAAAATATTCAGATCTCTTTTTTTTTTCTTTCTATTTATATTTATCAAGTTTATTGAATTACCACTATACCCCTTATTCATTTATTCCAACTTTTAAGCCTCCAAGGGCTTTATTGTATTTTCCTACTCATTAATTCAAAACATTACAATAAAAAAAAATAAAGTTTGGAATCAAAATTAATTTTTCCCTTAAATTTTGAAAACTAAAAGGACCCAATATTTATAATTTGAAAATTATGGGGACTAAAATAAATATTTCTCCCAAACTTTTTAAAGCCACTCTTTCTCTCCTTATTGTTTTTACTTTGGTCCCTAGTTTTCAATCTCACCCTCCTCCAATAAATTGATTTATAATTTGATCCAATAAGGGCTAAAATACAAAAAAAAAAATGTAAACAATTTTTTAACAATGCCACATGAGAGAATCCACGATGCATTTTACATAGTGAATTCCCCCATGCATTTGAGATTTATACTTAATATTTAATTTGTAAAAGAAGAGTGAGGCCATTTGAATACAGGCTATAGGATCCGTGAGGTTTGTAAAAGAAAAGATTTGGGCTACAGCCAGCCGACTAAGGCTATGCATGTGCATCTTGGACCGCATCAGACTGATCTGGGTCAGTTTGGTTCAGGTTCAGAGCAGGTTCAAGACTGGGACTGCTTTCTATTTCAAGCCCTTCTATATGGGATCAATTGTGGAAGGTGGGAGGTTGGGCAGGAATATGACTGGTATTTAGAGATTCAAAAGGCTCTCTATTATATGGTAGAGCTCTCAGATGTTGTTACAAGCCGGCGTTGCATGGTGAATTGCTGGCTGTGTGAGAAGCTTTGAGAATGATAGACCAGATCGCTTCCAAAGTGACCCCATTGAATCAGAAAAATTCAATGGAAGCAATAGCTGCCCTATTTTCTGTATCGACCTTGCTCAATTTTGGAGATTGAATCCATAGTTATATGCAGCAAATCTATCTAGTGTAAAAATCAACTACATTATTAGCATAAGAACCATGAAATTCAAAACTCAATCAGAACATACACTGTGTGTTAGGAAGAACACGTTATCTTTATTAGATCAAGCACCAATTTGCTGGAAAGTGCACAGTAATGCATAAGGCTGTTAAGAAAGCAAGCATGCTCTGAGAGACCTAGTGATGCGCAATGCACTTACCAGTGTGCCATTATGGATAATAGTAAATGTAGTTCAAAGCGTGCTCTGGATCACCTAAACATCCTGTTCCTCAGGTTTCATATTTTCATGCTGGTCTCTTGCTAGTAAAAATGAAAAAGTGTTCTTTCTACATTTTGTTAGTTAGTGGAGACAAACAATGTCCCACCATATGCAAGTGGGAATACCTAATCTCTCACTTGGCACATGGTGGAGGACACAAACGGTGGGCATAAATCATGGCATGATTTATGCCCTTCACTCCTAGCTTAATATATATGTATGCTCAGTGAAGAGCTGGAGTGTTGGTGTGTGAAGAACGCAGAGAAGAGTGAAAACACAGAGAGAAAAACGTGAGAGAGAGAGAGCTTGAGTTGAGTAGAGAAGATTTTCTCCTCCTTCTTGTTTTGTTGTTTGTATTGTTTCTAAGCTTGATTAATACAAACCAGTAGCTCCGTGGAGTAGGCAAGTTGCCGAACCACGTAAATTTGTGTGTGTTTGAGTTCTGGAATTACCCAATAACTGGTATCAGAGCTTGTTCTTGAAAAAGAGGGTGTTTGATCCAAACTCAAAAATCAAAGTTCTCCAAACGTGTTTTTGACATTACCATCGTGTAGAGGAAGAAGAGACGAATTCACTGGTGAAAACCCGACGAAGAACCGACGTCCTGCATGCCCGCACGCTCTGACACGCGCCGACGACAGCACTGCCCACGCTCTACACGCGTCGTCCTCGCCCGATTGTCTGCAACTGAACCGGGTTGACCCGCCACGTCATCGCCAGTCAGCAGCCACGCCAGCAATTCCGCACAGTCATCAGCCACGTCATTATCCACGTCATCAGCCATGTCGGCCACTGCCACGTCAGCCGAGATCACGCGTGTATTTGACACGTCAGCACAGTGGGACCCACCTGCCACGTCACCCAGCCGCGAGCTGAGCTGCGCCGAGCCGAGTTGAGCCGAGCCGTTTTGAAGCCGAGCCGAGGGATAAGATTATGTGCAGCAGAGTCTATGTGCAACCGGATCTGAGATTGAATCTGGGCCGCTCATCAGGCCAGAATTGTTTTGATCAAATCTTAGCCGTCTGAAATGCGATTTGGATGATTTCAGACTTGTTTCCAGCTAATTTGATCATTCCGGATGCAATGGTACGGTCCGATCGTTGAGATTTGAGACCAAAAATGGCGGTGGTGAATTAACAAAAGAGATTGCCCGATCAAGAGGCATCTGAAGGTCATCATGGTGGTCGATGGAGATAAGAAGAAGAAGGTGCACATGTTTACCTAATTACATGTGTTGAACTGCTAAATGGGGAGATTTGAATTGCCTTGAGGGAAGGTAAAATTGGGACACTCTGGACACCCGATCATGTGGACAATTAGAGGTGCAGAGTGAAAATTGACGAAGACCAATCTTGACGAATCTAAGAACTGGTAGTCTCGCCAAATGTTGAGAAATCATGTATTAAACAGTATATTCCAGATCACTTGTAAAGGAAAGGTGCAACAAAGCTAGCAAATGGTTGTATATACGGAAAGACAATACGATGGATAGATATGGCCTAAGAAGTTCTGGCTAGGAGATTGGGTTTTAAGCGGGACCAATGTGACCCCTCCAATCTTTCCTGGGAACTTGCTTAGTGGAAGGATTATCCATACGGTACTATTTTCGTATATATAGCAGTTTGTAATGAAACGGTGGAAGACTAGCAAGACGGCGGCACAAGGAAACAGTTGGGTTCCGTATGATCAAGGATCTGATGAAGTGGTGATTTCTCCAAAGAAGTTAGATTCGGTGACTGTGATTTCTCGAGGGGAGAATTGATGAAGACCCTGATAATGGAAGAGGAATAAAGCAAGGGAATAAAGATTGGCACCCTATTTTGACTTGGACAAGTGTTATGAGAGGATGAGCTGCTGTCAAACATAAGCAAGGAATAGGGGAAAATCTGGAGAACAAAAATTGCACGAGGGCACAAGGAGATTGTGCAGGAGTACCCATAGGATCCAATGAGATACTGTAATGAGACAACAGGTGCAAGGAGAAGAAGTGTTCCCAGATGAAGCTC
>Ga0307515_10015945_pt1 | contig 13798 bp, 13 predicted proteins | sample 17_EM_MG_FD_194513 | JGI IMG/M metagenome (GOLD analysis project Ga0307515, IMG submission 194513) | Populus trichocarpa ectomycorrhiza microbial communities from riparian zone in the Pacific Northwest, United States - 17_EM | ecosystem: Host-associated > Plants > Roots > Unclassified | place... | reverse complement strand
CGGCCCTGATCAACGGCCTGCAGATCACCTTGATCGATGGTATCGGCGGCGCGGTGACCGCGGCGCACGACACCGCGGATGCGTTGCGTTCGACGGCGGCCGATTATGATGCCGCCGACGGCAATGCGGCCGAACGCCTGAGGAAGACCCGGTGAGTAGCGGGAACCCGCTGGTCGCCACGGCGAGTTCGTCGGTCGATCCGTGGGCTGGGGTGTGGATCGCCGAGGACATCGAGACGATCTACCGCGGTGTGAAGGACGGCAGCTGGATCGAGGGCACGCTTGGGGCGGTGTCGGCCGGCCTCGACGCGCTGGCCTTCGTCTCGGACCCGGTCGGTGCGCTCCTTCAATACGGCGTCGCCTGGATCATCGAGCACGTCAAGCCGCTGCGCGAGGCACTCGACTGGCTCGCTGGCAACCCGGCCCAGATACAGGCACACGCACAGACCTGGAACAACGTGGCCGGGGCGCTGCACGACCGCGCGGAGGACCTGGACCGCGCGGTGCGGTGGGACATGACCGAGTGGACCGGATCGGCGGCGGACGCGTACCGGACCTGGACCGGCCAGCAGAAGGCCGCCATTGACGCTCTTGCCAAGGCCGCCGAGACCCTTGCGGCCATCACGGAGGCCGCCGGCCTGCTGGTCGCCGGCGTACGCATGCTGGTGCGCGACGGTATCGCCACGCTGGTGTCTCGGCTGATTGTCTATGCGGCCGAGGAAGTCGCGTCGCTGGGCCTCGCGACGCCGCTGGTGGTAGAGCAGGTCGCGACGCTCTGTGCCTCTTGGGCGGCGCGGATCGCCAAGTGGCTCAAGGATCTGGTCAGCAGCCTCACCCGCCTTCGCGGCATGGCCGGCAAGATCGCTGAGCTGATCGAGAAGATCAAGGGCATCCTCGGCAAGTTCGGCCGTAAGGGCGGGAAGGATCCTGTCCGCAAGCCGACTGGGTCGACCCGCGAGGAGCTGCTGGAGGAGTTGGCCGCCAACGGGGTCAAACATGACCCTGACAAGGTGATCCTGATCGGTAAGGACGGCGACGGGAAGATCGTCTTCCTGGAGAGCGGCAACGCGAAGGCTGGCCTTCAGCACGTCATGGACCACGCCGACCAGTTCACCGACATCGGTGTCCCCAGGGACAAGGTCGGCCAATTCGTGTTCGACGCGACCACCACCGGCAAGGTTGTCGGCTATCAGGGCAAGGGCACCGGCCGGCCGATTTACGAATTCCTGTTCGAGGGCAGGCCCTATAAGGTGGCTGTCACGGTCGGAAGTAACGGCTTTATCGTAGGAGCGAATCCCGTTGGCCACTGACGTCATCCGAGTGATGCCCGACTACCAGTCGTACCCGACCTGGCAGCCCGGAGCCGACGAGTACAACGTCGACCCCGAGAAGCTGCCGATCTCCAAGGTCCTCGCTGACGAGCTGAACGCCTGGGGCGATGACTACGACGCCACCCTCGTCCTCGACGACCCCGCCTCCTCCGGCTTCCCCGATGAGGCGTCCGAGAACGCGTTCGCCGAAAGAGGCGCTCGGCTGGCCCGGCGCCTCGCGGCCGAGGTGGCCGGCCGCTACCGGGTGGAGTACCACGACATCCGCACGGGACAGCGCGAAACGATTACTGGCTGAGGACTGCCTGCCGCCGATCCTGTTCCATGTTGACGTTGTCGAATCGGTGCGCGTGCGGGGCTTACCCCATCGCCGGGCGCTGTCTGGTGGTCGAGCCGAACTCCCGACGCCACATCGCGGCTCGCCGAGATCGGTGATCCTGCGTGAGCCGGCGACAGCAATGGGCGACTCTCGGGCGAGTCGGCGTTCAGTGCGGCCGTCGCACGTCGGCGGTCGGTGCTCAGCTCAACCCGAACCTGCTTTGGCGTGCCCGGCTCTGCTGGCGTTAAGAGACGACTGACCACCGCGGGTTACACGCTCTCGGGCGGCTACAGCTCGTAGGATCGGGTGGAGTGCAACAAGGGAGGTGGACAGAGCGAACATGGCGTACCAACCGATGACGATGGTCGAGCTCGCGGGTCATCTCTCCCGCCAGCCCGACGAGAAGATCCGGTGGAAACACGTCTGGGAGTTCCTCGAGGAGTACCGCTGGGAGCCGGCCGACAAGCAAGCTCAACTGCTGCAGGGCGAGCCGCCCACGACAGGTGACATGCAGTGGGACGTTTTGCTCGGTGCGCTGGCGGAGCATCTCACTGCGAAACTCGACCTGTCGCCCCCCGACTGGTCGAGGTCGCGAATCCTTACTACGCCTTGGTTCCCCTCCTCACTGCCGTCGAAGCGTATGGAAGCGCTCGTCTGGGCGCCGGCCGCCTTCCGCAAGCACGGCGTTTATCTCTCCGCACGCGACTTGGATGCCGCGTGAGCGGTGATGGCCTGCTCGGTCGGGCCGAACTCGAGCGCGCCTTCGCGGCGCTCGGCGACCGGCTGGTACGCCGAGGCGTCGTAGCAGACCTGTTCATCGTCGGCGGCGCCGCAATGGCGCTCGCCTACGACGCCAACCGGGTGACCAGAGATGTGGACGCCACGTTCGTTCCGCATGGCGTGGTTCTGGAGGAAGCTCGCAACGTGGCTCACCTGATGGGTCTGCCGCCGTGGTGGCTCAACGAACAGGCCAGCGCCTACGTCTCGACCCAGCACGACGAAGGAAAACGCGAGGTGTTCGACCACCCCGGAATCCGGGTGATGGCAGCCTCGCCCGAGCACGTGTTCGCGATGAAGGCCTTCGCGGCACGCAGCCGCGACGAGGACGACCTACGAGCGCTCGCCGCGATCATCGGCATATCAACCATCCAGGCGGCGCTGGAGCTCTGTGGCCAGTTCTTCCCGGACGAAGAGCTTCCGGCAAGGTCGCGCGCCATGCTCGAGGATCTTTTCGACTCGCCATAATGGGCAGCGAGCGCGAATCGCCGGAATAGCGGTTGTGAACTGAATGGTGGGCACCGCACTTGATTGGCCGTGGTCACACGCCTGGTCACAACGGTGATCAACTTCTCGGAGATTGGACGATATCGGACGCCATGACGGTGCCGTTCTGTCCGCTTCTGCGCACATAAAAGCACGTGCTGGCACTGCTTAGCCGAATTGTAATGCGACTGGCAGTGTGGGGGTCAGGCAGGCGCGCGACGTGCGTATATTTGCCTTCATCAATGATTTTATGGCGTGCTGTGTGTGCGTTTTTATTCTCGCGGTGGGCTGGGCGGATTCCAAACACTTGACGTAATGACCGGTAAACCCAGGTTCCTAGGACGGTTACGGATTGTGGTGCTTGCAGATTAATGGCCGCGGTTGGTGAAGCGTCTGGCCGGCGCCGGCAGTCAGCTTGGGCATCGAGGCGTTGCGCGGTCGCCCGGCTCTGTTAGTCGAGTTCGGTGGGGTCGATGCGGGCTTTCAGTTGGGCGTGTTCAGCGAGCAGGTAGAGCAGGTTGGCGCCGTCGATGAGTTCGATGGGCTTACCGGAGGCGAATTCGTACGAGGTAGGGCCGTATCCGCTGGTGGTGACGAGGATGCCTTTGGAGGCGCCCTCGTTTTGCAGGGTGCCGAACAGGTCGCGGACCGCGGAAACGTCGACGGTGTTGCGGTAGCGCTTGGCCTGGATGACGACTTTGCCGCCGAAGATCGGCCGTGGGTCGTACGCGTCGAAGACCGGGCTCAGCGCGGCGACAAGATGCTCCTGCTCCAGCCAAGCCGCGGTCCCGCCTGCCCGTACCTGCTCGATCACCGGTGCCCATGTCGCCCACAGGTCCGGCCATGCTTGGGCACTGGGCGCGCCTTGCACGTCACCGAAGATCCGGGCGTGTGCATCGTTGTGGATGAGGTTTGCCTCCGGGTCCCACCACAACGCCATCGGGACCGGAGAGGCCAGCACCAGAGACACCGCAGTGCGCAGCACGGACGGCCAGCCCGTCAGCGGCCCCAACGCGGTTGTTGCCCAGTCACGCCGTGCGAAAACCGTGCCACCAGTGGCGGCGGACGCCGCCCACCAGCCGTTCGTCCCCTGCCCCGTCCGGGAGCCGATCATCCGAACGACCCTCCCTCACGCCGCTCAGAAGATCCTCACGGGACATCGCCGGCTAACTCTCGCACAGCATGGATCTATCTCCCGATCATGTACCGATGGCGCTCCGTCCGCCACCACGGCCACTGAACTCAGTGACAGGTGCCAGCGCCGCCGTGACATCCAAGCACATCGACGCGGGGTGGACGGCAGGTCGACGCTCGCTCCGTACTGCATCATCCAGATTCACTGCTGTTGAGGACGGGTCGAACGGGGGTATGGCGTGGTTCAAGGATCAACCGGCTCTGCCTCGGCGGACGACCGCGTCGAAGCCCGCGGCGAGCAGTAGCACCGCGCCGGTGACGACCCACTCGTAGCCCGCCGAGTTCGCGCCCTGGATCAGGTCGCTCATGCCGTTGATGATGACCGCGACGACCAGGCCGCCGAGCACGGCGTCGATGACGCGGCCGTGCCCGCCGAACAGCGACGTGCCGCCGATGACCGCCGCGCCGACCGCCAGCAACAGTGTGTTGCCGGCGCCGGCGTTCGACTGGACTGACTGCAGCAAGGATGCCGCGACCATGCCGGAGACGGCCGCCATGCCGGAGCAGATGACGAATACCGAGATCCGGATGCGGGACACGACGACGCCCGCGCGCCGGGAGGCCTCCTCGTTGCCGCCGACGGCGTACACGTGTCGGCCGTATCGGGTACGGCTGAGGACGAAATGCCAGACTCCGTACAGAATGACCAGCAGGACGACGACCCAGGGTATGCCCTGCGCCTTGCTGCTGAGGAACGCGTTCGTGCTCAGGTTGCGGTTGATGCCCATCTCGTACGTGAACGCCGCACCGAGCGCCGCCAGCGTGACGACCTTGGCCGCGATCACCGTGAACGGTGTGGGCGAGAGTTCGGCGCGGCGGCGTCCGAGCGCGTCGTTCAGCTTGATCGCTGCGTATCCGGCGATGAACAGCGTCAGCAGAATCCACCCGAGCCACAGCGGTACGAAGCTGTTCTCCAGTTTGATGAGCGGCGAGTTGTCCGGCAGGATCACCGATCCTTGGCCGCCGACGAGGATCAGCGTGACGCCCTGGAAGGCGAGGAACGTCGCCAGCGTGATGACGAACGACGGGATGCCGACCCGGGCGCGCAGCCAGCCCATGCCGAAGCCGATGAAGACGCCGGCGACCAGGCCGACGACGAGCGCCACCCACCAGGGGGAACCGTATCGCAGCAGAAGCACGGCCATGATCGCTGAGCACAGGCCTCCGGTCGTGCCGGCGGAGAGGTCGATCTCGCCGAGCAGCAGCACGAAGATCAGGCCCATCGCCATGATGATGATCGGCGCCGCCTGGATGACCAGCGCCTCGATGTTGTACGCGCTCAGGAAGCCTGGGTGCACCACGGCGAAGACGACGGTGATGACGATCAGGCCGACAAGCGCCGGAATGGAGCCGAGTTCGCCGCCGCGGACCCGGGCGAGGTAGCCCTTGGCGTACCCACCCAGCGCGGCCAGTCCCTCGGCCGGTTCGCGGCCCTCGGGCTCGTACTGCTCGACGATCTCGTCGGTCTGCGCGCTCATACGGCTGCTCCGGACGATTCGGCGCTGGACAGCCCCAGGCCACCCGAGCGGCCTGCGGTGATCAGCCCGACCACCTGGGACTGGGTCACGTCGGCCCGGCGTACCTGTGCGGCCATGCGGCCCAGGTAGAGCACGGCGATGGAGTCGGCGACCTTCATGACGTCGTTCATGTTGTGGGACACGAGGATCACGGCCACGCCCTGCCCGGCGAGCCGGCGGACCAGATCGAGGACCTGCTGCGTCTGGGCGACACCCAGCGCGGCCGTCGGCTCGTCGAGGATGACGACCTTCGACTTCCAGAGCACCGACTTGGCGATCGCCACCGTCTGGCGTTGGCCGCCGGACAGGCTCGCGACCAGTTGCCGTACCGATCGGACCGTCCGCACCGACAACGAAGCCAGCGCCTGTCGCGCCAGCTTCTCCATCGAGTTCTCGTCGAGCGTGCCCAGCCGGGTGACTTCCTCGCGGCCGAGGAACATGTTCTCGACGATGTCGAGGTTGTCGCAGAGCGCCAGATCCTGGTACACGATCTCGACGCCGAACAGTGCGGCGTCCCGCGGTCCGTGGACGCTGCGCGGCGTACCTTCGAAGATCAACTCTCCGGCGTCAACGCGGTAGCTGCCGCCGATGCACTTGACCAGCGTCGTCTTGCCCGCCCCGTTGTCGCCGACGAGCGCCGTCACCTCGCCGGCGTTCGCGGTGAAGTTCACCGACGACAGCACGTGGACCGGACCGAATGACTTGTCGATGCCCCGTAGCTCCAGCATGGGAATGGTAGTCATGTCGTATCACCTGCTCAGATGGGTGTGGGGCCGGCGCCGGCGCGGCGCCGGCCCCAATGGGTCGATGCGGGATCACGGAGCCTTGATGCCGTTGGCCGTGCAGAGTTGCACGAGCGCAGCGGTCGGGCAGACGGCCGCGGCGGTCACGTATCCGTCGGTCACCGGCAGCGCCACATTGGCCTTGGTGATGATGGTGGGAGCGGCCAGGTACGACGGGACCTCGCGCCCGTTGGTCGGGTCCTTGGTCGTGGCCGGCGCGGTCGGCTTCTGGCCCGCGAGGATCTCGCTCGCCAGCTTGATCGCGACGTCCGCCTCACCGGCGACGGGCTTGTAGATGGTGAAGCACTGGGTGCCGGACATGACGTTGTCGAGGCCGCCGGCGGTGGCGTCCTGCCCGGACACCGCTACCTTTCCCGCCAGGCCCTGCGACTTCAGCACGTTGATGACCGACTGCGCCATGGTGTCGTTGGCGACCATGACCGCGTTGAGGTTGGGGTGCTGGCCGAGCATGGTAGTGAAGATGGTCTGCGCGGTGGCGGGGTCCCAGTTGCCGCTCTGGTCGGCGAGCCTCGTCCAGCCGGGCTGCTTCGACAGCACGGAGTTGTAGCCCTGCGCGAACTGAGTGGCGTTGTTGTCGGTGGCCGCGCCGTCGATCTCGACGTAGCCGACTGTGCTCTTGCTCGCCACCTGCGAGCAGTGGGTGAGCGCGGTGCCCTGGTCCGCGCCGACCTTCACGTTGTCGTACGACACGTAGTAGGAAGCGGTGCCGCCCGCGGTCAGGCGGTCGTAGTCGATGGTGACGACGTTGTGCTGCTGGGCGAGGGCCTCGATCGCTTTGCCGGAGCCCGAATCCAGATTCACGACCAGCAGTACCCCGATGCCGGCGTTGATGAGGGCCTGCGCCTGCGCCTGCTGGGTGGTCGCGCTGCCGTTGGCGTTGTCGATGTAGCAGGTGAGTTTGTAGGCGGTGCACTGCGCCTTGAGCTGGGTGGGGTCGGCCGAGACCCAGCGCGGCGAGGAGGCCGTGTCCGGCAGCAGGATGCCCACTTTCGTGTTGGCGGGTGCGGCGGTGCTCCCGGAGCTGTTGTTACCGCAGCCGGCCAGCCCGGCCAACAGCACGGCGGCGACTGCGGTCAGTGCTGTGGCCGTTCGGGGTGTTGTCCTCATCGGTGCGTCCCTTTCCTCATCGCGGCAGGCGGATACCGCACGCGTCGGAAGTCCCGCTCGCGCGACAGTCGTCAATTGCTTGTCGGGCTCCGACCCTGATGGGACTGGCCTGGCAGAGCCGGCATTGTGGCCGAGAGTGTGCTCAGTCGGCGTTGTGGTTGAGGGCGGCGACCTCGCCGGAGGTCAGCTCGATCGCGGCCGCGGCGATGTTGTCGTCCAGGTGCGACACCGATGCGGTGCCCGGGATGGGCAGCATCCGCGGTGACCTGGCCAGCAGCCAGGCGAGCATGATCTGCCGGGGTGTGGCCTGGTAGCGGCGGGCCAGCTGTGGCACGACCGGCCCGTCGAGGCCCTGGATGGGAGCCCAGGGCAGGAAGACCATCTGCTCCTGCTCGCACAGGTCGATCAGCGACTCCGACCGGCGGTCGTCGAGGTTGTACCGGTTCTGGATGGACACGATCGGGGTGAGTCGCTGCGCGCGCCGCAGCTGCTCTTCGGTGACATTGGACAGCCCGATGTGCCGGATCTTGCCCTGATTCTTGAGCGTGACCAGAGCGCCGATGGAGTCCTCGAGCGGCACGGAGGGATCGGGCCGGTGGAACTGGTAGAGCGGGATCTGGTCGAGCTTGAGCCGGCGCAGGCTGCCCTCGCAGGCCTGGATCAGGTGCTCCGGACGGCCGTCGACCGGCCACTGCCCCGGCCCGGTGCGCACGAGGCCGCCCTTGGTGGCGATCACCAGGTCATCGGGGTACGGATGCAGCGTTTCGCTGATGAGCTCCTCGCTGACGTGCGGTCCGTACGAGTCGGCGGTGTCGATGAAGTTGACACCGAGTTCGACGGCGCGACGTAGCACCGCCTTGGCTTCTTCCCGGTCCGCGGGTTGACCCCAGATGCCGTCTCCGGTGAGACGCATGGCGCCGAAGCCCAGGCGGTTGACCGTCAAGTCGCCGCCCACATCGATCGTGCCCGCCATTCCCGCGTGCACGGATTTCGCCTCCGACATGTCTGCACCCCTTTTGATCTGCCGGCGTTCTCCACGTTGCTCCTGGCACCACGATGCCCGCCCGGCGGCCTCCGTGTCGTTGCGGAAGGCAGGCATCTCGCCTACCGGCTGGCAGGAATCAAAGACGCCCGGCACCTGCCGCGTACCTGCTGGCTGGGGCCACAGGACTCGGGCCAGCAGCAGCGCGACACCGTCCGGCCGTGACCTACGCTCGCCCTGCCACCCGCTGATGAAGGGAGCTCCATGACCAACACGCGAGTCGACGCTGCCGCGGCGGCGATACCGGTGGGGTCCGAGAGGGCCGGGCATCGGTGGTGGGCACTGGCCGTGATAGGCCTTGCCCAGCTCATGGTGGTACTCGACGTCACTATCGTCAGTATCGCGCTGCCGTCTGCCCAGAAGGCCCTGGGCTTCAACGACGACGGGCGGCAGTGGATCGTCACCGCCTACTGCTCGCCTTCGGCAGCATGCTGCTGCTCGGTGGCCGGCTCGGCGACCTCCTCGGGCGCAAGACGACCTTTGTCATCGGCATCGCCGGGTTCGCCGCGGCATTGGCGGTCGGCGGTGCCGCACAGAGCTTCGCCATGCTGGTCACCGCACGCGTGATCCAGGCCTCTTCGGCGCCCTGCTCGCCCCGTCGGCGCTCTCACTGCTGATCACAACGTTCACGGAGGCCAAGGAACGCGCCAGAGCCTTCGGCGTGTTCGGCGCCATCGCGGGCTCCGGCGCCGCCATCGGTCTGACGCTAGGCGGGGTGCTCACCGAATACTTGGATTGGCGGTGGACGCTGTACGTCAACGTCGTCATCGCGCTCATCGCACTGGTGGGTGCGGTCGTATTCATCGGCCGGTCTGCACCGGCCGGCCCAGACTCGACGTCCCCGGCGCGGTGCTCGTCTCCGGCGGCCTGTTCAGCGTCGTCTTCGGGCTCGCCAACGCGGAAACGCATTCCTGGAGCGACTGGATGAGCTGGGGGTTCCTGGCCGCCGGTGGCGGCATCCTGCTGACCTTCTTCCGCTGGCAGCGCCGCGCGAAGCACCCCCTGCTGCCGTTGGGTGTACTGGCCGACCGTGACCGCGGCGCCGCTTTCGCCGCGGTGCTGATCTCCTCCGCCGGCATGCTCGGTGTCTTCTTGTTCCTGACCTACTACCTGCAGGCAACCCTGGGATACTCGCCGATCAGGAACGGCCTCGCCTTTCTGCCGATGGTGGGCGTGCTGATGGTGGGCGTGCTGATGGTGATGGCGCAACTGGCCGTCAACTGGCTGGTGCCGAAGTTCGGGCCGAAGGTGGTCGTGCCCGTCGGCTTGCTGCTGGCCGCAAGCGGCATGGTCTGGCTGACCCGGCTCGGGCTGCACAGCACGTACGCTGCGCACGTGCTGCCGCCGCTGCTCGCGGTCGGCGCGGGTATCGGCCTGACAATGCCGACGGCGATGAGTCGGGCGACGCTGGGCGTAAAGATGGCCGATCAGGGGGTGGCCTCGGCCACCGCGAACACCACGCAGCAGATCGGTGGTTCGATCAGCACCGCGCTGTTGAACACCCTGGCGGCCGGCACTGCCACCAGCTATGTGGCGACCCACCTGCCCGGGCCGTTGGTTCAGGTTCAGGCCACGCTGCATAGCTACGCCACCACCTACCGGTGGTCGGGCGCGTTCTTCGCGTTCGGGGCGATCGTCACGGCGCTGCTCTTTCGCCGAAAGGTGCGCCCGGCTGCGGCACCGGATGGCACCTCGCGTGACGCCACGGCTGCTGCCGGCGCCGACGATGAGCACCGGCCCGGCGTGGCCGACGGCAGAGACGCGGACGCGAGGGGCGCCTCACCTGCGACGGCAGTTGACGCGCCGCGCGGCGAGGCGACGCCCGTCGCGCACAGCCGCGTGCCTGGAGGCTTCTGACCTGCAGCCTCGGCTCACGCCTCTTCTGTCGGCGTTGTGGTGACGAGGAGGAAGGACGACGCGATGAACCCGAACAGGCAGGCGATGCCGATCGCATGTGCCCAGCCGGAATCGGACAGGACCATCAGGCCCGCGCCAACCGCGAGGCAGGCGAGGGCGAATGCTCCGAGCAGCCGCGGTGAACGCGTGTCGGTGTTGGGGCGCACGGCGCGGGTGGGTGCACCCGGCGCTGCGTCGGCACCCAGCCGACCATGGAGAAATAGCCCGAAGAGCAGGACCAGCGACGGAACGAGCACGACTGTGCCGATGGCGACGGTGACGACGACGGCGATCAAGGTGGAACGGCCGGCCGCGGCTTCGCTGACGGTCAGTCCGGGCAGAAGGTACGGACGCTGTGCGAGAGCCCAGCCGGCGACGATCGCCGCGACCGCGAGCGCGGCGGACACGCGGGCCGGGTTGAAGCGGCCGCGCCAGACGAGCACGAGAGTCCCCAGCCCTGCCGCAGCCGAGACAACGACCATGGCAAGCCCAGCTCCGCCCGTGAGCCCGCTCCAGATCGCCCGCGCGTCCGTACGCATGACGAGGAGGCCGGCGAGGGCGAGGGCACCGGCCGCGACCCCCGACCAGAGGCCGCGCAACCGGAAGTCGCGTTCCAACCCGTGCTCGCCGAGGCGGCGCGCGTCGGCTGCCAGGTATACGGCTGCCAGGTAGGTCGAGGTGGTGACGGCGAGCGTGCCGATCATCACCGAACTTGGGTTCAGCCAGCTCGTGACCAGGTCGCCTGCGGCGTTCCCGACGGGCACGCGCCCGCCGGCGATCGCGCCGGCGACAGCGCCCAGGGCGAACGGAGTCAGCACGGACGAGAGCGCGAACACGTTCTCGACGGCTCGTTGCCCGCGCGCCGCCTCCTCGAGCTGGCCGCGTAGTGCGTACGAGGTTCCGCGCAGGACGATCCCGATCACGGCGATGGAGAGCGGCACGGCCAGAGTGGAGGTGATTGAGGCATAGGCGATCGGGTAGGCGGTCCAGCAGATGACCAATACGAAGATAAGCCAGACGTGGTTGGCCTCCCAGACCGGCCCCATGGCGTGTCTTGCGTGGTCTCGGGTGGCCGACTGGCTCATCCCTCCTCCGCCGGGGAAGAACGTCCAGAAACCGGCACCGAAGTCCGCCCCGGCGAGCACGGTGTAGGCGGCAAGGCCGAGCAGGATGAAGGCCATCGGCAGCTCAGCGAGCATGGGTGGCTCCCGGATCCGGGAGCGTCGGTGCCGGGTCGTCCAGGCCGGCCTCCAGCGGGATTCGGCTGAGCCTGCGCAGGAGCCATGCCACGGCCGCGTACAAGCCGATGTAGACGACCACGAGGGTCCCGTAGCCAATCGGGATGCCCTCCGCGCCGGTGACCGCATCGGAGGTGCGCATCACGCGGTAGACGACCCAGGGCTGGCGCCCGACCTCGGTGGTAACCCAGCCCGCGATCAGAGCCACCACGGAGAGGGGCCCCGCGGCGAGGACCGCGCGATAGAACCAGCGGGATCGAGGCAGCCGCCTCCGTCGCAATCGGACATATAGGTAGAAGACGCTCAGCAGCGCCAGCAGCGTCCCGATCCCGACCATGATCTGGAACGCGTACCGCACGACGTTGACCGGCGGCTGGTCGGCGGGTGGCACCGTGTTGAGGCCCTCGACCGTCGCATCGGGGTCGTGGTAGGCGAGCAGCGACAGCAGGTGCGGGATCTCGATGCCGTACACGACCTCGTTCCCGTTGTACCAGCCGAGCAGATGCTCAGGTGCTCCCGCAGTCGTTTGGGGGAGGCCCTCGATCGCGGCGAGCTTCACCGGCTGGTTGTTCGCGACCTCTCGGGCGGCCCAGTCGCCGATCACGATCTGTACCGGTGCCGTGACTGCTGCGACGGTAAGTGCGATCGTGAGGGCTGTCCGCTGGTAGCGGCCCCGGCGTCCGCGCAGGTAGCCCCACGCGTAGTAGCTGGCGATCAGGGAGCCGGCGACGATATAACCGGCGAAGTACATGTGCACCCATTCGTGCCAGAGGTACGGATTTCCGAATAGTGCAGACCAAGCATCGACGTCGACCGCCCTGCCGTCGCGCAGCGTGAACCCGGTGGGATGGTTCATCCAGCCGTTGACCGCGATGACGAAGAATGAGCCGGTAATCCCCGCGATCGCGACGGGAATGCCGGAGAGGAAGTGCAGCCGCGGCCGGATCCTGTCCCAGCCGTAGACGTAGATCGCGATGAAGATCGCCTCGACGAAGAACGAGAAGCCCTCGAGCGCGAAGCCCAGCCCGAACACGTCCCCGAAGGCGGCCATGAAGCCCGGCCAGAGCAGCCCGAGCTCGAAGCTGAGGATCGTACCCGTGACCACGCCCACCGCGAACAGGGCCAGCGTCACCCTTGACCAGCGCTTCGCGAGAGTGCGGAAGAGTGGGTCGCCGGTGCGCAGGTAGCGCCACTCGGCGAACAGGACCATCGCCGGGAACGCGAGGCCGAAGCAGACGAACGGGATGTGCACTGCGAGCGAGAGCGCCTGCATCTGGCGAGCCTCGAACAGGTATCGCTGGTCAACATCGGCAAAGGGGATCTCAGCAGCGATGACGAGGCCGCTGCTGAGTGCTGCGTCGAGGCTGCTACTGAGTGCTGCGTCGAGCATGACAAAAGGCCTGTTTCAGAGGATCAACGACCAGCATGGGATTCTGCACACGTTCGGACCACGAACGGCAGACGATACTCCCATTTCCGATGGGTTCCTCCTGTCCGGCCACAGGTCTACGCTGGCGGCCGGCGCCGTCGACACCGGACAGTGACGGCGAAAGACGTTGAGAGCTCACGCAAAGTCGGACGCGCGGCGAGCAGAAGACGAGTGGGCCGGCATGGCTCAGATGCCTCCCGGCCGTTTCCCCCTTGTCGCCTCGCCACACCCAGGCGACCCGCGAGGAGGAGAGCAATGGCATCGCCACCTGACGAGAGGCAAGACGCAGAGCAGCGGATGTTCGGCGCAGTACCGGGCGTCCCTGCACTCGGTCGGGGCCCCGCCCCGGAGGGTGACTATTCCCGCCATGAGTATCACCATCCTGCCGCGGGCTGGGGCGCCGCGCGTAGCGTCGCGGAGGTGATCGAGCGGGCGGGCGAGCCGTTGGAGGGCGTTCGTGCGCTCTTCGTGATGAACCAGGAGGATGGCGGCTTCGACTGTCCGGGCTGCGCCTGGCCGGACGATCCCAGCGGGCTGCGTCTCGACATCTGCGAGAACGGCGTCAAGCACGCCACCTGGGAACTCGCCGCTGCGAAGGCCGATCGCGAGTTCTTCGCCACCCACACCGTCCGCGAGCTGGCCGAGTGGAGCGACCACGACCTC
>Ga0307515_10015944_pt1 | contig 13798 bp, 1 predicted proteins | sample 17_EM_MG_FD_194513 | JGI IMG/M metagenome (GOLD analysis project Ga0307515, IMG submission 194513) | Populus trichocarpa ectomycorrhiza microbial communities from riparian zone in the Pacific Northwest, United States - 17_EM | ecosystem: Host-associated > Plants > Roots > Unclassified | place... | reverse complement strand
TACAATTGGTAGTCTATAAACGAGGATCTAAAGCTAGAGAAAGGAAAGGAGAAGAAGAGTAGCGCCGGTCGAAGTAGGGTTCTTTTATATAGTCCTCTAGTTACGTAACCGCGAAGTTCTGCTAAGTTCTACTAACCAAGTTCTGCCAAGTTCTGCTAGTGCCATAACATTACCCCCCCCTCCGCAAAAGCCTGCCCTTAGGCTTTATAGTCCATATTATACTTATAGGGCGTTCTTATCTTTATATTCTTTTAGTAGCTTATTATCTTTACTATACCAGTACTCTATTTACTCGTCTAGGTACTTTAGGGGTCCTAGTTTATTAGGGTAGCGGTTATAAAATTCTTAAAGCTTATAGGGACTGCTAATAAAGTTCCATATAGGGTACTAGGTAGGATCTGGGTTATAGCCTTTCCAACTAACGCGGTACTTTAGCGTTTTCCTTACTAGTTTATAGGCCAGTACTTCTTTAATTTCCCATTTATTATCGCCATTAACTTAAATTAGTAGGGGAGGTTTGTTTTTTTGTTCAGGTAATAGGTTATTTATAGCTTTCTATAACTTATCCGGCGAGAAAATAGGGTAAACCTTAATTAAATCCGGGAGCTTTACTTTATATAAGTTACCTATCTTCTTAAGGACCTTATACGGTCCCGCTATCTAATAGTCTAGCTTATGGCTAGGCCGTTCCATCTTTTAGTTCTTTATTATAACCTAGACTATATTGCCTATGGTAAAGTCGGGTTCGCGCCTATACTTATTTGCCTACTATTCTATTAATTTCTAGGCCTTTTCTAGATTTATACGGGCTACTATCTAGGCTTCTTCTAAGCGCTTAGCGTACTGCTAGGCTTCCTTATAAGACAGTTTTTTGCGTACAGTCCATAGTCCTTTTAGTCTATCCCAGTTAAAGCTTATTTAGGGTAAATACCCTATTTCTAGTTAGATAGGTGCAAATCCTATAGAGTTATAGGGTAGGGTTACCTGGGCGTAGTCTATTAGGGGTAGCAGTTCGCCCTAGTTATCCTAAAAGTAGTTAATAAAAGGCTAAAGTCTCTAATCTAAATATTAATTTACAATCTCCATCTAGCTATTTATTTAGGGGTAGTATACTATAAAGAGCTTTAACCTAATACCTAGGATCCGGGTAAACTCGTTCTAAAAAGCCAATATAAATTATAGGCCGTAATTAGATATAATAGTATCTAGTGGTCCGTAAATACGGTAGACGTAGTAGATATACAGTTAGGCCGCCTCCTTAGTATTAATATTTTTATAACAGGGAATTAAAAACGGGCGCTTGCTAAAGTAGTTAACTAAAATTATAACCATATTATATCCGTCGCGGTCTATAGGTAGCTTATAAAAGTCTATAGAGATATACTGCTAGGGGCGGTCAGGTATTAAGAGAGGTTTTAATAGTCCTAGGGTCTTATTTTATAGAATTATAGATCTACGGCAGCTATTATAGTTCCGTATATAACGGTTAATATCTATAACTATTCCGGGCCAGTAGTAGCGGTCACTAATAATCTTATAGGTCTTATTTTTTCTAGGGTGGGCCGTAGAGACCTAGGCATAAGCTTCAGTAATAAGCCGGGTCCGTAAGTTCTATTTCTTAGCTACTACTAGCCGTTTCTAGTGCTTAAGTAGTCCGTTTTTAAGAGACCATAGGCTAGTAACGTTCTTTACCTTTTTACGGTATTTCTATAAAGAGGGGGTTGTTCGGTTAGCCTATAGTAGTTTATTAATAAGGTTAAGTTTGGAGAAGTTAATAGGATATATCTTAGCGCCTAAGGAGTCCGTACTTAGTTCTGCCCATATTTAGGGGTTAAGGTGTTCTAGTTATAGTAACGTCTGGGTCTATAGTAAGATCTTTATAGCCGTCTAGTTATCTAGGTTTTGCTTACGCCTTATAAAAGCGTCCACACGGTTTATAGCGCCTAGTCTATATATAATTAAAAAGTTAAACTAAGATAGGGTATCCGCCTAGTATGCCTACCAGGCTATTAGGGCCTTAGTTATTATAAAGTATTCTAGGGCCTTATAATCTAAAACTACCTTAATTAGCTTAGGGGTCCCCTCTAGCTATACACGCTAGTGCTAAAAGCTAGAGATAATAGCCAGCATTTCTTTATTATAGATATAGTAATTTAGCTCGGCATCTATTATAGTCTTTAAATAGTATATAATAGGGTGCCACTCTCCATCCGGTTACTTCTAGAAAAAAATACTAGCTATTACGCCGTCTAAGGCATCAGTTTCTAGTATTAAGGGCCGTTCTAGGTTAAAATAGGTAAGTAGGGGAGCCAATACCAGCCGTTTCTTAAGCTTATTAAAGGCCTGCCTATATATAGCGTTAAAGTGGAAGGGCTAGTCTTTTCTAGTAAGACGGTTAAGAGGCCGGGCAATCCTACTATAGTTCTTAATAAAGCGTTAGTAGAAGTTACAAAACCCTAAAAAAGATTATACCCCCTTTACGGTCTATAGGGGTGCCTACTAGTTAATTACGGCCGTCTTCTCTAGGTCGGTTTTAATTCCGTCTATACTAATAATAAAACCTAGGTACTTTATACGCTTAACACTAAACTCTAACTTCTTAATATTAACCTAGAGGCTAGCCTCACGGAGCCGTTATAGGACTTTATAGACGTACTCCTCGTATTCTAGCTTGTTTTTAGAGTAAATTATAATATTATCTAAATAGGCCGTATAGAAATCGTTAAGGTAGTTAAAGAGTACATTATTTATATACCGCTGGTACGTAGCTAGTCCGTTAGTTAGTCTAAAAGGGAGTACTTTATATTTATACGTTCTATAACGGGTCTAAAATATAGTAAAATCTTCAGACCCGGGATCTATCCTAATTTAGTAGAAGGCCTAGCGAATATTAAGTTTTATAAAAACTTTAGCTCTACTTATTCGGGCTAGAGTCTCATTAAGTAGGGGCAGCAAATAGCGGTCCTTGCGGGTTATATTATTTAGCTTATAGTAGTCAATACAAAAGCGGAGTCCTTTATTTAGCTTTTTAATAAAGAGAATAGGCAAGGTAAAAGGGGCTTAGCTAGGCTTAATAAAGCCCTTATTTAGGTTATTAATAAAATACTACTTTATAGCCTATAATTTAGTGATAAACTACTTATAGAGGGGGCTAAAGCTAAGGGTATTTTCTTTACCCTACTTAATTTTAATCTTATGGTTATATAGTCGGTAAGGTAAAAGTATATTAGACACTACTTTAGAGAATACATCCTTAAATTTCTAGTATTAATAGGGCAGCTTTTATTCTACTAGTTCCTTATCTATAAGCTCGCTTTCTTATCCACTAAGCTCACTTCCCTTTTTCTTAATTATTTAATTAATTTCATATAAGCTTATTATAAAGGCGACGGTATTAAACTAAACCAAGTTCTAGTAAAATCCTACGGCACTAATATAGTAGATATTAACTAGTAGAAGATCTACTAGTTTCCTTACAGCCGTTTTCCAGACCGTATTTTACGGTCTAAGGTTTATAATCTTTCTTAGCTCCTATTCTATCTTCCATAGGTTATTCCTCCAATTTATTAGTTTAGTATAATATCTAACGTCCCTTACTATTCTTTATAGCTATATAGGGCCTAAGCTCTCTATAGGGGGCTTTTTTAGGTTACTACTAACTTCCTAGGTCTTTAATGCGGGTAGCATAACATAGGTAGTTTAGGGGCGACGTAGTATACAGATCCGTTGCAAATTAAGCTATATATCTTTCTTAAAGGCCTAGTCCCTACGCACAGCATCGGCCTAGTAAATAGTATTAATCTAGGGCTATATAAGGTTTTCCATTATAATACTAATTTCTTTTATAAAGGAAGGGGTTAGGGGTAGAGTTTTAGGCTAGATAAGCCGTCTATTTTATACGTCAAGCTATAAGCCTAAATAGGCTAGCTATTTTTACCCTAAAATTATATTATAGCTACCTAAGTCCGTAATAAGGAAGGGGGTATTATACTACCTTCGTCCGTTAATATAGAGGTAAATCCGCAAGATAGTTATAATAGGTAGTCCTATCCGCCCGTTATACCCGCGGATAGAAATTAGTTTAGGCAGTTCTTTAATAGGTGTATTTAGAAAGTTAGCCAGCTTTATAGCACACTAAGTATCTATTAAGGCAAAGGTATTTGCTTTAGAGTTAGCTAAAGCAGAGGTTAAAACTTAGTATCTATTACAGAATAAAGTATAAGGGATAGTGTAGCTTCTTTTACTAACTAGCCGACCTAGATTAACATCTAATATATTAATCCCTTTTAACCCTAGAGAGGAGTCTTCCTCTAGGGTTTCTCTTTTTCCAACTCTGCGCTATCCTCTTAGATTAATAGGACCTTGTCCGCTTTTATATTTATTAAATAATCCTTTATACGGTAGCCTTTTTAACCATAAGAGAAGCAAGCTCCTTAATTACTAAGGGCCTATATACGGGGGTTACTGTATATAGGCCGAGCATTTACTAGACCCGTAGTAAGACTAGCCGCACGGCTAGTTACTAAATTAGCGGCGGGCTATACAGGTAGTGCTATAGGGGTTACCAATTGTGCTAGGGTATTGCGGACCGTTCTTATATTACCTATAGTCTGATTTAAAGGGTTTCTGGCTTTATACCGTTTAGCGCATACCTTAATTCGGCGGAGGCCTTAGTTAATAGCCAAGCACTAGTCCGTAAGTTCCTTTAGCGTCTATATAGTAGTAAAAACTGGCAGTACAGCTCGCTATAAGTCTAGGGTAAGCTTATTAAATAGGTCTAGCATTAGATCTTCCTAGGGAATTTAAGCCTAGCCAGCTAAGTATAGAAAGTGGGTCTAAAAGGCTAAAAAGGTCTCCGTCATTTTTATATTTAGGCTTTTATAATTAAGTCGGGCGTTTTATACTTTAAAGGGGTCCTTATAAATAGAAGATAGGTGCACAATTATCTCTTCTCTAGAGAGGAAGGGATCTGCCGAGTCCTGTATATATTAAGGACGTAGGTACATCTATACGTCCCCGCCGGTACGGCTAAAGACATAGGCCATTTTAGCCTAAGTAGTAGGGAAGTAGTCCGCATTAACTTTAAGCTTATCCTGTAATTAAAGCTTCTAATTATTAAATATAGGGTTAGTTCCGTCTATAAGCAACAGGGGGTCTATAACCTTCGCGGACCGTAACAATACTAATACTATATATTAGGCTAGGGCCTTAAGGACTGTAGCAAGTCTCTAGGTATCTAATAACTCTTTACTAGGTATAAGGGGTTCTTTAGCTTTAAGCAGCTCTTAAAGTCGTTTAATTTTGGCATTAGCTGCTGTAAGCTCTATCTAGGAGTTTAAGTTAGTTGCTATTTTACTATTAGAGGTATTTAAGGGTCCTACGGCTGCTTTACCGGCCGCTATAGTTCTTGGCATAGTAATATAGTTATTAGGGTAACTTCCGGTAGGATTCTTGCAGGGGTTTTAGTCTATACGTGTTTTATAGATCTTATTGTTTTTTTCTAGTCTTCTGGTTCTAATAATAGTTTTTAAGTCTGCTTCTATGTTCTGTTCTTATTTATAGTCCGTAGATATTTTTTAAGTTCCTTTTTAGGAAGAAGAGTAGAAGAGCTTTAGATAATATTAGTGACTTAGTTAATTAAGGCACGAGCACGGCAAGAGGGACGCGCAAGCCTGTACGATTGGTAGTCTATAAACGAGGATCTAAAGCTAGAAAAAGGAAAGGAGAAGAAGAGCAGCGCCGGTCGAAGTAGGGTTCTTTTATACGGTCCTCTAGTCACGTAACCGCGAAGTTCTGCCAAGTTCTGCCAACCAAGTTCTGCCAAGTTCTGCCAGTGCCGTAACAGAAACCCTACGACACTAGATACTTACTGCTGTTTAAGAGGTAATATAATATATTAAAACCCTCTTAATGCGTTAAATAACCTAAGAGAAGGAAACTAAGGCCTAGCTTAACCGGATTAAAGCTAGCATTATAAAAATCCAAAAGGAAATATATAAAGAAGGACCCTTAGGTTTAGAAGTTCCTATAGTATAAGGCCAGACTTAGGCAACTGTTATTGCGTAAGCGGCCCATATAGTAAACGTAGTAGTAGCACTACAGAGAGCGACCGTACGTGTCCGGCTTAAGGAGCCCCAGGGCTATAAACTAGGGGAGCTTCTTAAGAATATTTAGAAAATAATACTAAGCGTATACGCCGTATATACCCTTAATAGTGGGGATATAAACGTTTACGTCCCCTCCTAAATAATAAAGGATTAAATCTTAAACGGACCAGATACGCCAGAACTTAAAATACTAAGAAAAAACTACCTCTTAGAAGTACCTAGGGTCTCACTTAAGACCCTAATTAACAGCGGAAGGAATGTAGATAACTTAAAACTAACTTAATCTATCTATAAAGCTATAAAGCGCCTCATGCCTAGAGTAGCTATTAACTGGGTCTAATAGCTATATGACCCTAAAGCGTAGGCGAAACGCCAGGCAAGCCCTAGTAGTGCCTAAAAAGAACCTAAAAAGACCAGAGGAATACTTATAATTAGTATCCTAACCTAAGTAATTTAGCATAAAATTATAAAAAGCGGGATAGTAATTAAATTTTAGCTTTTTAAGATTAGGCTATTTAAAAACAGCCTAATTATAAAGTAATGCTACTAATATAATTAATAGGGACATATGTAAAGCGTATATAGAAAATAAATAAAATGCGGATAATATATAGGACTATATAGCACTACAGATTGCCCTAAAGAAAGGGTATCCTACGTTAATTGCGGTAAAGCCTATAAAGTATAGTAAAGAAAGGAGTATAGGACTTTCTAGAGCTACCTTAAGGGCATCTAAATAAAAAGGATGGCCCTTTTAACGCAGTCGCTCCGTATATAAGAAGCTATAGAAATAATATTATACCTACCCCTAATACTAGGAAACTTTATAATTATTATTAATAAAAAAAGAGGATAAAAACTATTAGGGACCTAAAAATAACCACTTAAACGGGGATTAGGTAAACTATTTTTTATTAATAAAGTAAGTAGAGACAGATTGTAATTAAGGCTCCGGCTATATACTAATAGAGTAATAATAGTAACTAGCGAAAATAAAGAGGAGTAAGATATAGATATAGATAAGCCCACACTTACCCTAAATAAGTAAGTATATAATTATCTAGTATAACTGCGGAAATGCAAACTAAGGGGCGTATTGCCCCTTCTTTAATAGTGTTACGCTAGTGGATTACTAAGTCCTTATAGTTTAGGAGCTAGTATATAATAGGTACACTAAATTAATATACTACCCTAGGGGATTTATACTTATATATAACGCCCTCCCTATAATAAAGGTCTGCTTTATAGTTAGCTGGAATATTAATACCGTATATTAAAAGCGTAGATAGTATAGCCCCTTTACTATAGCCCTTTAGGTGCGCCTAGAGGGGCTAGAGACTATAATTATTAATATTTATAATCCGCGTGAAAACGGCCCTTAGATTAGGATATAGCTAGAGGTTAAAACGGCTATTAAGGAAGCCAAGGGAGAAATCGTACTCTTAGGCGACTTTAATACCCACTACCTAATATAGGGCGGAAAGTATATAGCCAGCGAAAAACAGGCGGAATGCCTATTAGCCGAAACTGAAGCTAGAGGTCTTATACTCGCTATACCTAAAGGAGAGCCTATATGGAAAAGAGGGCAATAGGAGAGTATAAGTAACCTTATATTTATATCCCTAAATCTATATAAAAGAGTTAACTTTTATAGTATAGTTAAGGAATGGGCCCTTATAAGAGACCATATACCTATCTATATTTAAATTAATAACGCTAGCTGTTTACTAGCGGAACGCCAGCGCCTTACCTTTTAAAAAACTAAACTTATAGGGCCTTCTCTAAAGCATCTAGGGGCTTAACTAGGCTATATCTAAAGACCCCCTATAAGTCCTTTAGGAAGGGATTAAATAAGCATTTAAAGAATACTACCTATAAGTATAACCTAGCTAATAGGCCCGCCGAGAATAGTTACTATATGCTATACAGCTCTACGCTAGCGCCCGCTAGGTGCGGTGATAGTACTAGGACTATAATAACCCCTAGGACTTGTAAAGATACCTAACACTAAGTAACTAACTCCAGAAAGAAACTAGGAGGGTTAGTTATAATAACTAAAGGCGCTTTACTTATAAACTTACTAAGGATTAATTAAAACCCTATAATAAAGGACTCTAAATCCTATTAAAATAGAATAAAAAAGTAAGTATAGTAAAGGCGGACCCCTATTTACCAGACCTTAGGAGGTCTATTAAGGACCCCTTAATAAATAATAATATTATAAAAGCAGATATCCTTATAGCTAAATTCTTTTCTAAGACTAAAATAGCGGACCTTAGTAATATTAAGATAGAAACAACAATAAAATAAAGAGTACTTAACATTAGCCCTATTATTTTAATAAAAGAAATTAGTAAGCTAATTAGGAGCCTTTTAAATAAAAAAGCCTTAGGGCTAGATGGTATACTAAATAAAGTTCTTAAAGCAGTTACCCTAGTTATTATAAAAGACTTAGTAGAAGTAGCTAGCTACTGCTTTACTAATAAAATAATACTAGAAAGTCTTAAAGAATTTATAACTATAGTATTACGTAAGGAAGGAAAGAAAGACTACTCTTTCCTAAGTAGTTATAAACCAATTACCCTTAAAAATATACTAGTAAAAGTCCTAGAAAAGTATATAGCTAATATTATATTAGAAGCAGCGGAAGAGTATAGCCTATTTTCTTAAAACTAGATAGAAGTAAGGCGTAAGCAATTTACGCTATTAGTAGTAGAATTACTTAGCTCTTATATATAGATAGTGTGGCAAACGTGCCGTAGGTATATAGTGTTAATGCTAAGCCTAGACTTAGTAAGGGTATTTAATAACGTATTCTATAAAAGGCTCCTCTATATTTTAAAAAGAAAAGGCTTTCTAAAGTGGCTTATAAACTTTATATAAAGCTTTCTAATAGTACGCAAGACCTATATTAAGTTTATAGAATATAAGAGTAATTAAATTTAAATATAGATAGGTATCCCCTAAGGGTCTCCCTTATTACTAATTCTATTTCTTTTTTTTATATTAAAACTATTAGAGAAATTCTAAAGTCTAAACAGCGGTATACTAGGGTTTAGCTTTGTAAATAATACAAATCTTATTACCTAGGGGGACTCTACAGCAGAGAACTGTTAATAATTAGAAGCCGCCTATAACTACTACGCTATATAGGTAAACCGACATAGCGCGGCATTCGCCCCTAAAAAGTATTAGCTTATACACTTTATAAGGCGATAGCGCCACACTACTATAGACCTTACGTCTACCGTGCGTATCGCTAGCTATAAGATAGCTTCTTAGAAAACCAGTATGCAAATCCTAGGGATTTAGGTGGACCCTAAGCTATAGTAGAAAGAATAGATTAAGAAGGCAGTAATTAAAGGGTTAGTAGCCTTTAAAGCAATAGTAAGGATTACTACGTCTATATAGGGCCCATTAATGCGCCGCTCGCGCCTCCTATATATAGCCACCGTCTAACTAGCAATGCTGTATAGCGCCTAAGTATAGGGAGTATAGGATGACGGCGGAACGCTAGTGAAAAGCTTACTTAAACCGCTATAGAAAGTCTAGAACTAATGCCTTTATAGGGTTATAGGAGTATACCGGCAAATACTAATAGCTATAATTAAGAAGGGAGCGGCTATTCCCCTAATCTAACTCTATATTAAAACAATAGCCCTCTAAAGAGCCGCTAAGACAGCTTCTAATAGGGTAGAAAAGGAATTAGTAGAGGTACTTAAGGGTATTTAAAAAACACTAATAAAGCGCCGGCGGAAAATAAGACGGCTACTAGTACTATTAGAAGTGCTTAGGGACCATATAAAGAACTATAAGAATAAAATATAGGGGTTTCTTATATATTAGAAGGATTATATAGAGCAGGAAGCTATAATAAACCCCTATAGGCATAGCCAGCAAAACGCCGGCAGAGCGTAGGTAGAGCGCTACTACCGTATAGAAGGCCACCAGCACCACTAGCGGGAAACTACCCTTATCGCGAAATAGGTAGACCTAAAATAGCGCTAACGGTGGTAGGCAAAGGCTAAAAACCGCATAGAAACTACGTGGAAGACCCTATAGGGAAAACCTATAATCCTATTATATAAAGATCTAATAAAAGTAGAGGCTATAGTGCTATTTCTCCTTTATATAGAGGTAATAGGGCTTAATATATAGCTTGCATCTATTAGAGTACTAGAAATTCTCCTATAGTGTAAATATAAGTAGATAAGGTAAATAGTATACTATATATTATTCTAATGTCTATAATACTAAAGGGCGGACCTTATAGTATAATATGCCTCTAAATGCCTCTAAGACGTCTTAAGCAATAAAAGAAGTGCCTAAGCGGCTGTAAAGTGGCTAGTATAGTTAGGTATATTAGCCTAGTTCTAGGCTATAAAGGTAATAGACGTAAAGGATATAAGGGGATACCAGCCCTTTTAAAGCTTAGAGGACTGGTAAAAGAATATAGGTAAAAGGATATAAGTTAAAGGATAAGGGAAGAAGGGGTAGTGTAAGATCGTCCGCGAAGCGCGGTTAGTTGGCTTAATATATAGACTCTAAGCCAGGTAGAAGGCGAGTCGCCAGCGCCCCGATATTGGAACGCTGTTGTCTTTCTAGCGCGGCCCGCGATCGGGTTTTCTCTAAGATAGAGTTTTTCCTATAGAAGGTATTAGCCTGCGTGGACCTACTAGGGGGACTAGGACGGGCGGTAAATTGAATTTATTATTATATAATTAAAGTAAGTCCTACCTAGCTAAGTAGTTTATTAGAACCGTTAAATATAGCTCTATAAGCTAATAAAGTCTTAGCTAAACCTTTTACTAACCTTATCCTATTAGAAGAATTAAAAAGAATTTAACGTTAAGCGTATATAGTATTACTAGCCAATCTATCTACCCTATTTAGTTACTATGCTAGATTTGCTATAGGACTAGTAAAGGATATTAGCCAAACTAGATCCTTATCCTTATCTCTATATTAGGATAATCTTCCTCCTAAACTAAAGAACCTTAAGAAGCTAAGAAAACATCTATTAACTACTAGCTTCTAAAAGGCTATAGAAAAAGAATATGATAACCTAAAACACTAAGGGATATTTAAAATCGTACTAAAAGAAGAAGTAAGCAATAAGCAGATCCTTTTACTAAAATAGGTCTTTAAATATAAGCTTAATAGCGACGGTTATCTTTAAAAGCTAAAAGCTTAACTATATATCCACGGAGACCTATACAGCAACCCTAGCTGCTTAAATATTCCGTGCCCTTATGGCTATAGCAGCCGTATTTAATTTGGAAATTTAACAGTATAATGCTGTAAACGCATTTATAAACGCCAAGCTTAGTAACCTAGTTTACTACTACTACGTAGAAGGATTTAGTTAAGATAAATATATTTTAGAGCTACTTATAGCACTATATAGATTAAAAATATCACCGCTACTATGGTATAAAGAGCTTACTAGTACACTAGCTAAATTTGGATTAAAGCCTATCTGTAAGGGATATTATTGCGGACACCTTGGGTTGCCCTTAGGACAACCCTTAAACGTCCCTTAAATAGTCGCCGGTTACGTGCCGGAGGCACGTACCCGTAGTATATAGTCTCTACAATCCTAGAGGCCTTACCTTCTTAAGGATTTGTTTCTTTTACTAATTTATCCTATTCCAATTGTGTCCTTATAGCCCCCTATCTATAAGATCCCCTTATATTTAAATTCTTCCTACTTCTTTTTAAAAGGGCAGTTAGCTTTAAGGACTAGATTGTTTATTTATATCCTTTATTTATAACTACTATCCTTTCTTAAAATTTTATAACGACCTAAATAGAAACTCTACGGAGACCTTATAGAAAGCCGTCGCGTAAAGGTAGGAAGGTCCCTCTAATAGCAAGAGATTGCGATAATATAACCCTCTAGGTAAGACGGCTAAATAAGCCCTAATACCTAGATACTCTAGGAGCTTAAAGACTCTTATATACCTACGGTTACCGCTAAGGAAAACGTAGATACCCTTTATAACAGTTATAACGCTACTAGAAAGCAACTGGAACCCCTTTAGCCCTACCTAGGCCAATTAAAAGATTAAGCGCTAGAGGCAACTCTAAGATCTTCCCTTAAGCTAGAAATGCTAAAGGAATATATTAATGCGTCTAACTAGAGAACCAACTAGAACCCTCCTAGAAGACCACCAGCCTATAATTAATATAGTAGTAGTATATAGACTACTTATAAGCTAAGCGGGCCTACCCCTTTAGGTAATCTAAACTAACTACTAACTTAAGACTTAAGCCTTATAGGGAAATCTACACTAGCTACTAGTACTAATACTACCTCTATAGCCGGAGCTTCCTTAAGGCTAAGGTTAGAAAGTTAAGAGCCCTAAACTAATATTTTTTAAGATAGATATTAGGAAGCTGCTATAAGGCTCTTAAAAGCTATACGGGAAGGAGCTACTACTAAATATATTAAAAACCTCTAGGGGTAGGTCTAAATCTAATAAAACTTAATCTAGGCTAAATAAAATATTTTATAACCTAATTAAGGCTAAGGGCTTCCTGGAAGCTATTTAGTACCTACCTAAAATATAGAAGACTTAGAGAGTTATCTACGCTATAAATAGAAAAAGGATATAGACTAACTGGCTAAGGCCTTTAGTAGTTTAGAACTCCGCTATAGACCTAACGCCTAGTAGTTAGACGATTAGGTTCGTAAGGTAGATAACTTCTTTAAGATACTAATAATATAAGATAATACTAAAGAGCGTATATGCTAGATTATTAGTAAGATTAAAAATCGATCGCTAAACTAAATTATACTTAATTAGCTTAATAAAAGAGCAAATTACTATATAGCTATAGCTATAAACCTTCCTAAAGAAATAGACTTAAGATCCGTATATTATATAATATAATAATATAGAGCTATTCTAGAATAGGATATAGCTTAACCGCTATAACTTCTGCTAGTTTATAAACTTTATAGAAACTTATACTTAATAGATAGATCTAGAGCTCTTTAAAAATAAGGACGGTAGCATTTATAAAAAGGAGAAGATTAGGTTTATCTAGGCTAAAATTAAGCTAGTAATTTATAATAAAATAAAGCGCGAAGGAGCCCTATCGAGGATTACTATATATACGGATTTCAAACGAGTAGTTCTAAACGCTAAAGATATAGTAAGGAACTAGACCACTTCCGGTAGAAAGTTAAGGGGTTACTAAAAGTATAGGAACTTTAGTAGTAATATAGAGCAGACCTAACTTTTAAAGAAGCTGTTTTTAAAGAGAACTTTAGAAGGGTTAAAGTTAGGAGCCTTAAATAATAGAAAAGACTTCTAGGATTAACCTAATACTTATCTAGCACCTTTATAGGAACACTCTAAGAAGTTAAGAGAAAACTCTAGAGGTAGATCTTATTAGAAAAATAAGTAGGGCGATAACCGCACTAATAATCTAAAAAAAAAAGCCCTAGTTATGGACCTCTCTTAGCTATAACTAGGGCAAAATATAGAAGAAGAGACTCTTTATATTACTATTAAGCTAGAAATAACACTCTCTATAGGTAAGGTATAATAGTTCTAAGCACTATATAATAACGGCGCCGAAATTAATCTTATATAATATAATTTAGTAAAAGAGTATAAACTTATCCTATTATAAAGGTGGCGGAAACCTATTATAGGCTTCCTAGATAAGTATTGGATTAA
>Ga0307515_10015943_pt1 | contig 13798 bp, 18 predicted proteins | sample 17_EM_MG_FD_194513 | JGI IMG/M metagenome (GOLD analysis project Ga0307515, IMG submission 194513) | Populus trichocarpa ectomycorrhiza microbial communities from riparian zone in the Pacific Northwest, United States - 17_EM | ecosystem: Host-associated > Plants > Roots > Unclassified | place... | reverse complement strand
TGATCCCGTCGGATTGGTGCTGCGAGGGGGTTTTAGCGTGTTGCTATCACGGTTGGTCCCTTCCTCGGTGATAGGCAATGGGGGACCAATCCGGGATCACCGTTCCGTATCCCGCGGTGACCGCGTTCCTCCCACCCTAACCGATGTTGCTCCAGGTCAGGGGCCCGTTTGTTCGGCTGATCGCACCAAGGACTACCACCGATCGGAAGGGGGGGTCCGTAGAGATGTGGAGAAGTTGGGGGTGACATCTGACGGAGGAAACCTCGTCAGAATTGTGGTGGATTTGGGGAGGGTGGTTCGGTGTCTCGCTCATTGCGTGGTGCTTGGTGTCGTGCTAGTACTAGAAGGGTCAAATTCCTCAAGAGGACGTGCGTCGATCGCTGTCTGGCTGGCCCTGGGACAGAGGACACCCCTTTTAGGCGCGTCCGGTTCGGCCCAGCGAGACGAATAATGGCACTTTTCGCATCGGCAGTATTACAACAGGGTTTGCCGATGCTGGTCGGTATGAGACATGTCAGAGGTAGTGATACGCGGGGGTGAGGGGTACCTCGAACGACAGATGCATCTCATTCAAGGGGGGTAGGTCGGTTGTAAGGTGTTGGGTTGTTGCTGTAGGCCAGTCGTTAATGACAACGATGCGGCTAGCTGCAGTGTCGCCATTGAGGATTCTCCGGAGCCGCGATATTAATGGAACCCTTGATACTTGGGTAATCACAGAAGGCCAAATTCCCCAGCGCACGCATTAGAAGGCGCAGACTATGCATTGTTGTTTTGGATATTACACCTTATTTGCACGGAGCGCACGAATCTGCTAGGTTGGTACTGGTTGGAAATATCAGTAGTGTCTAGCCACAACGACGAACTGGTTTACCAACGGCGTAGTATTCCGGGTGCTGACCCTGACCCTTCCCATTCGCTTCGGTATTTGGTGTGTGGTAAATGCGGGGATCCGTCGAACGGATTATCAGGTGACGGCCAGGTGCGAGCGCGTTTGGACAGACTGTAGCAGGCGCAGCTTGGGGGATCCCCGTTATCCATGGACCACTCTCCGCCACTGCTGAAGCCGGCGGCGGTACTACGTCCGTTGGACCCTCGGCCTAGGACAGCACTCACTTCCGGTCTCCTGAGAAAAAGAAAGCGCTTGACGAGGGCGCGGAGGCGAACTATATGACATAACGCGTCCTATCGAGAGGAGAGTTGAGTGGGAGCGGTTGCGTCGATGTCGCGCCCGCACCTGGGCGTTTGTCTGACACCGCACTGAGACGTCGACTATGCCGCACAACAAACCGCGCTGCCCCTCTCCATCCCTTCATTTCAGCACCGCCCTCAACTAATGACTTGCCTGCTTTGCATCCAGACATCCGAGTCACCCCCGAAAATTCATGGACCTGTGGACATGGACAGACGCGGGTCGATCTTGAAATGACTCGCGGCCATCATCATCCTCACGCATATATCAACATGTGCGGCGTGTGATACCACCTCAGCCACACCCGTTACCCACATACCATCTCTTCTCAATGTCTCGACGACGTGTTTCGAGGAAAGTTCACACCACGGATATGGCTCCCGTCGTGGAGGCGCCTCTTCCAGAAATCGCTCAGACGAGCGCAAGTGAGTTTCGGGTCCTCTAGCGCGGGCGGACGAGGGGCGCTAACGTGTGAAAATAGTCTTTGAACTTCCAGACGAGACCTTTTTGGAGATCCTTTCTTACTTCCCGGTCATCAGCTTCCGTTACAAAATCTGCAACCTGCGGAACGTATGGGGCGCCAACTTTCTTACGGGTGAATACGCAGAACGGTTCGACGTTCTTCGGGCCATAACCCAAACGTGCCGCACCCTTCGTCGAAAGTTCTTGTCTTGGTTGTGGGAGAGAGTGGAAGCCTGTGTTGTGCCCGACCTCTCTGCGTGGTATATCCATGTTGGGAACGTGTTGGCGAGCAGGTGCCATATCTTGCTTAAGAACCCCCCGTTGGCAACTCACGTCCGGTCAGCAAACGTCCATTTCCTTTGTTCTACTCTATCTCATGTGTTATCGTCGGCAGTGTAATGTCTGTCACCGTCACACGCTACCGGATGGACACGATCCTCCCCGCCTTTGCGAACTGTCTCCAATCCTTGCCGAACCTCCACACCTTGGAACTATGCCACGTTCACCAGGAGATGACGACGAAGCTCAAGAAGGCGTTCGAAGGAGTAACGATACCCTCCATCCGTACTGTCGTTTTGCCCACGATTGCTCATCACATTCTGCGATCGTGTCCAAACGTCGAGGATGTAACTTGCAATGTTGGGGATGGCAGCCAAATACTCGGTACTATCGCGTCCAAGTGTCCTAAGGTGGAGAGAATATCAGGCACGAGCCCCTCCTCAGCGATGCTCAAACGTTAGTTGAATCCGATCCGCTGAAACCTGGTTACTTACTACCGATTCACCAGGGTTAGCAAAAAGGAACCCCAACATGCGAGAGATGTCTTTCTCCATCGTACGCCAATCGTGCTCGGTTCTATAATAATCTATGACGGGCTGACTTCCTCACCTCTAGTATGGTATTGGGTACCCAGACATTTCGTCGCTGGAAGTCTTCAAGAAGTTAGCGACCATTGAATTTCAAGTCGATCTATGTCTTGGCAATAACCCTCCAGAACATCACATTTCCGCCGCGAAAAAGATCCTAAAGGCTAGCGAGTACGGTGGGAGGAAGGTCATCAAAGTGCGGACCCCCCGCATCAGACCAGGCGGTTATGAGTTTGTGAGAGTGGAGTGCTTGGATATTGTTGTTGCTTGAGGTATACCGACTATTTTGCTACCACGGACTTGATATTTGTTTCGGACGCCCATGGCCCCCCATTCTTAAAGCTACTCGTAATTCTCGTTTGGAGTTTCCCATGTTTCAAATTTCATTATCCACGCCTAACCAACATACCATTATTCAAAAACTTCATATTTCCGTATCTTAGTGGAGAATGAAACAAAATCATAGGGTCATGAACATCGTACAGAATAAAGGGTATCGGGTGATTGAAACAAGAAGCTGGTACAATTCGTTCGATGCGAGGGAGGATGCGAGATTGGAGAAAAAAAAAACGAGAAAAGGGAAGACGAGCTACAAATTACTTCCCAAATACCACACGGAGCGTAAGGTAGTCACCGATAGGTGAGGCATCCAAGTAAATCCCACGGAGCTTGGATTCCTTTCCCAAAATGTCGACCCTCTCCATTCCTCGGTTCCACTCCGCATGAGGGTCGAACGCGGTTTGGCACCTCTTCACTTGGGTTTCGATCGCCATTTGAGAAAGGTGCATATCCTTCTTGAGTTCGGACATCTCCCTAGAACGAGGCCGCTTGCGGAAATGCGAATGAAGCTCGTTGAGCAAGTCTTCGACCGTGAGGGACCCCTCAAACTCGATGGTGCTTGTCAAAACTGGATGATCGAACGCGATGCGGAGATTTCTGTGTGGCGCGCCTTCGACGACTAGGGAACACCATTGTTCGTCGGTGATGAGGCCGTACGAGCCAGAGAGGCGGACGGTGCTCAAGTCCTTTGAAAGGTCGTAATGAATCTTGTAATGGCGCGAGTCCGAATCGAGCGCGAGGAGGGGGTTGACGGATGGCGTGGTGTGCACCGGTCGGGGATCGTGGTGGCACGTGTTCTGAACATTGATCACTGTGCGCGGGGTGGGGAGTGGGGAGGTTACGAGGGCCGGCGAAATGGTGACAGTGGGCGAGTGACCAGTGTGAATCGTCACGGTAGCAAGTCTCGGCGAAACTCTTGGATCGACGACATGGCTGATCGTACACGTTGGGCTTGGAAGAGTGCCGTTGAAGCAGCAGGTTCCGGGCCTGGCAGCATGACAGGTGGTGACGGTTAAGGACATTGTATCTTGGTTAAAGATGGGAGGCTAAGCGGGTACGGTAGGGAATAGGGAGGGAAAGTAGAGGTGACCAAAAGGCAGACAACCACCCCCAGATTATATACACGAGCCTGCGGTGGACGTCGAGTGGACGACAACCGATGAATGGGAAGGTCAGGAATATAGATCAGTAGCTGTGAGGTTTCCCGCCGGACGGATGTGGCGACTCGGAGGACACAACCTGTGAGCCTACCCCAATTGGAAATCATGGCTTGTGAAGGGCGAGGGTCTCGTGGAAATAAGCCCGGAAAGCCTAGCCCTCCAGCGCGCATGAGGCGGGAGTCAAGGGATTTATAGGACGGTACGTGCCAGGACGTTCATTGCAGTGCAGCCACTAGGGCTCTGCATAGTAGAGCCTGAGGACGCCTCGGAGATCGCCGATGGTGCCTTGGTGCATCCTCGATCGTGGCGGGGAACTGTTTTTATTTTCAGCCACAACATTGAAGATTGAATTTCTGCCGATTCCCCGAATTCATGGCCGTGGCGGAGTTGATACTCCCGAATACGACATTCATGATAGGTCAGATTCAAGATGGTCATAAGAGTCTACAATGTGAACGAAGGTGGGGTAAACGAAACGACGGTTTCAGCAAAAAAAGAAAAAAGTACTATGCGAGCAGCGATAATGAACGCCCTGCGCCCCTATACACGGACGCCAGGGGGGTCTCTAACCTGAACCTTTACACCGGAAATACTATGGATACAACGAAAGCACGAAGAAACAAACCGACGACACAGCATAGATGAATACGATGAGATGAGCAGAGTCCTACCACGTCAGATTACGCAACAGCCACGAGTTTTTGGTCATCGTAGGATCTTTGGTCATGGTCGTGGTCGGATTGGATTCTGTCCATCCGGATAGACTGGGTAACGTCGACGCTGACTTCTGTCTTTCTCCTAGTACCCCTCGAGCCGCTGCTGCCCTGTAATCACGGAATCGTGAACAGTTAGGTCATGCTATGATCGTGGTGGAGGAAACTTACGCTCACGTTGAAACTCTGCACCTTAGTCGAGTTCATATCTTCGCGCAAGGTTGCACGTGAGTTAAGCGTCTGGTGAAGGGGTGTCAGACCAAAATCATCCAGGTCATTATCTCGGAAGTGTGCATACCATCATAAGAGTATTACTAAGTGCCGAAAAGGAGGGGCGACGTCAGCGAGGAAGGCGATACGAGTCTGTTCAATACTCACGTATAGATGCGGCCTTGGGGCAAAGCGAAGAAGAAGTGGAGGTTGGTGTTTATATGGGTGGTGAAGACGATGACATCGATGATCTATTCGATGAAGTCGTCAGTCGGTAATCGAGTGGAACACCGAGAATCACACATACACAGAAGATGGCACCGATTGCGCAGGTCTCGATTGCAATCCGGATCAAACGCTCGATGACATTGTCAGTCCCTGAGAATGTGGGCGGTCAAACGGCTGTCTGGCGGATAAGAGAAAAAACACACTTCTGAAACCAGTTTTACTCCGACGAAGGAAGTAGAGGAGGGACAAGCTGAAAGGAACGTAAACGAGGGCACTTCGCGATGTGAGTTTGGCTGCGTACGTGATGGAAACGTCGACAAAGACGGCCAATGAGATCCAGGAGTTTGCAAGTGGTACGAGGGCAGTGAAATGCGAGGGACTGGTAGGCAATTTAGTACGGATGATAGTCCGATAGGGGCGGAACCGCTTACTCTGGGTTGATCGTAGCAAGAACTCCTCCAGCGAAACCACAGGCGCCCTGCGCCAGGGAGAAGGTTGCGAGGATGGCGAACAGGAGCCAGGAGCGGGATAACCCCTTGATCCGGTATGCAAGGAAGATCTGAACGGGTACGGACGCACTGGATAGAAGTTTGAGATTGAGGTAGGGGAGAAAGCGTAGGATGGATCGCAACTTACAGGCACTGTGATGGAAAACAAGGAGTTGGTGAAAATGATCAGCGGGGTGCCGATCCGGGCCGAAACCGATCACTTACAACTGCGGGGGAGAGATAAGTAAGATGCTACAAATACCACGTTGAAAAGAGATTACGTACTGAAGATGGGAGTGGTTGGGAACGGCCTGAAGGAGGGATTCGGTCGTACGAGGACTAACTCGATGAGGGTTCAGCAGACTCACCAGGGGAGGTGAAGGAAGATCTCTGGATTTCCGAAGTTCGGTACCACAAATTCCCACAACATGTACGTCGCCGCAGCTGTGTGGAAGGTGTCCAGGAAGAAGACCCACCCGACGAGGAGCCTGGGGAGATTTGTGAGTGCCTCCTCCACTCGGCATCTGGATAGCGCACGTACTGGGTATACCATGGATCCTTGTACCCGGAAGTATAGTAGTTGTACCACTGGATGATACACGTTCCGTACACGGCCCCCTGTTGATAAGGTGTAAGCCAAAAGGGAGGGGCGGGCTAAACGGACGGGGCGTACGTTGAACACGACGGCCAAAACGATGGGGCCGAGGATGAGGCTCAAATCTGCGTCCATGCTATCTGGTGTTCGACGAGAGATGAAACGGGATGTGGTGAGTGTGTCCAGTGACGGTAGGCGGAAAGGATGGAGGGACCGAGGAAGACAAAGGGCCGGACGTGCGCAGGTATTTGTAGTCGCCCATCAGTTTGAATCAGACGCCGGTGCCGTTAAAGGCTCTCAAATATCGACGACGAATTTGTGAATATGTTTCCCTCAGAGATGATTGAAACGTCAAGGCTTTGAATTCCCCCTGATAGGATGGAGACGTAGCCAGTCGATCATTTCCTCTTTCAGCACAAGGAACATCAACGGACATGTCATCTCTCCTCTCCCTCGATCGCGCGTATTCCTTGTTCCCGAGTGGGCAACTGCTGATTCTCCCCCTCCTCCCGCTCAGCATCCCGAACAAGTGGAGGTCCGTATGTGATAGTCTCTTTGTTGCTCAATGTTCCCCGCGCCACGTCAACAGAAGCTCGTTTTCCCGCCATTTATGCTCACTTGCTCCTCCAACAATCCCGCCTGCATAGCGCCTGCTACTACATACATCCTCAGTATGTCTCCGTCTCCGCTCAGCAGCGCCGGGCACCCCGGGTTCCGTCGTCCAGCAACGGCAGGGTCCTCCTCCGACACATACATATTCAACACATGTCTATATCTTTCGATCTGAACGCACAGTGTCTCAGCTCCATCATGGAAGCCTGTCCGTTGACGGAGCAGGCGACCAACGTTAACAGTCGTACGGAAGCAATCCATGGGGCCAGCTTTGGCTATATGGGTTCTGGAACTCACCAAGCTAAACCTCGGACAGGTCTCCGCTCCCGTCACGAGGCATCCGAATGAGCGCGACCCACAAAGGACATCCCAATTCGGTTCATGTGCACGACCCAACCCCCACGCTAGTGTGTACGTCAACCACAGTCCCGGTTCTGATACACATGTTGCCATTGAGAGTCTGGGTCCCAACTAAAATCAGCACATTGATTCCCACACAAACAAACTGATTGGTCCCAGTTTATCCATGTTCCAAACGACGCAGGGAGCCACAAAGGAGTCACTCTATGTCTCTAGAACGGGAACAGACCCTCTGGAACGATCTCTCCGAGCACCCAGACATAGTCGCTTTAGAGATTACCCGGTTGTATGGTCCCCGGTTCTTGCTCACCACGCATCGGCATTACAGTGACGCCAATTCCTCCGTCCTCAATACCGGTCTGGACCATCGCTCGTGAATAGACCCTACATGATCATCTCTGGTGACTTGCATCATTACTTGTGGTCAATGAAGAATCGCGTCAACAAAACATCCCGTCTCTTTCGCAGCACCACCTGATCGCTTGCCAACCCCTATTCAGTTTCGGGACTACGCCGGAAAGCCAAAGCTCGGGCGGTGCTACTCGGTATGGGGATTTGGTGATGAAAACGACGACGTCCCTTGTGCGATGAACTGGAGAGGTTAGGCACGGTCAGACGGGACCGGTTACCTCCCTGGTTGCGGGGACGAAGATCAGAACGGTGATCGGCCTCAGTTCCACTTGACCACACTCGTATCCAAAATGAATTCGGGATCACGTTGGGCGCCACATCCACGCGGTTCCGAGGAGGGTGATGATCGATTGAAGGCGGTGTATTCCCCGTTCCGCGACCGATACCAGATGGTGAACGTTGAACGTTGGCCGGTGACCCATCCGAGGGACTTGAAACAACGTCAGTAAAACCTACGGTTGCGTCCCCAGCGGTGTCCAGTAGTATGTGAACTACCCGAGTCGCTTACCACCATCTCGGGTACCCCTCATTCACAAGGCAACTGGCTCTTCTCTTTTCAGTCTCGCATCATGGTTCTTGACAACATAGTAAGTGGCTGGTTCTCATCAAATAAACTGTGGCTCCAACGTAAGTCACCGAATCGAACGGAAGTGAAAAACCAAATATAAATGTGGTCACCGTCATGGCATCGACGTATTTCCAAACCGTTTCGAAGCAGAGTGAGGACACTCGATTAGAGCGACGTTGTCATTGCCCGGTGGGTTTTCCGCCGGCTCCCGGGCTGTTTGACGTGCTGGAACCTTGAATGTTCGTGAGCGAACGAGCGACGTCGGAGCTGACGGTTCGATTTGACCTGTCTTTCCGTGTCAGTGACCACGAGGGTGGTGGTGCATGGCAGGCACCACCAGAGGAGCCACAGGGACTTAATATGCCCTTCCCTTACCGTGCTCTCTACCTCACTGTAATTACGGCCACAAACACCCCCACCTTGCAGCGTTCGTGACCAGTTGTAGTGTTCGTTGTAACTCCCTGCCGTTGACGTGGCACCCAATGAACTCACGTACATGAGCAAAAGCTCAGGGCAACCGGATGACAATAGAAGAGGCCGGTAGTCACATTCGCCTTCTCTCTTCCGTCATTTCCACTGGACGACATTCTTACGTTGTTACAAGTTCGTTCGTAACTCTCGCCTACCACGTCCGATCTGAGGGTGGAGCACATGAGCCTGAAACTTGCGACCTCCCGGCTGTTCGACACCACCTGACAAGGAAACTGTCTGTATCACCCTTGCTTCACACTGCATCCGCTCGCGCGCATATACAAGATGCGACCTATACTAAGAACCCTCCGTAGAACCGACCCTATAGATAGAAAGGGATACCATATACAACTGGTGCTGCGCCCGTGAGATACTTCAGTTTGCAGGAATCTCTGGACTTTGCAACTGCAGCCACAACCGAAGTTCCGCCGTCATCATCCCAGCGACCAACATCCGCTTTCGTCATCCGCAACTTGTCAAAGACCGATTGTGCGAACTTGTCGATATCCCGATCGGTTACATCCCAAATGTTGGCAATCAGCGTGGGACTATACCATCCATCAGATATCTCTATCAGAGTCGAACGTGAAAGATAATCTTACCAACCGGCCACCATGTAATTGTATGGCGTTCCGACGCGCTCGAAGTCCCCCATATCTTTCATGGCACCGGAGGAACACCCCCAGAGCATAGTGGCAGCACACCGAGGTAAGTTTCTGATCTTGTGGGAACGAATGTACTGTTCCCCGCCACCGTGTCCAAAGTATCTAGTTTGTAGCAGTCAACTCCATCTGACCAGACGGTGAGATGCAGGAGCGGCTCACAGTACGAGATCCTGAGTTTGGAGGGCGTTGAGGAATTGTTGCTCGCTTGGCGCTTGAGAAGTCAACCCCTTCCACCCCACTCCCTTCATCTCCTTCAACCAATCGTTGAATCTGCCCTCGGTTCCTTTTAGATCGCTACCGGGGTTTAGCACATAGAATGTCTTGCGGGGATCCACACGAGCCCGGTCGACGCTCGGGTCTCGGGGCTTGCCGCCTCGCTGGTGGTCTGCCAGATCGAGCCGGTCTAGCAAGAACCTCATGTCCGGAATCCTACTGACACTCTCCCCTCGTAGCGCAGGTATAGATTCCCAAGGCAACCCCTGAGTGTTTTTATCCAAGATCAAAAACATGTGGTTGTCTGGTATCGGTTTAATCAAGCCCTGGGAAGACATCGCCAGTTCCTCCAGCGCCGCACGAAGATCGATTGTCACTTGATCGATGTCCACTTCCGCGATTGCGATAGACACCCCGCTGAACTGGTACAAGTCAAGGACGAAGTAGACAAGGTCTTCCAGCTCCTCTGATCGACACTTCGGGGAGAGGGAGATGAAACACTCGAGCAGAGAATCATCGAGTTGAACTGCGTTCAGTTGTTTCTTGTCCATTGAAACTGACGCGCGCTGGAATACGCCCTCTAGACGTGCTCGGAAGTTCGATAGGACCTCTTTCGGGATATCCGCTGCTGGGGACAGGATTGTCTGATAACACGTGAGATAGATTCGATTGGCCAAAAACTCCAAAAGATACCTTAAACGCGCCGAGCCAACAAAATTCGATGTTCTCCAGTAATTCACGAAGCCGGGTATCCAGCTTAGTTCGCTCGGCCCACCAATTGCACCGTTGCCGTCGATCGGTCTTTGTGACACGTTCCGCAGACCTAGTCGTCTCGTCGCTGAGGCGGATGATCTCCTCGAATCCGTCTAGTGCACCCTGGAACGTGATTGCTTCTTCTTCTCCCTCCCTCCGTCCCTCGAGTGGTATGCTAAACAGCAGCGGCTGGCGGTCGGGACGCTGTCTCGACACGAAAATTGTCCTGCGGTCCTCGGAGATGCTGATGCTGAGAACAGTCCAATTATGTGGGAGACGTTCCACCATGCTCCGAGAAGAGAGTTCCGGGTCGAACTTGGCAGCGGAATGACGGCTGCTCACTGCCTTCCAATATTCCCGGTGCTCTTCATCGAAATCTAGTTCGTCCTTATGCTTCTGGAGTTTCACGGAGGGCAAGGCGGAACCGTTCGGGCTCAGGATCGGCCACACCAGGTCGTCGTGTGAAATGTCTGGGAACTTTGACTCTATCGCTTCCAACATCTCCCTCCCCAGTGTGACAGCGGAAGAAGCATCTGTATTTGTGTAAGCACCTCCGATCGATATCACGAATGTCAAACATACCGAGCAGGCGGGAAGCCACGACTGGGCCGTCGATTTCACCTTTCCCCAACGAGCCTTGGAAAGTTCTGGTGAGAGCCAACGAAAAAGCCGCTTCTCGGACTTGGAAAACGTGCCCGCGTCTCGCGATTAACGCCAAGTCCGACCAGAACAATTTTTCCGCACTCTGAAGAAGACCGAGGATCTCCAGAACGCTGGGGCTCAGCGAAGGGGGGGTTTCCCAGACCATCCCCAAGGGTAGTGAAAGCACTGTTGGGCAGACCGGTAAGAATCAAACTGCTCCAGGTTTCCAGCCAACGACGCACCAGACTCTGCCAACGAGGAAAGGAACATGTCCGCTGTGAATCGAGAATACGCGTCGCTGAGTGTGAGCTTGGCGAGCAACCCGTTCTCAGCGATCTGGGGGTCAGTTGAAGACTGGAGAGCCATGTATTTTCCCAGCAATGCCTTTGACTCTTCCGCTGACCCTCCGTCCTTCGACAACAAAACTGTGCGAGGGCCTTAGCTTGCGCAACGGGACCGAACTGGAGAAAAATTTACTTTGCTGTCTTAGCACTGACGCCAGAAGGAAGGGAAGGACGGCATCTCCACCCTCGATGGCCTTGGAAATCCTACGCGTAGCGACGTCCGACTTCCGTTGGCTGTCAGGGTTCTGTGTAAGACAAGGACTATCAGGACGAGGCCCAACAGCCGACCTTGTAGACGACCCATCCATGGCCGCGAAGAGCGTTTGTAGTTCATTCAGCATCCCAATACTCTGCTCGTACAGTTCCTGCGCGGCTTCGGGGTTGGCATTCCGCATGTCGTAATCAGCGCGCAGGCGCTGGAGATCAGCAACCCCCTCGAGAGCTCTGCTGTCCACGAATTCCATCGCCTGCATAAGACATTCCCTCCCCTCGTCTAGGCGATCTGTGTGTAGGTATATTTCACCCTTCCTGGCAAGAGCACGGCTGACCATCGTTGGTGTGTTGATCGCGTCTGCGAGATCTTGAGCCTGCTGTGCGAAGTACTCTGCTTCTCTAGCGGAGCCACGAGCAAAGTAGGCCTGGGCGAGGGCGAACAAGGTACTGAGCAGCCCGTCGCAGATCCTCCATTCGAGTCCTTCCATTGCATTTCGTCGTGAGTATGACGGCTTTGGTTTCGCAACCGTTTGTTTATTAATAGAGGTTTCTCCGAATGGATTGTCTTCATCTGGATCTGGTTTGGCAGGCTGTTGTGGGTGAAGACGAGCGGCAGTTTCGATCGCCCGGTTGTACAATCGCAGCGATTGAAGAAGAGCAGTCAATGACACAGTTGGTTCATCCTGCCTCGAAGGTCAGAATCGGAAAGCACACGGGTGAAGAGATCCCAACGTTATAGTACTGTATCATCGCAAACGCGTTTGCAGCCATTGCAGCCCTCTCTAACTTCCCAACCCGATTGCGAATTCGTTGGGAGGTCGGCAAGGTCTTGTCTTCCGGCGACATGCCCTCTGACAGTTTGCGGGCTTCGCAGTAGATTGTTGACCTGAATGAAATATGTTGGGCATGGGAACGAACGTCACGAGAATTTCAAAATTTACCCTTGAAGAATACTTCCAGCCATCGCAAGCGATTCGGCAAACCGAAGGTTGAAAAATACCCTAGCCTCTTCGGATATGGAAATACTAGTGTTTTGCACGATTGGTAGTGTGATATTGTAAACCGAACTCGCTTTCTCCAGCCGTCCAAGTTTGACATATTCGTGCGCGAGATCGACGCAGACCCATATGTAAACTAATCCGGTTAGCCAGAGGAAGCGAAAAGCATGCATAAAATCAATCACCTTCATCTAATTCGCCCACTCGCTCCATCAACTTCCGTGTAACAGTTAGGAGTTGGACCTTGGCAATGACATGCCCGAGTAGTCCCAGCAAGTGGCTTACCATATCTTCCGAACGAAGTAAGTGTCAACCGTCGGGACCAGAAGGGACATACGAACAAAGGACGTCAATTAATTGCTGTTGCCGGTCATAAAGTATGGCGGGCTTGATCGATGGCTCTAGTGACAGCCTCGTTGACTTCGGAGTTTCGGCGACGGACTTTGTCACTGGGCGTATCTCATGTTAGTACAAATGTACTTGAAATTGCCGAGGTTTACTAACCTTTCCTGGCTTTTGGAGTGGCAGGTGGTTTACGAGACCTTGGGGCAGCGCGCGTCTTTGAGGGCACAGTACGCGTGGTCTTGGTGACGGCCAGTTTGGAAGGTAAAGATTCTGCGGGCTCAGCCGCCGGTACGACAAGCAGTGCCTTCAAGATCCTGTAGGCCTGGTCTGTATGCTGTTGAATTGTTTCACCTTGCTGACCATCGTGATTGCGATGGATGTGGAGGGCAGCCCAAAGATGTCCTGTTACAAGGTACTGCCTTACAAAATGCGATAGCCCGGAGTCGCCACCAAAATCCTTCAATATAGACATCTTGAGTAAGGTTCCCAGCAATGGAGGAAATGCGGGAGAACCTTGATCTTGGACAGCCTATCCACTTCCGCGAGTGTTTTGGTAGCGTCCCATTCTGGACCAGCCATGACGGAGAAGTATGAAAATTCTAGGCGCCGGATGAGAACCCTCATCTTCCTTATGGGCCACGCATCTTCATACAGCGATGACAGCTGATCCAGAAGGTGCCTGGCTAAAGAACGGGCATTGTCCTTCCAGACGTTCCTTCCAAGTGCGTCTAGCTGCCTTTCCAGAATGGCGCCAATGATGGCTCGAGAAAGCTGTGGGTTGAGGTCCAGGCGTTCCATCGGTTCCTTGAGGGAGATTTCTCCAGGTAACCTGAGGAGTTCATACGCGGCGATACACGTTACGCGGTCAATGAGACCACTAAGCGGCCTATACCTCTCGTCGTCGAAAAGTAACTGTGGTAACGTGTTCGCAATGGCGGCGGAAAACTCCTCTG
>Ga0307515_10015941_pt1 | contig 13799 bp, 10 predicted proteins | sample 17_EM_MG_FD_194513 | JGI IMG/M metagenome (GOLD analysis project Ga0307515, IMG submission 194513) | Populus trichocarpa ectomycorrhiza microbial communities from riparian zone in the Pacific Northwest, United States - 17_EM | ecosystem: Host-associated > Plants > Roots > Unclassified | place... | reverse complement strand
ACACAATTCTACAGCTACCCACTATATGGACGAAGGTGTAGAAAGCGTCGAGGGTGTTGGCTGAGGAGGCTCCATTAATAGACCAAAGTAGGGAGTCGTGATAGAGGCTTGGTGGCAGAGACGGGCTTTGGCTCTGGCGCATTCACCCCTAACGCAGCACTTTTCTGCTTCCGACCACGTTTTTTCTTGCCCGTGGGTACTTTCGGCGTTTGCGTACAATCGGCGAGTGCAAGCCGTGTTCCGCTAACTCCGAATTCCTGAGCCCATTATCAGCTGCGAGATGAAGGATGTCGTAACCTACGTAACTAACGTTACTTTGATTCACTGAACAGCTGTGCCAATGGTCCCGTGATTAAGCTTTTCAAATCTTCTGTTTCCACAGCCTCAAGCATTGCTTTCCCTAGCTGTACGAGTTTCGTCGTGCCTTCCTCATCCGTCCACCTCATCCTCGAATAGAAGATAATATGCACAGCGAAGTGCACAACAAGTCGGATCTTGTCACGCTGCTCTAATGGATGTTCAGTTAGATATGCCTTCAGAAAAGCTTCGAACATTCCCTTGTCACCGTGAAAGCGATCGAGCAGCCATGAGTCTGCAGCAAATCGCCCAACATCAGTGGCGCCGTTTCCCACACGAACGTTTTCCCAATCGATAATTGTCAACACTGGTGCCCGCAGCTTTATCTCTTCCTCTTCTTCTACTTTGATAGCAGGATCCTGGTTCTCGAGCTGGATGTTGGGCAGCCAAAAATCACCATGGCAGAGACACGTTCTGTCTGAAGCAGCTTCGGTGCTGAATTTGGCGTTGATGCGCTCTCCGAGAGCAGGATCGTGGCCATGTTGTTTCAGGACAGAGGCTAGACCATTGTAGGTGTATCTGAAGACGGACCTTGCAACCTTACTGTCGAACGTCCTCTTGACAAATTCTAGCGTTTCCGGCTCTGAGGTCTCCCTATGCAGTCTCGCTAGCCAAAAGCCTATCCTCCGACCTAGGAGGGGGATATCGATGTCATCGTCGTTTTTGTAGCTTTCTTTGAGATCTTGCGATCCCCCGTCAGACATACATATAACATGCTCTTCAGGAAAGTAGTTATATAGTTGTGGCAGGCGAACGTGCTCGTTCGTGGAAACTATGTCTGGTATAGTTGTCAAGGCTAAGTGCTCGTAGTCCATCCTTTCGATAGATAGTGGGACATCAGGCATTATGCGAACGTAAGGCTCCGCATGTTTGGCGATGCTGCGCTTGCCGAGTTGTGTCTTGATACGCCAACAGAAGTTGGCTGACCCTCCAGCAGCGACCTCAATCTCATGGTAGGGTATGTCCTTTGAGGATAGGAACTGGTGAAGTTCTAATCCGGTAGTGATTGGCATGATATCAATTTTGAGCAAAAACGATGATTTGTCTATCGTGGCGCTACGGCTGTCCTCTGTTGTATCCCCAGAAGGCGTGTCTTGCCGGCAAGTATCGGAGGTCCGGGTTAGGCTTGGCATAACCTCGGGTTACGCACGACCCCCCCCTGGCCCCTACTTTTCGGACGCGTTTTTGAGGCCTAGGTTAGTACTAGGTTAGTATGGAGGGCCTTAGCGCGCCTTCGACCTCCGCGCCAGCTCGCGCGGGGCTTCTGATTTTATATAGAAAGGCCTACTGTAATTCTAATTGTATAATATAGAGCCCTCTTCTTCTTCTCCTTTAATATTTACGCGTTCGGTGGCTTTATTTACCTGCGCCGCGCTTACGCGTCTCCCCCTTACCTCTTGCGGATATAGAGTCTTTTAGGAATCTTCTTACCCTAGCCTCCTCCTATAGCCTCCAGAGCGAATTTAAGGCTCAGACGGCGCGGCTACACAATATTTATAAGGCCTAGCGCTCGAAGAATATAATGAGGGCGTATAAGCTAAAGTAGAAAGAGTGGGAAGACTAGTGCGTGAGACTGGGGGTAATATAGACAGCGCCTGGGTAACAGAAGATAAGCTTTACCTATTTTTTGAGCAATAAGTTATTAACTAAGAATTATGGGCCGCTAGCTATTAAAAACGTAAGTTAAAACAGAAAGAGGTATAAAAAGAGGTAGAAGACGGCTAAGCGGGCGGGAGGGCAGCTAGGGGGAAAGGCAGCTATAGGGGCAGCCGCAGTTATAGGGGAGGAAGCTATAAAGGAGGAAGGGGAGATATAGGACGAGGAGGCCTTAGACGCCCTATTTAACGAGATAGTCTAATACTTAGTTATAAATAGTTACGTCTCCGCTATTACTAAGCTTTATATAGTAATTAGAAGGTAAGGCCTCGTAGCTGCTATAGAGGGTAAAGCTTTTAGCGGTACTAGATAGCGTCCGCCGCGATAAGGACCGGATTTAACGCGTTAACTTTATTAATTAAGGCCTATTTATAATTACTAGCGACTATAACGTTAAAGGGCTTAAAAAGGTAATTACGTAGTACTAAGAGACGGGCTCTAAGATGCCGGGTTTAGTTAAGTCTTACCTTCGAACTATAGCTAAGTATTTATTAAGTTTATATCCGGTCCGCATAGCTACCGTTTCTAACCTATTTCTTAGGCTATACTACTATTACCTAGGGTAAAAGTAGATGGGATATTTAGCTTGCTAACTTTATTCTTATTAAATTAGAGAATAGAGGGCTTAAACTAATGAGGCGGGCAACTCCCTCAAGCTAGACTTGAGATCAACATCGTCCGCCTGTCCTACAATGATACGGATGCGGTCATCACTCGACGCAATACCATCATCTTCCGACGGGTAGTTGGGTGCTGCAACGATGGCCCTCTTCTAGCAGTCCTTCAGCGAGTGGCGTTGGGTGATGCATTGGCCAAAACACCTGAACGAGCGGTAACACAGTTCTCTTGGAATGCTCTGGACTGCGAGACGCGGGTCAGCAGGTGGCGTGAACATACACCGGAGAGAAAAACTGGCTGTGCCGGGGACCACAAGACATGCCACCATTCTGGAAACTGCGAACGACGTTGTGGTTTACTGAAACTCTGTGTGGTTACGGATAGCAAGATACGGGAACACTTGAAGATCCTTGAGCCAAAACCGACGAAGTAAGACTGGGTTCCACAATCGCAATTTGTTTTTGGAGTTTTAGGGTTTTTGGTAGCGTACTGTACAGTAAGCCGACAACTTCATTTGCCGTTTGTAGAGGTGCAGGTGATGGAGACGAGCAAGACGAGGCTCGGGGCGGTCCATCCCTCGACGGTGATGAGCATGGCCAACCTTGCATCGACGTACAGGAATCAGGGTCGGTGGGAAGAGGCCGAGAAGCTAGAGGTCCAAGTGAAGACAAGCAAGACGAAGCTCGGGGTGGACTACCCCTTGACGCTAACAAGCATGGCTAACCTTGCGTCGACGTACATCAATCAGGGCCGGTGGGAGAGGCCGAGAAGTTGTTCGTGCAGGTGATGGAGACCCGCAAGACGAAGCTCGGGGCGGACCATCCCGACACACTGACGAGCATGAATAACCTCACCTTTACTTGCAAAAGTCAAGGTCGGCATGCAGATGCCTTAGCGCTGATGAAGGACTGTGCCCAGCTCGGCAGCGAATCCTCGGCCCAGAGCATCCGTATACCCTTTCGTCTCTAGCCGCTGTGGAACAATGGAGTAGCTAGAATGCACTGTTTCTATTGTCGATGGCCTTCTACCTCTCCTGTTGCACTGTATAGCCCCTTGCTTTGGCAACATGGTGATTTAGTTCAGGCACCTGCTTTGATATGTACTGTACATAGAATGCCCTCAATCACAGCGTGAGCACTTTATGATCGTAAATCGATCAGAATATGGCCAATTAAATATTCAATAATGTAAAATCATTTCTGGATGTTTACACTACTGTAGGCCAGACGTTGTCACGTTAGCATCGACAGTGGCAAAACAGACGACGAGGTAGTGAGTTAGCGGGGTACGCGAGGGAAGCAACGTGCACTGTGCCAGCATTGGAAGCGGAAGCGGCCCGTGCGGAGAAACTTTTTGGGAAGGCGATTTCGCTAGCGTCTGTACTTAATCGGAACAGGGAAGCCAATTCCGAGCGTCCGCACAGCCATATGCCTGACAGCCACGGGCTTACTGGATGACATAAGTAAATTACACCGTGATGATCATGTAGGACGTGCGGGGTCATTTCGCACTAGCCGGGATTGGTAATTGCTTTGATTGGAAGTACCGACCCGCGTGGCGACCTTGCATGAATTTGCGCGCCACAGTAAACATAAGGCTGATAATGACTTCCCACCATTGTATTAAGGCTCTAAGGCTCGGATAAGACCCTTATATGAGTATCGTAAGTGGTAATAGCTTGACGGTGGTGCTGTAGTGAAGGGACATTGTTACGCTATAAAAGGAGGCTCTCTGCGAATTAGGCGCGAAGGCGACGATGCGAACGTAATTTATAGGTAGGAGGGGTCCTGAATGTTCAAAAGTAGCCACAGCACACGACTTATACAGAATTATAGTAAAGCTCGACGTGGGCGCAGAGTTACAGTTGCTTGAAGTCAAAGTACCCCTTATATTTTCCGGTACGGTGGGTTTTCCGCGACCTAGGGACGGACGTTAGTCTCGGCATGGTGTTTGCTCGTGATCTGAGGCGTCCGGCACATTTCACCCAAAGATTTTAATCTCCGTTATTAACCTTATTTGCGTCATCGAATGGTCATACCACGCGATTTACATCAATGGATAATGTTTTGTGTTAGAGGTATGGAGATCACGTTAGGACACATCATTTCTCAACTTTTACCACCCTCTATCTATACCTAAGGCTTCCTAATCTTAGCCAAAAATATTTAGTATGACCAACCAAGCAGCCTGGATCACTGAGCCCAAGGCCCGTCCGCTTAGAGTTGATTCTGCAGCTGACCCGAAAGCTGGGCTTGGGGAAGTGGTCATCAAAAATGCTGCTATCCCAGCAAATCCAGCAGATTGTAAGAGGCTTCCCCTCTCTAAGTGAGCCTTGTTAACTATAGCCGGGGAAAATTCAAGAATACGGTAGAGCAGCCTATCATCAGTAATATGTGCCTCCTTAGACTGTTAGCTAATATGACTCAAGGCATCTTTCTCTAAAAATATCCCAACATTCTTGGGACTGATGTGGCAGGCGAAGTGGTTGAAATTGGCGAAGGGGTAAAAGGCCTCAAGAAAGGCCAACATGTTATTGGGTAAGACGTTCGAAGGTGGTGTGGGTCGAGCGTGTCGAGCGGGGTGGGAGAGAAATCAGAAAATCCCCCCGAGGTCTGTGTTGCTGACGAGGAGGAACTGGGTAGACACTGCGTTGGGCTGGCGACCAATGACCCCAAACACGGCGGCTTCCAGCTCTACACCGTCTGCAAAGGCATTGTCGTCCCGCCTACCCCAGGCTGGCTCTCATTCGAGCAGGCCGTGGTCCTCCCCCTTGCCATCTCCACTGCTGCTACAGGCCTCTTCAAGAAGGACCGCCTAGCTCTGCCTTATCCCACCAATGCAAGCAAACCAACAGGGAAGACTGTCCTCGTGTGGGGAGGGTCGTCGTCGGTCGGTTCATCGGCGATCCAGTTAGCAGCAGCAGCAGGGGTCATAGTTGTGACGGTGGCCTCAAGCCACAATCTGCAATACGTGAAGTCTCTCGGGACTAAACACGCGTTCGACTACAAATCTCCCAGCGTGGTCGACGATATCGTATCGGCAGTAAGGAGCACCGACTTTGCCGGTGTGTTTAACGCTATTAGCATGGGAGAGTCCAGCGGGATATGGTCCAGGTCCTTTGGAAGCTAGGCAGTGGTGGCAAATATGCATCGACCCTGCCAGAGGCCGAAGGTGTTCCCAAGGATATGGCAGGTGGAGGAGGTAAGTCTACGATTGCCAAACAGCCTTTCGTGGGCATGACACGTACAGTGGGGCTGACAACAATACTTAGTCTTTGCCCTGACTGTTGTAGACTAGGATAAGGATATCGGTGAAGCCGTCTGGAAGAAATTCGTCCCTGAAGCACTGGCAAATGGGAAACCGCAAGCTAAGCCTGACCCCCAGGTGATCACAGGAGGCCCGCCCAAGATCCAAGAAGGATTTGATCGTCTTGAAGCAAGGCGTATCGGCGCGTAAGGTGGTGATCAAATTGTGGCCATGAATCTAGAAAGTAATTAGAACACAACTTGCAAGCATCTAACAAAGAAGCCCCCTCTTTTTTGATTCGTGATCTATAAATGAAATTGAACCCATAGGGCACTTTTTCTGTGCATGAAATGCCCGATGTTTGCACTCGGCTGGGCGTAGTCGGAATTCTTCGATAGCTCACGCTTTCGGCTGGTAGTTGAGATTACTAAATTTTCAAAAGACTTACTTCCACGACTTTCCTTCGGCACTACTAAGTCCGCTAAATGCCAATTTAGAGACCGCCCGAAGTGAGGCTATACAATGTACATATTCGCTCGCAATGTCGGAAGTTGCTGACGTACATTTCGCCGACCCGCGTTGAAGTCTCCCGGCCGTCCCAACGCTTGGCAGGCTCTAGCTGCATGCCTGTACGAAGTGGCGCAAACACCCCTCACAAGAGACGCCAGCTTACACAATACATCGGTTAATCCTCCGACCGTGCAGGCAAATCACCGTTGCAGCATGGGGGCCGCAGAAGGCGTAGATGCCTAACTGGGCACACACCTGGATACGTATCTGGTTGGAAGGATTGAGGATTCGATTTTACTGGAGCCGCTAGAACCGACTTGTCTCTCGGTGGAGAGGCACCGTGTAAACAGGTATTGAAGGTACTGATAGCCTTGTGGATAGAGATATATAAAGAGACGACGCAATGCTGGTGAGGGGAGATAGCTTGCTAAATAACTCAACTTTCTGCCTCAAACTACCACTTCTCCATCCAATCAAACCTCTTTATTTTAATTCACTCATGGCAACCAAACTCATTGTCATTGTTGGTATTACCGGTAACCAGGTATGACCCCCTCATCTTCTCCATGAAAAAGTAAGGAGCAGGATCAACCTTAAGCTTCAATTCGGAACTGTGAACTGTGGCATACTCCGTGTGCCTTAGCAAATACTTCTAGCATTCAGAAATCGGATACCGGAAGTTCTTCAAGGCTGCCCAATGTCTCTTGCTTTGGTTATTGACTGAAGGATCATGACCTCTCCGATATCACCTCTACCTCTACACATCCTTTCCGCTCCATACTATTAGCCAATTCCCCAAGCCATTTACTTGCCCAGCTTAGACCAGATGCCTCTTTCAAATGCTTACTCATTTATAGGGTGCCTCCGTCGCGGATGTCTTCCTCGAAGAGCCAGGCTACAAGGTTCGTGGCATATCTCGCGATCCAAGCAAAGGATCTTCCAAAGCATGGAGCGACAAAGGCGTGGAAATGGTCGCTGGTGATCTCAATGATGTCGAAACTATCAAGGCAGCTTTCAAGGGTGCCAACGTGATCTTCGGCGTTACGGATTTCTGGCAGGGCAGTTCCAACCCTGCTAACCACGCAAAAGCCAAAGAGCAGGGAAAGACCATCAACGAGGTCTTGTATGACATTGAGGTCCAGCAAGGGAAAAACATTGTGGATGCCGCAGCTGCTACGGTCGACACCTTGGATCGATTCGTGTTGAGCACCCTCAGCCACGCGGCCAAGTGGAGCCAGGGAAAGATCACGTTCAACCTGCACTTTGATGCAAAGTGGATGGCTGTGGATTATCTGAGGGCAACTTACCCAGAGCTGGCCAAGAAGACGTCCTACGTACAGCTCGGACTTTTTGCGCAGAATTGGAAGGATGGACCAATCACGGCTCCTGGGAAGGTGCGTTCTGTAAAACAAATTTTAAAAGCGCAGAGAGGCTGACTTATCGAAGCAACCCGATGGCACTTATAAGCTGCACGTACCAATGAGCGGAGATTCGAAGTTTCCTATGGTTGATCCCCGCTTGGATACAGGTAAGTCTAATTACTTGACATGAGTGCCAGAGAAGAAGTTCCCGGCTAATTTGACTATAGGGCACTTCACCAAAGCTTTGGTTGATGTTGAACCAGGAAAGGTCCTCATCGGGGCAGGCTCGTTCCTGAACTGGAAGGAGTGGTGTGAGATGTGGAGCAAGCACATCGGCAAAACCATTGTGTACGAGGAGGCAGACCCAATGGAGCTCGAGAACGCCATGCCTGGAGGCATGGGAAAGGAGCTCGCAGACATGTTCAGATATATTGACCATTATGGGTATGATGGCCGTGACCCGGATGTTGTGTATCCCTGGGATGTAAGTCAGATCTTTAAGATAAACCTGCGATATGATTGTGCTAATAAAGTGTAATTTAGCTCGGAGTCCCTGTTCCAGTCACTACCGTGGAGGAATACATCAAGAAGACAGATTGGTCGCCAGTTTTGTAGACTATGCTGTGCCACATAATATCCAATGGATTGTGTGGTGGGACGTGTGCGATGATTAGAGCTTGATGGTTGGGATTTTCCAGAGTTTAACTCGGGAGATTTGCATTTAACCTTGCTCACGATACAATTACGAATGTCCATAAAATAAAATAAGTGTTTAAATATTGATTGGTGTATAGCGCTTGTAAGATTGCGACTCGACTTCACCCCTGACAGAAACGCTAGCTTACTAATAAATATCAATCTCACCTGATGAAAAATCCTCTCGTGCTTGTCCTCCTCTTATAAAAACGTTCCACCTTCCCCAAACCCTCTAGGCCGGGTACAACGTCGTTTTTAGATCCTTGCGTTATCTGGCGTTAAGTTTGCTCGCTATTCACTCCCACCGGATATTCAGCGTCGGAAGATCCTCCGGTGGACGACTCGTCTGGTTGATTTATTCGCTTCCGTGCTGCTAAGCCAACTCAATGCAGTGACTTCTACCTACATTGAAATGGTTGCAGGCCGGGACAATTCGCCTTAACAGGCTATGGAAAACTCCTCATTGTCATTCCTCCCGCGGGTTCCGCCGAAGTCTCGATAAGTACTCAATGCGACTCCAAGCATGTGCAGGTTCGGCGGGCGCTGGGTAGGTTGCGCAATTCCACGGAAAGAGGTGGATCTGCAGTGGACTCCTCGCTAGTCTATTGTACGGGGCGACGGTTGACTGATGGAGAGTATGGTGTGATGAAAAGCAATTGGGAGAGGAGACGAGCTGGACTTGTATACCGTCTTGGGATAGCTGTCCAAGGACCCGCTAAACTCAAAGCAGCACGAGTTGATCGCTCTGCAGCAGAGCCTCTGTCCAGAGAGAGATAACCCACCCCCTCCATGTGCCGCTTCTCAGGCCATTGCTACTTACATGCTACCCCGCAGCTTCCTTCTTAGTGGTGACAGATCAGTATTTTCCATAATCTTGGCTCGTTTGTTTTCCCTTTTGGGACAGCTGCTGCCATTGCACTTTGTTATTCCTATCTCCCACCTCTTCCACCCCGCTTTTAGTCGATGATAAGAAGTTATCTATGGCTCCTTCTCCGCACCCTCCATCACGCAGGTACCTGGTGGTGTGAGTTCTAGCCCTTCTATAAAGTCGCCACTGTCTTGGGTTGAGCTAGTTCTTGCTCTGGGTTATTGCTACATCTTCACACCCTCTCGCCATCTAACCGAGCGGCTTCACTCTTCATCTGACGCCGGCGGCTACGCTTCTCTCCTCTACTTTTCCTTACCACGAATCCCTAATTTCCTTGGAGGCATTATGGGTGGCCCTCTCTTATTGCTACTTGGTGTAGCATTTGTTCTTAGTTCTCTTACGCTTTTTGCACTGAATAAAAATCGGCGTGCTGTTGTTCTTGACCGGCTTCACTTTCGGCGTCGGCGCTCATCGGGCTCAAAGACACCACCCCGATCACTTTCACCAGACAAGATGCAATGTGAAAACATTCCTGCTCCGGACTACAAGGACGTGTTTCCGCCATCTCGCCGCTTTACTTTGGGAGAAATCCAGTCCGATCTACCTTCGATACTGAACAAGCCGCTAAGCGTGTTAGCAAGCTCACCTCCAGAGTCGAGAAAAGCATGTATACCTCTCACGACCTCGTATCAGGATCTCACGTCCACCATCTTTACTCCCACAGAATTCTCCCTTGAGGAGGTTAGAGCGTTGGGTGACTTCCCGGACTATGCTACTCTCGGCGGCGTTCCTCTGCCACAGCCTTACCATAACTTTGATATTAACAAAGCCCGTCCAAGACCATATAGGCCTTTCAGGTGGGCATACCATCAGACCATGTGTGAGTCCGGTAACATTTATAGCACTTTTCATAACAATTCAACTAACTCATGTAGCACTTACCAAGATGGAGAATGACTGGTGGCTTGAGCTTGAAAGTACCTACGTGAAGCGCATAAAGCAGCGACAAGACCTATTCACTAAGCATGGTAATCGTGTCCTTAACAGCCTCCCTGGGTCCGAACTGGCGTGCAAAGAATTAATGGAGATGAGCTTGCAATTCTTATGTGCGCGTTACCCGCATTATTTCCGTCTGGACAAGGATAAAATGGTCTTCTACAATGGCATATTGAGCACAGAGTCGGACTTGAAGACGACCCTGCCTCTGCATGTTCTCCTGAACAACGTGCCTGAGGACTTCGCCATCATGCTGCGTGACTCGCAGACGGGATTTTATTTCTTCCGTGCAGGAGTGATATGCAGTTCGCTTGGTTGGGACCTAGGCACCAAGATAGGCATGCAGCTGCATGAGATCCATGCGCCGATCCCGGATTACAAGGAGAAGATGCAGTTTTCCATGGACAGGTACGTACCGCCTACCAAATTGCGCTCCGACTTCACTAGTCTCGAATTTATCAGACGCTCGAAGCTGAGATTTTCGCTATTTAGATACTTCGCGAAGAAGCCGACCGATAAGCCGATTCAGCGCGGCTCTTGGGGCCTAGAGGTTAATGAACCGCTCTACATGCCTCCTGGCGACCCGCACGAGAAACACCGCGATGTCCAGTTCGCTGATCTGGACATCTCTCGTTGTAATCTGCGTGTTGACTGGCAGACATTGCGCCGGCTTCCCCTCTCTGCTGCTGTGGTCTTCAATTACAAGGCTATCTTCACTCCGGTCGAAACTTTCCGCGACGAGCCATTCATACCCACACTGCTGGTAAAAATCCTCAAGGAAGCGAAGAGGAATCTGATGGAGTACAAGAATACGTGGCATACGGAACATGTGGTGATTCCAGCGCTGGAGCAGTACGCGCAAGAACAGGTAGATAAGGGGATTGTGCCGAAAGACTGGGAGCCGCACACGCTGGAGGAGAGTCCGTGGTTTCCTGGTTGGGAAGAAAAATGGCATCGCGAACAGGGCTTCTAGAGGCCAGTATCTGGTATACCTAGAGAAAGGTTAATTATGACTTGGTGGCGGGTTTTGATTTACGAAGTCGCGAGAGGTGTTCTATGGCACAAAAACCCAGTACACGGTGTGGAGTTTTGTTGTACCTTGAAAGAGAGATAACGTTAGCTAGCAGAGCAATCCTGCGGCATACATGCGTTGGTCAGAATCCATGCGTGACCGACGCTTTGACTCGCCTTCTTTGACACGGTGGATTTCCAGGAACAAGGGCAAGGGCTCCGTTTTCGGGTGGAGCCGCTTGGCAATAGTGCCATCTCAGGCTACGCGAACGGCCAAGCGGGATTAGTGGCCCATCAAAGCCTGCTCCCCGCGGCGTCGGGAAGCGGATCGATCCTGCGCTTCCGCAACGACCTAATGCTCAGCAGATGCAGAGGGGTACCACAAAAGGGTGTCATGCTGCAATGGTTTTCGCCTTAACGGCCCAGTGGGACTCGCCATCAAAACCCTTGCTCTTCGGAAGCCGATCACTCGGTTTAGAATGGAAGAGAGGGTCTTTCGTAGTAGCAACAACCGTGGCACGGACCAGTAAAGGCCTGTTGTCCGTGAGTTAAATAGCGTCTTGCTGCACATGTACCCCCCTTGCAGCATCGGATGCATGTGCGACACATATCGGCTCCCCTTCTTTTCTTTTCTTTCTTTTTTGGCTTTGGTACCTGCGAGTGCGCATTGCTTGCCGTATTCGTACCTCTTCAACTTCATTGGATTTTTTGAGTGTGTTTGTCGGCCGCTGAAGCTTGCGACCATGGGCAGCTCGAAGCCGTGGCCGGAGGTGCCTGTGGGCAACAAAGACCATACAAATGCCGCGGTTGTGATTATCGGAGCTGGCATCTCCGGTACGGCATGGAGCTCCAAAAACGCGGTCTTGAAGCTTCGGTGTTAATAGTTGTCCTTAGGAATGTGCATGGCCATCGACCTCATCAAGCGGAACAAATGCCACAACTTCATTATCGTCGAGAAGAGCAGTGGGGTTGGCGGGACTTGGCACGATAACAAGTACCCTGGGTGTTGCTGCGATGGTATGAGCTCTTCGATTATGCTTGTGGGTGATGAGTATTCGCGAATTGTTGCTCACAAAAGTTAGTGTGGAGTCTGCTGTATAGCTATTCCTTCGAGCAGAACCCGGATTGGACGAGAGAGTATCCTAGCCAAGAAGAAATCCTAGTAAGTGCAGGATTATCACCATGGAAGCCTCCATACTAACTAGCACTACAGGAATACCTCATCGGCGTCGCAGAGAAATACAAGCTGTTCAGATATATTCGGTTCAACACCTCGGTCGAGGAGGCACGATGGGATGACGCCGAGATGAAATGGAAAGTCGACGTAAAGGTATCCGGCGACAAGGACAGCGAGTTCTCCAACAAATACACCATCACAACAGACTACCTCGTGTCCGCCGTCGGGCAACTGAACCAGCCTCGCTATCCCAATATCCCCGGCATCGACGACTTCAAGGGGAAGATGATGCACTCAGCGCGATGGGACTGGAGCTACGGGCTTGAGAGCAAGAGGATTGCCGTGATTGGAAACGGTATGCAGGCCCAGCGCACAGCTCTCCTAGCCAACCCCCAAAGCATCTGCTAACCTCCCACTCCAGGCGCCACGGCCGCGCAAATCATCCCGGAGCTCGTCAAGACCGCTGCCCAAGTAACCGTCTACCAGCGGTCCCCCAACTGGGTGATACCGCGCGACGACGCTCCCGTGTCCTCCCTCCGCCGCGCGCTGTTCCGCTACATCCCCCCGCTGCGCTGGCGCGTCCGCGCCACGCAGATGGACTTCCGCGAGAGCTTCTACAGCGCCGTGAACAACGCGGCCTCCGCCTCCGCCCAGCAGATCCGCACTTGGTGCACCGACGCCATGAAGCAGCAGCTGCCGAACCAGCCCGAGCTATGGCAGCGCCTCACGCCCGACTACAGCCCCGGCTGCAAGCGCGTCATCAGCTCCGACGACTACTACCCCGCGCTGGGGCAGGCCAACTGCGTCCTCGAAACCCGCCCGATCGCCCGCATCACCTCGTCCGGCATCGAAGTCGAAGACGGCGACGGCGGCCGCGGCGGGGATTCCACAGCCTTCGACCTCATCGTCCTCGCGACCGGCTTCCGCACCGTCGAGTTCATGCACCCGATCCGCATCACCGGCCGCCGCGGACGCGCGCTGTCCGACATCTGGGCCGGCGGCGCGCGCGCCCTGTACGGCGCGACGGTCGAGGACCTGCCCAACTTCGGCATGTTCTACGGGCCGAACACGAACCTGGGCCACAACTCCATCGTGCTGATGATCGAGGCGCAGTCGCGGTACCTGAACGCGCTGGTGCGGCGCGTGCTGGATGCGCGGGTGGGGGCGGGGGCGGGGACGGGGCCGCTCGCGCTCGTGCCAAGGAAGGAGAGGCTGGAGCGGTTTAATGAGGAGGTCCAGCGCGCGCTGAATGCGTCGAGCTTTGCGGATCCGAAGTGTGCGAGCTGGTATAAGACGGCGGAGG
>Ga0307515_10015940_pt1 | contig 13800 bp, 2 predicted proteins | sample 17_EM_MG_FD_194513 | JGI IMG/M metagenome (GOLD analysis project Ga0307515, IMG submission 194513) | Populus trichocarpa ectomycorrhiza microbial communities from riparian zone in the Pacific Northwest, United States - 17_EM | ecosystem: Host-associated > Plants > Roots > Unclassified | place... | reverse complement strand
CGTCTCGTCGAGGTGCTGCGGCTCGACGGCCCGCAGCTGGGCCAGGTCGTAGGTGTCGTTGACGGCGGCGATGAGGTCCTCGACGTGCCAGGCGCCGGTGCGCACGGGCGGCACGACGAGCAGCATCGCCTGCGGCGGCTCGGAGTCGGGCCGGTCGATGTCGAGCGCGATGCCGGTGGTCTCGCGCGGGTTCGGGATGACCTCGCTCCACTCGTCGAGCAGCAGCCCGCACCGCTGGTGCTGCGAGGACGGCGGGTCGTTGTCGGCGTAGTGGGCCGTGTACAGCAGCCGGTCCTCGGTGATCGTGGTACCAGTGGCGAACTCCAGGCCGAGCCAGCGGTCGTGGTCCTTGAACGGCAGCTGGACCGGTTCGAGCGTCGGCTCGTCGGCGCCGAAGGCGTCGCTGAGCAGCGTCACCCGTTCCCAGAGCCGGGGCGTCTCCCGGACCCGAGCCACGCCGTGCAACCAGTCGTCGACCGGGAAGTCGCGGCCGAAGTCGTCGGTCAGGTGTTCGACGAGGTCGTCGCTGTCGTTGCGGGCCTTGCGCAGGTCGGCGGCGAGCTGGTCGGACACGGTGAACTCGGGCACGACCAGCACGTCGTCGCCGAGCAGCGCCTTCAGCGCGTCCGTCGCGGCGGTCACCTTGTCGGGACCGGCCAACGCCTGGTCGTATTCGGCGAGGGCCGCGTCGGCAGCGGCGAGCCGCCCGACGATGTCGGTCTGCAGCGCCTTGGCGCGGGTAAGCAGGTCGGCCGCGAACGTGAGAACGCGGTCGCGGAACGGTGTGAGGTCGAGCCCGACGCTGTCGAACTGGCTCAGCGGCAGCAGGTCGCGGACGTCGTCGAGCAGGTCGCCGAGCTTCGTGCGGTGGGTGTCGGCGATGTCCTGGAGGTCGTCAAGGCGATGGTCGTACGCGTCGCGCGCGTTTTTCACGATCGTCCGTAGCTGCGACGCCTTCGTGGGGCGTGGACTGGTGGGTGCCGTGCGTACCAGCCGTTCCGCCGTCTGCAGCAGCGCGAAGCGGGGCTCGTCCGGGGTCGCCGGGGGCAGCGCGGCCTCCTGCGCGATGAGGGCGTTGGCCTGCGCCAGGTTCTTCGCCATCCGGTCCGCGGTCGCGGCGACCGCGGCGAGCACGTCGGTGAACACGCCCCGCCGCCAGGTGACCAGTTCGCCCCAGCCGCTGCGGACCATGCCGAAGCTGCCGCCGGCGACGGCCAGGTCGGCGTAGCGGCGCAGGAACGCGTCGATCGCGTCGATGCGGGCGGCCGGCTGGGCCTGGGTCAGGTCGTGGATGTAGTCGGCGACCTCCTCGCGCAGGTCGTCGAGGCTCTCGCGGACGGCGGCCGGCCGTTCCCGCCGCACGGTGACGGCGTCGTCGGCGCCGCGGTCGACGTCGGCGGTGCCGGCCGCCGGCACCAGGTCGGTCGGGCGCAGCGGGCGCGCCGAGGTGAGCAGCGTCCGTAGCGCGGCGACGAGGGGCGACAGCTCGAAGAAGGTCACCTTCCCGGTGATGTTCTGGGTGTACTGGATGGTGAACTGTGCGTCGGGCCGGGGCTGGTCTCGGTCGACGACGACCCCGATGATCCGGTCGTCGAGGTCGGTGCGGGCCGACTCGCTGGCCGGACGCAATGCCCACAGCAGGTCGATCGGGTCCAGGTCGGCGTCGTCCTGGGTGACCTGGCGGCTGCGTGGCCTGCCGGTGATCGGGTCCGTCCAGGTGACGAGCGCGGCCACCTCGTCGTCGTCCGGCAGCACCTTCGGCAGCCAATCGTTGACGGCCGGCTCGGCCCGCCCGCGCGGCGACCCGCCGCCGGGATTGAGGCCGGGCTTGAGTTGCAGGCCGAACCGGTGGGTGAGGGTGACGCCGGTCCGCGGGGTGCGGATGACCGCCGGGTCGGGCGGGAAGCCTTCCTTGGCGAACGCGTCGAGCGTGGTGGTGGCCCGCTCCGGGTTGCCGGCGATCGCCTGGTGGGTGCTTTCGGCCACCGCGAGGTCGGCGAACGCGTCGTGAATGTCCAGCAGCCGCTGGATCTCGGCGTCGAGCGCCTGCAGCTGGGCCGGGGTGGCCGGCGGCAGTCCCGCGGCGCCGAACGGGTACTGCGTGTCGTCGGTGCGGGTGACGCGCCGGATGAGTTCGAGGCCGTCGATGACGTTGCGGGCCTCGATCAGTTCCGCCGGCGTGCCGGGGTCGGCGGTGGACAGCCGGCCGGCGCGCAACGGGAAGGCGCCGCGCAGCGCGGTGATGATCGTGTCGAGTTCGGCCTCGGCGAACCGGTCGTGCAGCCCGCGTTCCAGCCGGTATCCGAGCAGGGCGCCGAGCGACTGGCCCTGGCGCATGCCGTCGAGCAGGCTCAGCGCGACGCGTACCCGCTCCGCATGGAGATCGACGGCGAAGGCGCCGGGGTTGTCCGGTGTGGCGTTGGCCAGGTAGCCGGCGCGCAGGACGGCCGCGGTGCTGGCCTGCCCGGGCGAGGGCGAGTGGACGAAGCCGCCGTTGGCCGGGTCGTGCAGCAGCGGGGTCGAGCCGGGCGGCGTGAAAAGCTGCGCGAGGGCTCCGCTCAGCTCGACCGGCTCGAGGGCCGCGGTGCGTGGCCGTACGTCCTCCAGCCAGCCGTAGGCGCCGAGGTGGACGCCCCTCAGTTTGCCGGCGACGCCGTTCGCGCCGTAGCGCAGCTCGGCCAGGCGCTCGTTGGCCAGGCCCAGCCGCCAGGCGTCGAAACGGTAGGTGGCGCAGTCGAGGTGTTCGACGAGGACGCGTTCGAGTTTGGCGGTCGGCAGATCGGCCAGCACGGCGAGCGCCTGGGCCTGTTCGGCGAGCGGGGCGGTGGCCGGCACTCCCTGGGTGAGTGCGCCGGGGATGTGGGCGGCGACGAGGCGGTTCGGGTCGCCGGTGATGACCGGGTCGGGTGTGTAGAGTTTGCCGAAACGGCTTTCGGTACGGGTCGCCGACGCGATGTGCACGAACAGCGGGTCGGCCGGGCTGGGCACGTCCGGGCTGCCGGCGGCGACGGCGAGGCGGCGGGCGGTGTCTTCCCAGCCGAGCAGTACGGCGTGGCGCAGCAGCAGGTAGAGCAGCGCGGCCGGCGGCCGGTCGCCGGCGAAGCCGGCCTCGAGGCGGATCGGTTCGAGGTTGGCGCCGGCGAGGTCGGCCAGCCAGCGCAGGTAGTTGCGCCCGTCGGCGGTGGTGGGGCGCACCGGCGTGGTCTCCGACAGCGGCCGGTCGTCGACGAGCGGGCCGAGCAGCGGGTACTGGGTGTCGGCGAAGAGCCGGCGGAGCAGGTCGGGGTCGGTCGGGCCGGCGTGGCCGAGCCGGGTGAGCAGGGCCCGGATCGGCTGCGGCAGGCCCAGCGCGTCGAGGGCCGGGAGCACCTGGGGGCCGTGGCCGCCGAGGTTCTCCCGGTTGTAGACCTCTTCGACGCTGTGCGCGTACCGCTGGTAGAACTCGCTGGAGCTCGGGTGCAGGGCGAGGATGTCGAGCAGGATCTGGTGCGGGTCGCCCGGATGCGGGTCGTTCGCGAGCGGCAGGCGGGCCACCGACGCCGAGGCGGTGCGCCAGTCGGCGCCGACCACGTCGAGGATCTGCCGCAGCGTGCGCCGGCCGGCCTGGGCGTCGGGCCAGGACAGTTTGGCGAAGGCCGTGGTCGGGAGCAGGCCGTAGGGTTGCCGGCCGATCTGGACGGTGGGCAGCGGGCCGCGGCCGGAGACGTAGCGGGTGAAGAACTGCCGGGTCTGTTCGACGGCGGCCGGGCCGAGCAGCGGGTTGAGCGTGGTCTGCAGGTAGCTGCCCCAGGTCGCGGGCCACAGCGCGAGGTTGGCCGCGCGGGCGTCGCGCTGGTCGGTCTGCGCGGCGCCGGGCACGCCGGTCATGGCGGCCGGGTCGACGCCGACGAGTTCGGCGAGCCACTGCCCGTCGGTCTTGGTCAGCCAGTCGGCCGGGGCGGCGACCTGCGCGGCGACCTGCGCGGCGCCTGCGACTGAGGCAGCGGCCGGGGCCGGGGAGTCGGCGCCGGCCGGGGCCTGGTCGGTGTTGTTGGTCGGCGTGCCCTGCGGCAGCAGCCGGTAGCCGGCGGGGCTGCGCACCTGCCGGGTGATGAGGCCGGCGAGGTCGGTGGCGGTCTTGTCGGGTGTGGTCTGCTGCCGCAGCCCGATGACGACGAGCCGGTCGAGGCCGCCGCGGATCTGGTCGGTGAGCGGGATCCGCACGCCCATGCCGACCTGCACGGCCCGGTCGAAGTCGGTCAGCCAGCGCAGATCGTCCGGCACGTGCAGCGCGGCCGTCTGCTCGTTGACCGACAGTTGGTCACCGGCGCCGGGGTCCGGGCTGACGGCCAGGCTGTCCGGCACCGCGGCGCCGGTCACCGAGAACACCTGCAGGCCACCCTGGTAGCCGAGGACGGTGAACTTGTCCGGCAGCAGGCGGGCGCGGGCGGCCTGGGTCCACGACTGGGCCGCGAGGCTGGCGGCCGCCGGCGTGGGCAGCACGAGGAAGGCGACCTGGACGGCGTCGCGCAGGTCGACGGCGGCGGCGTCGAGCCCGGCGGGGCGGCGGCCGCGGATGGCGGCCGAGCGAGTGGCGCCGACCGATGCCCGCAGGGCGATGTCGGCGGCGCGCAGCTTGTGTCGGTCGCCGTGGGCGCGCCAGACCGCCGTCCAATAGGTGACGGTCGGTGCGCGGTCGTTGGTCACGACCGCCTGCGTGGTGACGACGACGAGGACCGTCGTCCCGGCCGCCACGGTGCTGGGCTGGTCGGCCGGGTTCGCCGGCACGCGGGTCTGCAGCAGCCAGCTCGCCCTGCCGGCCGGTATGCGGGCGCTCAGCTCGTCGAAGGCCACCTGCCGGGCGGCCGCGTCGCTGCCGGCCCGCCACAACGCCGTCCAGTACGCGTCGAGGGCGCTGATCTCGGCGGCGGTCGGCTTCGGCTCGAACTTGTCGACCGACCAGTCGTCCGGGAACACGCGGACCAGCAGCTGGGTCGCGGTGAACCGGGTCTCGACCCGCACCGGGCCGAGCAGGACCGGGAAGTCGTCACTGAGCACGGGGCTGGTCACGGGAGCATCTCCTCGGCGTGCACGGCCATCAGGACCGGGGCCTGGAACAGGATGTAGGCGAGGTCGGCCGAGCTGAGCCCGGCATGCCACAGCGGCAGGGACAGGTCTTCGGCGTGCTGGTCGGCCTTCTCCTCGTCGTCGACCGGGTTGTCGAAGTCCTGCAGCGGCACCGGCGCGGTCGCGCCGTCGAGCTGGATGAAGCCGGAGCCGTGCGGGTCGACGTCGGGCCAGGACAGGTCGTTCCACACCTCGACGCGGTCGGCCTGGTCGAGGTCGAGGCCGAAGCGCGGGTCGCCGGGGCGTTCCTTGATGACGAAGAACCAGCCGGCGTCGCCGCCCTCCACCCCACGGGCCTCGTCGGCGGTCAGGTCGAAGCCCAGCAGGTACACGTCGGGTTCGATCTTCGCCTCGTACAGCGGCAGGCGGATCTCGGTGGCCGTCGGGTGCGCCGGGTCGAGCAGGTCGACCGGCACGCGTTCGAGATCCGGGTTCGGGTGTGCGTCGTCGGGCTGCCAGCGGGCCTTGTGGGCGTAGACGGCGGCGGTCGGGTACTTCTTGAGCAGTTCGCCGCGGATCACGAGCACCAGGTCGTCCTGCTGCACGCCGCCTTCCTCGCGGTTGTCGTTGGCGCCGAGCGCGTTGGTGAGCGGCCACCGGTCGATCGGGGCGATGTCGTAGAGCCGTTCGCGGCGCTGCGCCGCCTGTTCCCCCGGCCGGGCCGCGGCGGTGCGTGGGTCCCAGAACTGGCGGAACGGGGTGCCGCGCTGGTCGGTCGGGTACTCCCGCCAGAGCAGCTCGCGGCCCATCTCGTAGTTGAGCCCGACCAGGAACGCCTCGATGAACTCCTGGTTGGTCTCCAGCAGCGTGACTGTGTTGGGCGGCAGCAGGTTCAGGTTGGGCACGAACGTGTCGACCGACTGGTCCAGCAGCGTCCGGTACATCGGCAGGTCGATCACCGGGTAGGCCATCGCCTCGATGAACCGCTCCGCGAAGGGCTGCAGGCGTACGGGCAGGCTGACGTCGGCGAGCACCGTCTTCGGCACGGTCGTGTCGGCGCGCAGCCCGTCGAGCACGGCACCCGTCGAGGTCGCCACGTCCAGGGCCGGGCGTTCGTCGACGCGGCCGGCGAGTTCGGCCGCCGCCCGCGCCTTGGCGGCGTCGGCGAGGGCCGCCTTGAAGCGCACCGCGTCGGGGCTGTCCGGGCCGCCCGGGTGCGGCACTCGCGGGTCGCCGGGCAGGGTGAGGACGAAGTCGGCGCTGGTCGGCAGCGCCGGCAGGCCGGCCGGGTGCAGCGCCGTGTCGAGGTCCTCGCCGGTGACGATCGCGTCCGGGGTCCCCTTCGGCGGGGCCGCGGTGAGGCTGTCGGCCGCGTCGTCGAGGCGGGGCAGCAGCGCGTCGGCCGGCCGGGCGTCGTCGAACGGGAGGCGGGCCATCAGCCCCGAGCCGGGTCGGGTGATCCGCCGCATCGCCGGGGAGACAGGGGTCGCGCCGACCCGGCTGGTGGCGACCTTGAAGCCGACCGCCACGTCTTCCACGCCGCCCGCAACCCGTTCGACCCCGGCCGCGGCCAGTGCGGTGACGGTGGTCGATACGGTGACCCGGGAGTGGGCGGGCGCGGTCAGGGTGAGGGCCCGTCCCGACCTGGCGGCCGCGGCGAGGCCGGTGCGGCGTGCGGCGAGGCCGGTGCGGGTGGCGGCCGGCGGGGGTGCCAGGTGCCGGGTCTCCAGCACGTGGCCGACCTCGCGGGCGAGCTGGGCGGCCCGGATCCGGTTGTTGGCCGCGAGGACGTCGCCGACCTGCGCCCAGGCCGCCGCCATGAACTCCTCCTGGCGGTCCTGCACCACCCGGGTGCCGTAGCTGGCGACGACCCGGAAACGCGGGTCGAGGTTGAGCCGATGCACCCAGTTGCGGTCATGCTCGACCGGGGTCCCGTCGCGGGCGGTGCGCAGCCGGGCTGTCTGCGCGTGCCAGCGCCCGTACAACGGCGGGGTGAGGACCGGGTCGCCCGGTGCGTCCGCGAGGTAGTCGTCGGTGAGGTTGATCAGCGCGGCGAGTGCCTGCTGGAACGGGTGCGGGTAGGGCTCGTCCCACCGGTCGAAGACATCGGGTTCGCGGTCGGGCACCTGCAGCGCGCCGCCGAGGCGCAGCACGCCGCCGATGGCCTCGGGCGTGTTGATGCCGGGCAGGCCGAGGCCGGGTTCGCGGTGCACGTCGAGGTCGCGGCGCCCGACCCGCTCGTCGGGCACGCGGGGCTGCAGCAGCCGCACGAGCGATTCGAAGTCGCCGCTGCTGCCGGTGGTGAAGAACCAGCGGTGGTAGTAGGGCAGGGTGGCGGGCAGCGGCTGCCCGGTGTACGAGACGCCCCAGCTGGGGTGCAGCGCGGCCGGCGAGCCCGCCGGGTCGAGGCCGAGGCCGGAAAGCCGGCCGGTCTCGAACGCGGGCACGAGGAAGGCGTGGTAGCCGGTGTCCGGGGCGAGCCGGCGCGGGCACAGCAGCCGTGAGTTGGCGTCGTCGGCGTTGCCGGCCAGCACGGCCTGCAGGGCGGGCAGGGCGACCGCCATGTCGTCGGAGGCAACCTGCCCGGCGAGGTCGCCGTTGACGTGCACGTGGGCCCAGGCGCCGAGCTGGCCGGGCGGCGGCAGGGTCCCCTGCGGGTCGTTGACGGTGATGAACGGCAGCGGCCGGTCGGGGCTGACCGCCTCGGTGAACTCGCCGCCGCCGGCGGCATCGCGGTCGCCGGCGAGCACGACGAGCGCCAACCACGGTGCGACCCGCCCGGCGCTCGGCCCGCCCGGGGCGGGGCTGTAGCGCCAGGGGAAGTCCTCGTCGTAGAACTCGACGTGGGCGAGGAAGTTGGGTTCGACGTTGGTGACCCAGGGCCGAGGCTCGGTGCGTGACACGGCCCGCGGGTCGATACCGATGACGTCGCCCGGCCCGTACAACTGGATCGTGTGACTGGCCGGCAGCGTGCCGGCGCCCTCGGCGACGACCTGCAGGTGCACGGGGATGCTGGCGCGTGGGGCGGCGCCGGGCGGTTCGGTGATGTGGGTGGCGAGGCCGCCGCGCAGCCACGGCAGGAACGAGTAGTTGTTCACCGCTATGCCGACTCGGTGAGCAGTTCGGTGGTAGCGGTGAGTTCGAGGCCGGTGCCGGCGGCGGTGGCCTGGCCGCTGCGGGCGACGCCGCCGACGGCGAGCACGCGGCCGTCGGTCAGCACGGTGGCGGCGAAGCCCCAGCGGCCGGTGGTGAGGCCGCCGACCGGCACCCAGTCGTCGCCGTCGTAGAGCAGGGTGCCGGCGAATCCGGCGCCGTCGCGGATATCGTCGGCGCCGCCGATGACCACGGCGCGGCCGTCGCTCAGGGCGACGGCGCGATGGCGGTGGCGGCCTGACGGCATGGGCTTGGCGGCCGTCCACTGGCCGGTGGCCGCGTCATAGCGTTCGGTGCTCGCGCGGCTGAACGGGTCGAACGACCCGTCCGCCGAGCCGTCCGGGCCGGGCGGGCTGCCGCCGGTGACGAGGACCGAGGTCGGCGACAGCAGCACCGCCTGGTGGTGGCTGCGCGGCACCAGGAGGCTGCCGGTGGGGGTCCACTCGTGGGTGTCGGGGTCGTAGAGCTCGCAGAACGCGAGCTGGGCCTCGTCTGTGCGCCCGACGGGCACGCTGCCGCCGATGACGAGGACCTTGCCGTCGCCGAGGACGACGGCGACGTGTCCGGTGCGCGCGTCGGTCATCGGGGCGGTCTCGGTCCACTGGCCGTTGGCGGGGTTGAAGAGCTCGGCCGAGCGCACGGCGCCGACGGACTGGGCGGAGCGTACGGCGCTGCCGCCGGCGACGAGGACCGTGCCGTTGTCCAGCAGCACGGCGCTGTGGCCCCACCGGGCGGTATGCATCGCGCCGGCGGTGTCGGTCCAGATCTTCGTCCCCGGGTCGTAGACCTCGGCGCCGGCCAGGGCGGGCGTGGGGAACTGCGGTCCGGCGCTGGTGCCGCCGGCGGCGAGGACCCTGCCGTCGCCGAGCAGCGTGAGGCTGTGCAGGCGGCGCGGGGTGTGCAGGGATCCGGTCGCGTTCCAGTTGCCGTTCGCCGGGTCGAGCAGCGCGGCGCGCGACTGCGGGGCCGAGCCGGCGTCCGCGCCGCCGGCGATCAGGGCGGCGCCGCCGGCGAGCGGTACCGCGCCGTCGTGCTGGCCCGCCCAGGTGACGGCGGGCGTGAGGTCGCCGCCGGGAGCCCAGGTGGCGGTCGGGGTGGCCAATGGGGTGGCGGGCGTCATCGGAGCTGCCTTTCTCGTCGCGGTCACGGCGTGAAGATTTCGGTGCTGGCCGTCGGGGTGCCGGGCGCGGTGAGTCCGCCGGCGGCGACGATGCGGCCGTCGGTGAGTTCGGCGACGGCGGTGGCCCAGCGGCCGGTGCCGAGGCCGCCGGTGCCGGACCAGCGGTCGTGGATCGGGTCGTAGACGGCGACGCTGCGATAGCCGGCGGTAATGCCGGGGCCGGTGGTGCCGCCGACCAGCAGCACGGAGCCGGTGGCGCCGGTGAGCAGGGCGCGGTGCCGGGTGCGGGGGCCGGGTAGCCGGGCGGCCGGGGTCCAGGTGCCGGTGGCCGGGTCGAACCGCTCGGTGCTGTCCAGACTGCGGGCGCCGTAGGTGCCGTCGGCGCGGACGCCGGTGAGATCGCCGCCGGTGACGAGGACCTGTCCGGCACCGGCGGCGCCGGGCAGGACGGTGGCCGTGTGGCCGGCCCGCGCGGTGGTGAGCTCGCCGGTCGGCGTCCACGCGCCGGTCGCCGGGTCGAACAGCTCGCAGTAGGCGGTGGCCCGGCGGGTGCCGCCGGTGAGCACCTCGCCGCCGATGACGAGGACCCGCCCGTTGCCGAGCCGCACGGCCCGGTGGCCGGTGCGGGTGTCGGTCATCGGCGCGAGCGTCGCCCAGGCGCCGGTCGTCGGGTCGAAGCGTTCGACGGTGCGCACCGGGCGGCCGTCGTGTTCGCCGCCGGCGATGAGGACGGTGCCGTCGTCGAGGCGGGTCGCCGAGTGCCTCGACCGGTCGGCCGCCGCCGCGGTGGGCGACCAGGTGTTGGTCAGCGGGTTGTAGAGCTCCGGTGCGGTGCCGGAGACGAGGACGCGGCCGTCGGCGAGCAGCGTGAGCGTGTGCCCGTCGTGGATCGATGCGGGCGGCGGGCCGGGCAGCCAGACGGCGGCGATCGGGTCGAACAGCGCCGAGACCGAGCCGGACACGGCGAGCAGGCGGCCGTTGCCGAGCCGGACGACCGGGTTGTCGGTGCCGGGCCAGGCGGCCGGGAAGGGCAGGGCGCCGCCGGGCGACCAGGTGTCCGGCACTGCCACCGGGGCGGCGGCGTCGGAGGCCGGGATGACGTGCAGGGTGCCGGCGAGGTTCGGCTGGGCGCGGACCCGGTCGGTGAGGGCGTCCTCGGCCGCGGCGCGGCTGCGGAAGGTGGCCGCGGCGGCGCCGCCGGTGCCGAAGGCCTGCTGGTTGTTGCGCACGTACGCGACGACGAAGCGCTGGGCGCCGAGCGTGACCGTGTCGCCGGTGAACGGTTGCCGCCGGTCGGCGTCCTGCTGGGACAGTGCCGAGCGGCTGGTGCTGCTGCCGGCGAGGAGCTGGCCGAAGACGGCCGGGCTGACGCTGGTCAGCCTGCGTGGCGCCGGCGTGACGACGACGGAGGCCCCGGCGCGCAGGCCCGTTCTGCGTTTGCTGTCCACGACGATGGCCTCGAAGCGGGCGTTGCGGCGTACGACGCGGGCCGAGGCGAGCACGCCTTGCTGTGCGGCGAGTTCGAGGCCGGCGTCCTGGTCGGCGTAGGCGGGCAGCGACAGTTTCTTGGCGTCGCTGAGGTTCTGGTACTGCGCCATCGCGAACTTGTCGGAGGTGTTCGACACCACGACGAAGCCGCTGCCGTCGGCCGGCGCGACGCTGAACCGGTTGCCGTCGCGGGCGCTGCGGGCGCCGATGCGGTCGACCCGCACGCCGAGGGGCAGGGCGCGCTGGCGGATGATGAGTGTGCCGAGCGGGTGCAGGACGGGCTCGCCGGTGGCCGGCAGGGCGCGCAGGTTGACCAGGGCGCCGCGGCCGGCCGGCAGGCGGGTCAGCCAGCCCTCGACCTTGGTGATCTCGGCGGCCAGCAGCGGCAGCACGTCGACCGGCGGCAGGGTCGTGTCGCGGGATTCGCCCCAGGTGAGGTCGAAGTCGGCGGAGATTTCGAAGAACAGGAAGCCGATCGAGCCGCGGCCGTGGGCGCGCCACGGCGCCGGGCCCTCCAACTGGAAGTGCAGGGTGATGTGGAACAGCCCGACGCCGAACGCCCTGAGGGACACGCTGCCGTCGATGCTGACGACGAAGTGGAACGGCGAGAACTGGAACAGCGCGTCGAAGCCGAGATGCCCGTCGAGGCCGAAGCCGCCGAAGCCGAGTTTCAGGTCGACCCGGCCGCCGAACTGCACGGTGTTGCTGGTGATGGCGAAGTAGCCGGACACCCGGATGAGCTGGCCGCCGCGGTTGAGCACGTCGACGCTGAGCCGGTCGGGCACGGGGAACGGCAGCGGCGGGGGCCGGTAGGCCGGGTGGAAGCCGCCGACGGTGATGACGAGGTTGGGGTTGTCGCCCCAGTCGATGAGCAGCCCCATGCCGCCGGTCAGCGGCATGGTGAGGATGCGTGAGTCGAAGAGCTGGGCGAAGAACCACAGCCGTTGCTTGTCGAATTCGAGGGCGCCGATGAAGGCGACCTGGAGGGTGAGCAGCGGCAGGTCGACGGTGGGCAGCACGGCGCGCAGAACGCCGAGCACGGCGAGGTTGCCGGGGATCTCGATGATGACGCCGAGGGAGACGCTGATCAGCGTCGGCGTGCCCCAGCCGATTTTCGCCATCGGTCCGATGAGGAAGGTGCCCTGCTCGGCGGGGAAGAACGCGCGCAGGTCGCTGAGGATGCGGGGTGCGTTGGCGACGACGTCGCGGGGGAACATCACGCTGTTGACCGCGCCGGTGCGTACGCCCTCGACCAGGGCCTGCAGGTTCATGCCCCGGTTGAGGCCGAGGATGCCGCCGACGGCCAACAGGGTGAAGCCGTAGCCGAGTTGCAGGCCGGTGCCGCCGAACTCGGCGGTGAGCACGATCAGCAGGGAGAAGCCGGGCGTACCGTCGGCGGTGCGGGTGCTGATCAGTCCGATCGCCTTGACGGCGAGGAAGTCGGCGAACTCGAACTCGAGCGCGCCGGCGTACTCGCCGCGGTCGGGGTCGGCGAACAGGTAGCCGCCGCCGGTGACGATGCCGGCGTTGATCGACAGGCCGACGCCGTTGGGCGGTTTGAAGGCGAACGCGACGTTGGCCGGGCCGAGGTTGCCGCCGCCGTCGGGGAAGCCGAGGTCGACGACGACGCCGACCCGGTCGACGGCCGCCGACACGGGCCCGAGTTGCGCGGTCAGGCCGGCCGACAGTTCGATGGGGACGCTGCCGCCGGCCGGGCGGGCGGCCAGGTAGAGCGTGGTGATCTCGGCCGGTCCGAGCCTGAGGTGGACCGGGACGGCGATCTCGAGGCCGCCGCTGCCGTGGAAGCGCAGCCCGGTCTCGGGTGTGAAGGAGAACCCGGCGCCGAACTCGGCGTCGATGCGGCCGCCGCCGGTGACGGTGGCGATGAAACCGTCGCCGCCGGACAGGTCGATGACGAGCTTGCCGCCGCTGATCTCGCCCTCGGCCTCCGGCGTGGCACGGAAGCTGCCGGTCGACAGGTCAAGCGCCAAGCGCAACGCGGCGTCGAGCCGCAGGCCGGTGAACTCCAGGCGGCTGCCGCCGGCCTGGCCGAGCAGGACGAAGGGTTCGTCGCCGGCGCGGCTGAGCCGTACCGTGATCTCGCCCTGGGCGCCGCCGGTGGGCGGGATCAGCTCGACGTCGAGCGGTGGGCGCAGGGTGCCGTGGGTGCCCGCGGCCAGGCCGCCGCTGCGGGCGATGTGGGCGATCCACTCGGGCGGCGACACGGGTACGTCGAACCCGCCGTCGGCGGTGGCGTCGAGGGCGACGGAGAACTCCACGCCGGTGCCGTCGCCGGTGGGCCTCAGGTCGACCGCGAACGCCTGCAGCTCCGGCGGCGGGCCGGGGATGAGGAACACGGGCAGGCCGAGCCGGGCGAGCACGGTTTCCAGCACACTCAGCAACCGGGCGGCGTCCAGCGTGCCGGCTCCCCACCCGTACAAGGTGCGAAGGTTTTGCAGGGGGTTGGTGACGGCGGGCAGCAACCGGTCGAGGTGGACGGACACCTTCTCGTGCGGTGGGAGCGCCGGGTTGGCGGGGTCGCCGGGGACGAACTCGCGCTCGACGACGCCGAGCACGGTAAGTATCGCCGCGCCGCCGGAGGTCAGCTGGAGGAGGTCGGCCAGGAGCAGGTCGGTGAGCTTGCGCGGCAGGTCGGCGACGAGGCCGGCGACCATCGCCGCGGTGATGCCGGGCAGCGTCGGGCCGCGGCTCTGCAGGGCGCCGGCGAGCTCGGGGATGGCGGCGGTGACCCGGCCGACCTGGGTGACGAGCGCGAGGCCGGCCGCGGCGATCGCGGTGGTGTCGCCGGTGCCGGCGGCGTTGCTGAGCTCTTTCACGAGGCCGTCGAGCTGCCCGGCGACGGTGGTGATGGTGGTGCGGGCGGCGGTGATGGCCGGTTCGGTCAGGAGTTGGTCGGGGAAGCGGACGCCGAGTTCCTCGAGGGTGTCGAGGACCTCGTCGTCGTTGAGCTTGCCGGCGAGGCGGCCGATCAC
>Ga0307515_10015939_pt1 | contig 13800 bp, 15 predicted proteins | sample 17_EM_MG_FD_194513 | JGI IMG/M metagenome (GOLD analysis project Ga0307515, IMG submission 194513) | Populus trichocarpa ectomycorrhiza microbial communities from riparian zone in the Pacific Northwest, United States - 17_EM | ecosystem: Host-associated > Plants > Roots > Unclassified | place... | reverse complement strand
GAAAGTCAGGATGCACAGTATGATCATTGGCACTACAATAGGCACATAGGATTTTAGAATGAATAAGAACCTACAAACTTCAGCATGTCATCAGAGCAATTAAACTTCGGCTAACTCTTTTTACTAGCACATAAGCCTGAAACTGGATTTTTTTTTTCTTTCCTTCCAGAAATCTAACATTGAAGATGAGCCAGATTATAGAGCCAGGATTCAAGGGAGTTAGTTTTTTTACCTGAAATCCCTTACATGCAATTCATAGATACTTATGTCTGAAAAAGAAAGTATAATGGGTTTTTCATCAGCTAATTTCTCCCATCCTTCAGGTTTTAAAGTATCTGAATCAAGATTCACAAATAATGTCCTCTGGCTATCTGGTGAGAGCCTGTTCCAACAAAAAAACAGCATAAAATCAGAGGAATTTCACATCTGTATACACAAAATACAAATGCAAACATAATATGATGATTGGCAATACTATATTACGATTAGCAATGCTACTACAATCAGAGTTTGCAAACAACTTCACTATTTCAGAGAATTGTTGGCAAATTGAGACAGCAAGCATACCCTCTAGCATATGGATCATTTGCATAGCATTTTTCAACGTGTAAAGTGCTAGGATGGTAGACAGACACTTCATACACATAATAACAACCTTCCCAGTCTTTTGATCCTTCAACACTCCAAACTCCATTAACCTCCTTCAACTGAACAACTTCCACGGGATCCCTGCTGTTCGCATTCTTGTAAACACAGGCACACACTGCCTATTTTGAAGCAGGAAAAAAAAAACATGACTTACAGTGTAGAAGAAGACGGCTTGACAAAAAACAAACTGACCATAAAGAATCTGTTGCGAAATGTCATATACTTGAGCAGTTGGAGCCCACAGGTAGAGGGACACAGCATCTTCTGAATAATGCGCACCAAGGGGACCATCATATGCAAACAATTCATCTAGAACACCAGGTAACTGCAAACCAGTAGCATAGCTGCATTTCCCATCAGCTGCCAAAAATGAAGAGAACACAGTATCATGAAAATAACCTACCTAACCATGAAGCATTACATCGTTAATATACTTACAAAACTATCTCTAATATACTTACATGCCGCTACATAATATAACCAAATAAAACAACAGACCGCAATATCACATGATTAACTTCTAACCGCATGTTTGATCATTAAGTCTATGTGCATATTCACAGTAATCTTTAGGTTTAGGCCAACCAACAAAATCTCTTAGAAAAAACAAGCAATGAACAAAAAACTCACAGCCAAATGTTGCGACGGCTAGCTGGCATTTGACAAGAGATTTGGCATCCACAGTTGAAGGAACTTTGAAAGCTTTGTAATCTCTAACATGAGGAAATTTCGCAATCACCTAAAAAATGTCCAAAAATAAATCATCATCATCAAAATAAAAATAAATTAAATAAGCCTTACATTTTGTGGAATGCCGCCGCTGTCTTCCTCGAGCTTGATTTTAAAGTCATGACCTTCAACTTCACCATCAGTAACGGATAATGCAGCGGTTTGGCTAGCGTACAAATAACAAGAACCGTCTCTAACAACATCCGCATTCCACGCGATTATAGATTGAGTTACCCAAAATGCCCTTGAATATAGCAAACTGTCCTGTAACTGAATCAACCTTTTTAATCATAATCATCATTTAAAGTCACAAGAAACGAATTAACTCATTGATTTAAGAGGAGAACCTGGGAAGGGGATGTTGAAACTTCTAGAGGCATGGAAGAGAAGGAAGAGGAGCAGTGAATGGAGCGTGTAGGCGAGGTTCTTGAGAGGAGAGGAAGAGAGAGATGGCGGTTGCGGTGGTGGTGGTTTGGTTCTGGATTGAGACGGCGTCGTGGAGAAGGAAGTGAAGAAGAAAAATAAACGTTGGAATTTGAAGGAGGCGGACCGGTCAGTGATGATAATGACGAGAGAAGGGAAGAGGAGAGCGAAGTAAGCACCATCATTGATTGGCTCTTCTTCTCCTTATGCGAGACGGAATGTTTATACTTTATACCATCAGGTGATTTTCTCTCTCCTTGTGGGAGGCGGGATATTTATTTTACCGACGTAGATTTTTTTTATAAACAGAAAATCAAGTCAGATATTTACATCCCGGGCAAAATATAGGAAAATGGGCCTAGACCCAAATATTGCGAACATTTTCTGGACTTGAGAAAACCCAAAAAATGATTTTTTTACGGCCCATACAATCACCCAGCCTCTCGTTCAGGGAAAGCCCAATGGGATTGCCACTTCACAGTTGATCATCACAGCACCCACCCAATGTTGTCTTTACAAGTTTTGAGTGAAGTGGTATTATCGACATTTCCTTATGTTTATTAATGGGCCAGAGGATCAAAACTCATGAACCAAATCAAATAAAATAAGTTCTTGTTTTCTTGATTTGGGCCAAGTTCTTTGATTGCTAGTGTCTAGTTTCATTTCAAGCCCTCCTAGCACGGTTCCATCGTATTATAATCTATGTGATTGAGGCAGAAAAATTGAAGAATAGTAGTAATTTTACCAGAATTATGTTTTATATAATCCCATGTATTAAATGGTCTTGTGAAAAAATCCAATAAATTGGATAGGGTTAGTTTTTTTAATTAAAAATGATAAATAACAAGAAAAAAATTAAAGAATAAATGTAATTTTACCGAAATTATGTTTTATGGAATTTCATATGTTAAATGCTCTTGTGAATGAATGCCATAAATTGGATAGAATTACTTCTTAAAAGAAAAAATTGAGAAATAACAAGAAAAAAATTTCTTCTTTTTTAGCATCGAAAGGACGTCACTTTAGGAGGGAAGTCCTCTGGTCGAGTCGTTGCGAGTGAGAAGAAACTTTTTTTCGATAAAAGTAACATTATTCGAAAACAAAACACATGGGTTCGTATACATGACTCAAAAAATAAGGAAGCCCTTCTAGCACGGTTCAGCTGTAACACGCATGATTCCAAAAACAAATAATAGGGCACATGAATTCGTTTTTCACGACAAGAATATACATGGGGAAATGACCAAGAGTTGAATTGCCTCTCGTGCACGTTTTCATGAGATATTGTGTCATATACATTGGTTCATCATTGAAAGGAAGTGCATGTGGCTTCGTGGCATAATATCATATGCCTTGGGACAAATTGAGCACCGTTTTTTTAAAAAAAATATTTTAATTTATTTTTAAATAAAAAATTATTTTAAAAAACATTTTACAATACAATCTCGAATGTACTATCAGTGCTGTTTGTCGATGCAGTTGATTAACAAAATACCAAACAGTATATTTCTGCTGCGGTACAATCTACTGCATGCCCTGCGTTGCTGGACAAAAGATCTAGAGAAACCAGGCTAGAGCCCAAGGCAATTTGCTGAGAGAGTTTACATGACAAGCCCAAGATGATAAATCTCGAAATACAGCCATTCATCATCTTCAGAGGCCCATATAGAATGTCTTGTAAATTTTTAATTTTAATTTTATTTTCCTGGTGAAAGGAATGTCTGGTAGCTAGCCTGGATGCTTGTATGTTACGGTAATGTCAGCAATCCAAAGTATGGTTCAAGACTAGCTTTGGTCTAGTTGTTAAGAGACCAGGTGTATATTCCTTTCAATTAGCTGTAAAGACCATGGATTTGTCTAGTCTTGTGACTCTTATCCAGTAATTTACAACTTAAGTTGATCTAGCAAAGCGCGTGGGACCAGATTTGAGAAACATACAATTCCATGCATGTGCAATCCATAATGATGGTGATAAAGGGTCACAGAAAATTAACATCCATGAAATCTATTTGGTTCCTAGATTTTTCATTGGCTCGATGCATTAGTGGTCTAAAGCAAAACAATGACCTGTGACCATGACCTCTCTTTGCATGTGAAAGCAGGCTGTAGCAGCTTTGAAGAATTCATGCCCAGTTTTAACATTAACTGACCAGGCTTTCGTCTCGCCAATGGGAGGTTGGTACGAGGCATACATGTCGAGAAGAAAATGGTTGTGTGAATTCAAGGATACGGTGTTGAGTCAAGACACCATCTGCTAGAAACCTTATAATATGGTTGGGATTGCTTTGCTCCGACGAAGAAACGTTAATTTCTAGTTTGTTCCCCGCCTTTGATGCCAGAGAAAAAAGTCTCCTCGGGAACTTTAGCCTAGTTAGGTGAATAATTTCTTAGCTAATGTAAAGTTTATGATGATGATGGGTCTTGCTGATATCGTTGTTGCTCTTTAACTGGTCCAGCTCAAAGTGTTGGTCGTGCATGATAGTGGGTCTAATTAGATGCACTTATAATGGCAGACAGTACTCACCATGAATGGTTGGTGTGCTTCATGGAAAGGGAAAAAATCTAAGGGGAAAAAATTATTTATATGATTACTAGTCATGGTCATACTTAACATCATTTCTTTACTTGTAACATTTAACCCGAAAAGCAAAAGCATGAGGAAATAGCATGAGCACCACTCAAAATTTGGCTACATGGAGCAAAGATTGCTGCAAAATTTGTGTGGAAGAAAAGCAATATATTGATACAAAATTTCCCAGCTAACATGGAGAATTCAGTACCCATTTTCACATTATACAGTACTCTAGTCTCCATCTGACTTTCCAGAGAAGTTAGAATCATTAATATCTAAGACAAAAGTAGTTTACAAATTCCAAACTGATGCATAATAGCTAGGCCATCCGTTTCCAGTTGCTTTCCTTGTCATGATTAACAGTAATGAAAAGGATGGATGCACCACAGTACTAGAGAACTATGTGTAAGAACTAAGGTTTTGGTTAATGGAGGACAACTTTCTGATACTTGGTGGCAGGTGAAGAAGAATCAGGACCTTCGCCGAAGTATCGATCCCTCTTCTTGCTCAAACAAGAAGTGAAACTGTTGAAAGAGTCTTCGTGTATTAGCCGAGATGTTGGCGAACAAATGGTTACTGGTGGGATCTCGATGGAGTCTAATTGGGGAGGTGGGTGCTGCCATTGAGGGAGTGGTCCAGCCAGGAGAAGGGTCTGGAGGAGCGGACCGGCTTCCTTCACTGCCTGCAAGAGTTTCCCTTTCTCTGGAAGTGGTTTGTCTGCTGCTAACTTAAGTATCACATCTGGAAGTGATGATTGCGATGGTTGCTGGGGAATTGGGTCACTAAACTGCGAGGGAACAATGACTTTGCTAGAATCAGGAGAGCTGATGTGATTGTTGGAATCACTAGCCTTGGATTCATCTTCACTGCTGTAAGTTATAGCGAGTGAAGCAGATTCTTGCTTCAATTGCTGCATTTCCTGCTGCTGCAGCTGATTTTGCAGCAGTTGTTGCTCGAAGGATAATTTGTCCAAAACTAGTTTCCGGCATTGTATCTGGGCGTCATTTCTTTCCTTAACTGTCCTGCTCAAAAGATTTTTGAGGTGGAATATCTCAATTTCTCTTCTTGCTATCTCCTCCTTTGCAGATACAATTGCTGTTTCAAGTTCTGTAGTATACAGGAGATGATGCCTTATGTCTTCAATCCCCTGCAGTCAGTAAAAAAGAAGTTAAAAACATCTACATTAGTCTGAAAACAAGTACAAGAAACAGAATTGAACAAGGTCAGTAACAAGAAATAGACAAGAATACATGCTGATAGCCTTACCTCATCTTGGTAGAAGCATGACCAGTTAAGAAGACTGCAGTGATCTTCCATTTTTCTTTCTTTATTGTCTATATCAGTTGAAGGGATGTATGTCTTGAGAGAAGTAGAGAATGGGAGAGAAGGCAACTTCTTATAGGACCTGAATATTTTACTAGGTAAACAAGGTAGCTGAGTTCTGTTTACTTTCCTTTTATTCTCTCTTTTGCTTTATTTTCTATCATGGGACATGCGGTTGGACAAAATACACACTAAAGGCCAAAACCATGGAAATTGCCTCAAGAAAAGGCAGGTAAAATCTTTGTGCCATCAGATTTTATGTACACGAAGGACCGCTGCTGCTACTTGAGGAGGGAATGTAAACAGCAGTAAAAGTGGCTGATATAGCCCCTCTTTTTTACTACAAAAGAGCTGCAGAGGGTAAGCACGGTGAACTCACGTGTGGAAGTGAAAGTAAAATTTAAGATGTTGCTGAAATAAGTGCTTGATCTGTCCCCTTAAATAGAACAATCATCAAAATACAGTTCATGAGAGCAATAAATAATTTGCAGACTATTTTACAACCAATTAAGAAAAATATGTCCTCCCCTTTAGCCTCTTTGTAATTCTTAAGCTAAAAGGGCCAGCATCATTCTCCTCATTTTACCTCGAATGAAAAAATTCTCTGCCACCGAATTGATTTGGTACTGATTGAGTTTATTCTGAGACTTGACTTGTACAAGGTATATCTTCAAATCAGATTTTGTGATATCCTAGAAGGGGAAGTCCAACATGACGAATGGTTAAAGCTATCTGATCTTAAACTTTTTTTCTTTGAAAGTATATACCCAACCCGCTTATATTTCTCTTTTTGACTCTCACAGGTGTACAAGTACATAGGTTCTTAATAGTTATTTAGCACTTTACACTGTTCTGATTGATTTTTTCAATGCAATAAGTTATTAAAGTCTTCGTAACGTGTTTTTTTAGAAGAAAAAAATTTAAATTGCGTGGGGTTTAACTTGAAATGACTCATTTAATTTAACAAGTTTAATTAAAAACAAGTGTTAAAAATATAATTTGATTAAAATAATTTTTAATATGATATTTTTTTTAATGTTAAAACAAAAACATATTATATCGACCTAGTCAACTCGGATTAATCTATTAAATTCATGACCTGGATCATAGAACAGGAATAACCCTATAAAAATCAAATCGAAACAAATTATAAAACTCAATTCTCAATCAATTCAATGTTGAATGATGAAATTGAAGAAAAATCAATTAAAAAAATATAAAAAATCAAATAACTTGAATCAACTTAAGTTAATATGTCAAACTCACAATCTAGTTGATGTGACTGTGATAACTCTATAAAAAACAAATCGAAACAAATTATGAAACTTAATTCCCAACAAATCTTATGATGAGGGACATAATTGAAAAAAATCAATCAAATAAAAGCCACAAAAAATATCCGGATTAACCTATCGAATTCATGATCCAAGTAATAAGATCAAGATAATCTCAAAAAATACAAACCAAAAAAATTATGAAGTTTAATTTTAAATTGATTAAATATAAATAAAAAAATTCAAGTTAACCAGTCAAACTCATATATAATTCAGATTATAAAACTAGAATAAATAAATGCTTATTAAAAGATAAATTAAAAAAAAACTGCAAAGTGAATAGTGTGAGGAGGGAAAAGTGAATTTTCCCCTCCTCAATAATTAGTATATGTAAATACTTTTCTAGAAACAATGTTTGCTAAACTCTACCTTACTTTAGATCATAGGGTCTATCAAAAGAGCTCGGCAAAAAGATCGTGGGAATGATTTCATTCCCATCAGCAACGATCAAGATAAATCAATGCAACCACATTTTTTAGCCTAATCAAACTACACTGGAGCATGGAAACTAACCATATAAGCAAGCATTTTGATACAGTTCATATTTTGACACGACGTATCCTTCAAAATTTGCCTTGCCAGAGACTACAGCTTAACTTCTAAAACATCCTTTCTCTCTTGTCCCACTTGGAATCATGTCTGAACTTAACGTCTAAACCATTATTTCTTTCTTATCCCACTTGAAATCATGTCTGCATGCATCTCTCTCTCTCTCTCTCTCTCTCTCTCTCTCTCTCTCTCTCTCTCACACACACACACACACACACACACACACGCACAAATATTACAGTCAGCAAAAGAAGCTGAACCGAAAAAATTGTTGTGGCAAAGGAGCTAACGGTAGGGTCTGAATTCTTTCATGCGTGTCCTCTTGGACAGTAAAGTTATCCTTGAAAGGGAAAAAGAATAAGCGGCTTCCAATTTGACCAATCTAAAAGAACGAACAATTTAGGAGCAAAAATCTAATTAATCCATGCCTTGCTTTGTTGTCCCACCTACACGTTATGTTGTATTTCACTCACATGTATACATGCATGCAAGTTCATTTTCAGCATACAGTATCTGTCCTTTAGGTTTGTGGTGTGGGGTCTCAAGCGGTGCGAGAAAACTATCTACAGCTTCAACATTTTTGAAATGATGAGAATTGGTCAAGTACTGCCATTTTAGGGTTCATCGGGTCTTGCGTGGTAGAAGTACTAGAACAACTAATTGCATGTTACCTAAAGAATTGTATGGAAGGAGAGAGGGAGTAAAGTCCACTGTGGTTTGTGTGTATCATGATATGCAAAAAGGTAATACAAAACCTAGTAAACCCTAGCTAGGTCGACGTCGATATGAAACCAAATTAAAGTGTTCAAATCTAGGCATAATATATATCCATCATTGACCGGAGGTTTCAGAAGTTCCATGTGTATGATATGAACACATTAAAAGGTCGCAGTTCCTATATATATATATTGTATTTAAACAATTATTAATTATGACCAAATTTTTCCTAGGGCATGCGTAATTTTTCATGAAGTATTAGTGTACAATTTCATTGAAAATCTCCAGGGACAACAATAGAAAACACAAGATCTTTGACACATATATAGTAAATAAATTTTAAAATCAAGAAAAAGAAATGAATTTAAAGTTCCCTCCATCTATATATATAAAAAATCTATAATAGTAACCTTTTTTAATCTAATTATTTATTTCCTTTTCCCTCTTCGTGCACAAACGCGGTTTGGAGATGTGGAAAATGATGTTTAAATCAGCTCCTTTTTGTCACCTTACTTTTTTTTCTCTTTGCATGTGAGACGGTGTGATAGTTGCTGGACCCAGACGTCACGATTTTCCTTTTTTTCGGTCCCTTTCTTTGCTCAGATTTCTTATTTTTAACCTATGTTTTACTCCACCGAAGTATAGTAATTGGATAATTAGTAAGCATGGAAAAAAAAATTACTAGAAATTGTCTTCCAACAGTCAAGCATAACACAACAATAAAGCAAACTCAATTTTTGCTAATCAATGGTTAGAAATTTAGAATCCTTCATCCAAGTTCCAAGATCAGATATGATCAAAAGAAAATCTAGGTTCTTCATCAATTTAAATCAAAGGTGGTGTTTGGCAAAGTTGTAAAAGTTATTTTTCAAAATAATTTTTGTTTAAAAATTTATTAAAATAATATATTTTTTATTTTTTAAAAAATAACAAAATAAATGATGATTCAATCCTTGCGCCAAAGAGTCTCTCAATACACTAATCTCATCTTATTGACCAATTGTTATTCTAATTAGAGTGTATTTGTTTTTGTAGTTGAATACAATACAATTATATACAGAATTCAACTATAAAAAACTATTTTTTCTTATTTTTTCTAAAAATATTTGTGAACCTCTCAACCTCAACAGCAAAAACAAACTCATCCACCCTTACTCTTGTTTCTCCAATTTACTTTTCCTCCTCGACACCCATATCACCATTTCCGAGCCGTTTGAATTCCTGGCCTCAGCAAGTGTCAAATGGTGCCAGTTTGTACTCCAGTAATGATTGAATGACATAGATTTATGGGTCATACGAATCCATGTACATCAAGGAAGAAATAAACTACTAACATGTCATGAATGCCAATGTATAACTAATTATTCTGATTACAAAAATGCTTCACAGCTTTGCAAAACAAGCCTATACTCGAACAAATAAGAAGACTACAAAACGAGTTTTATTTAATGTCTGCAATATCTTAGACAAGGAAGCAAAATTTATGGGAGAGAATGGGAACCGAGGTGCTGGGGCCAGGTCGTACTTTCATTAACCAGCACGTACTGCTACACCGACATTAGCACCAGCAATTTCTATTTCTAGTAAATACAGCATTTAAGTATTCAACATCAACATTCTGCTTTATAAGATTAAAATCAGGATCACAGCGACACAAATGTTAGACATGGGTAGCTGTTGGCAATGTTCTTTCGACTCTGTGATTTAAAAGATATGAACAAGATAAAATGATACATGACAGATGCAGCAGAGTCATTTAGAAGGAAGTTTGATATGGTCTCTTTTTCCTGGAAAGGGAAAGAAATGTAAAATTGCACGTAAATGTGTTACTTATGTTAAGGTCCACCTCAAATACTTGATGAACTAAACGTAGACTGATCTTGTGCACTTCCTAATCATCAACTGACCTCGAACCATAATAAAAGAAAATACAGTAGCTTGAACATTTACAGGGTCAGCATGTGAAATAGATTTCCTCCAGAACACAACATCCAGGGGATCAAAAAAGAGCAGAACGTAGAAAATTTGCATACATATCCTCTCCTCTGCCATGCTCCGCTATAAAATGAAAGGTAGAATTTCAACTCACTCACTTCTTCGCATCTTAACATTAAGTGGAATTTCCTTGTAGGTCTGAACTTTCTCGACTGCTCGACGTGTGGGCCGAAAGGATGTCCTTTGCAGTTCTTGAGTTTCAAATCTAGGGACACTGTTCCCTGTTTCAGATTCAATTTTAACAGATGGAACTGATGATGTAGGACAACTTTCATGCACTGGATCGTCATGTAATGGAGGAATATGAAATTTAGCATCATCTGTCTGAAACAAATTTTCAGCTGGTTCTTGTATTTGATCCTCAGATTTAACCCTAGTGGATTGCCTTCCTGTACATATCCTGCTGAAACAAGCATAAAAGCGTGTACAAATCCTTCATTTCTCTTAAATTATTTCTAGAATGCTCAAATCAAAAGACATTTGCAAACTAAAACTATACAGGATTCCGGACCATGTCAGGACTAACCTCTTTGTATCAGTATCCTTTTCAGTGGGTTCTTCTCCGGACTTAAACCTAGCAGATTGCCTTCTCAAACAAACACTGTCAGGAGAAATACTAAGCAAAATAAAAACTTCAGAGAAAAACTAAAATCACTCATAAATATATTTGTGATCTAAAGCTTTACAGGATTCTGGACCATGTCAGAACAAACCTCTTTGTATCAATATCCTTTTCATTGGGTTCTTCTCCAGACTTAAGCCTAGCAGATTGCCTTCTTAAACAAACGCTGTCAAGAGAAATACTAAGCAAACTTAAAACTTTAGAGAAAAACTAAAGTAACTCATAAAGACATTTGTGAACTAAAACCATACAGGATTCTGGATCATGTCAGAACAAACCTCTTTGTAACAATGTTCTTTTCAGTGGGTTCTTCTCCAGATTTAAACATAGCAGATTGCCTTCTCAAACAAACACTGTCAAGAGAAATACCATGCAAACTCAGAACTCTAGAGAAATGCTAGATCACTCAGCATGTCAAATTTCAAGCAGCGATAGAGTAATTGCAATACAAACCTCTTCTTCTCAACATTATCTTCAGTTTGACCTGGTTTAACAGCACTGGAATCCAAAGCTGCACGGAACCAATATAGAAAAGGTTGGCTTTATAAAAGAGTTTCTAAAATTTTGAATACATGTATAGCATACTAGTTACATTGAACTTTTGATTGGCGCTTCCTTTTTGTGTTGCAAGGTTTATTGTCCTCTGGTTGAGAGAATTGCGCTGCCTTGTCACCTTTGATGGTTTCAACCTACAAGAAATGACAAAACAGGATGAAATACTATGCAGGATACACCAGCTTCCCATAAATTCCATTGAGGTCACTTGCTCAAATACCTCATTTCTCATATTCTGGCTTCTAACTTTCTTTGTTTTCTCCTAAAACAGAGAGGGTTTTAGAAGTCCGTCGCCAATATTACTGACAGGTGACAGCAACTTGATGAACGTATTCAACAGCGAGGCAAAAGGAACAGCAGCTAAACATACCTTCAGCTCCAATTTTTTGGCATTAAGCAGGCCATTCTTGCACCCCAACTCATGTTGATATGCCTTAAGCTGAATAGAAATGAACCAAATAGTTACCACATAAACGTTGCAACACAGCAAATTGAGCATGACAATCCAATGGCTTGCATACATAAAAACATACCTTATCTTTACCCGCATTTAGTTCCTGCATTTTAAGGGAATAATTTAGCCTCACCAAGGACTCAAAATTTGATGCAATTTAAATGTGATTAAGAAATTGATTAGTGCATGACATTACTGCTAACATCTGGCTGTTGGTTTGGGCAAGTTGCAGATTCTGTTGCTGTAGTTGCTGATAATTGACTCTCAGTTTCTGCAACTCAATTGCACTCAACTCGATGATTTTACTGTTGACCAAAGTTAAGAAAAAATGGCACAAGAAATCACCAACAAGAGACAACAAAAATTAGGGGAAAGAAAGACAAACAAAATCAAAACAAAAAGGATACTTCCTATCTGCAACAAGCTTTGTCAATGCCATGATATCCTGTGACAACAATATTCAACAGAAAAAAAAAACCCATAAGCTAAATTCTAATCAATACTCAAGAAAACACATCAATACATGTACATCTAGATATTGAAACACTCAAAACATACCCGTTGGAGCTTCTCAACATGCTCTTTACTAACTAAAACAGATTGTGATTTCCCATATTGGTTTCGCTGTGACAGGTTGCTAATATCAGCAAGCATTTTCCTTTGCGCAGGAAAATTGTTAATGTCAACAAGCGTTTTCCTTTGCGCAATTCCAACCAAAGACCCCTTTTCCAGTTTCTCTCCCTTTATTTTGTCACCTGACACATTCCCAATTTCATCGATCACGCAATTTAAGCTATTATACACAGCAATACCAACTCTGATTTGAATCATTACTAATTTTCTCAGAGATCAAACAGAGATGCACAATTACTTTTAACTTTTTCTAACCCTTCGCAATTCTAACATCATAAAAGCCCTGAATTAAACACAACAAATCGATTTTACCGAATAAATATCGCATAAAGATTCATCAATAGTATAAAAAATTAGAGATTTTGCGAAATTTTACACACAAAAAAATGAAACAAGATTACAGAGAGAAAGGAAAGAGTACCTGCAACATTAATGTTTTCTGTGTCAAGAACCGGAACACCCTCCATAAGCTAAAACCCTAGAATTTATCTCTATTTTTCTCTCTCTATAAACCCTAATTATGTGTTTCTCTCTCCAAGAAAATCGATTTTTCGTGAGAGAGGGAAATGGTCAAAATGGAGGAGACTGGAGAGCAGGGAAAATGAAGGGTAGAAATGGAAATATGTATTTGTCAATTTGGGAGGGAGCCAGTTTTATTTTTGAATTCGCTGTCTGAAGGTCCTGTTTGTTTCTGCGTTTCAAAAATGTTTTTGATAAAATTTGAAAATTTTTTATTTTTTTATTAATTTGAAATTAATATGTTTTTAGTGTTTTCAAATCATTTTGATGTGCTGATGTCAAAAATGATTTTTAAAAAATAAAAAAACATCATTAGCATGCATTTTAGCACGAAAAGCTATTTGAAAAGCAACCGCAACCACACTGCCAAACAAACCCGAAGTCTGAACCTCCATCCATGCTCCCGAGGTAAAGGTGACGGGCTGTCGTTTAATTGAGTGAAATCGAATGCGTTGATAGGCCACGTGGCGTTTTATTATTTGTGCCAAACGGATAATAATTTCTTAGCAAGATTTAAGTTTTCGGGATTATATATATATAGTTTTCAAGTTTTCTACTATTTTGGTGTTAGGATTTATTTATTTGAATACTGTAGATCGATATGAAAATTTTATTATTTTAAAAACTTAGTTTTAATCAATATATTACTGACTTAAATGTTCTTTTTATAATCAAATAAAAAGATATATATTTTGATGGTGAAAATTGTTTGGAATGTTGATTAAAT
>Ga0307515_10015938_pt1 | contig 13801 bp, 8 predicted proteins | sample 17_EM_MG_FD_194513 | JGI IMG/M metagenome (GOLD analysis project Ga0307515, IMG submission 194513) | Populus trichocarpa ectomycorrhiza microbial communities from riparian zone in the Pacific Northwest, United States - 17_EM | ecosystem: Host-associated > Plants > Roots > Unclassified | place... | reverse complement strand
CAGCTTGATGACACCATTAATCTTAATATAACTCGTACTACCATGGCTTGAGTAGTAAAATTCAGTAAAATGCAGCTTCAAAATTAATGCCTTGACTAGTTAACTGTAAAAATATTCAGCCAAATGTAATGTAAATCTACTAGGTGAAAATTACACAACAAGGAAACTTTGTAAAACAAAGAAGCACCTTCTAAAGTAATTAGAATGAGAAAAATAATTAATCATCAAAATTTGAAAGAAATACAGGGCTAAGATGTTCAAAATGAAGATGTTATTCAACCGGACCTAAAGAGCTGAGAAACAGAGCATCTTCCAACCATCCACTCTTCTTGGAGATCATTAGACGGTAAAATTGCAACATTTGTAATCAAGATATTGGCTTTGCTCGAGTAGCTGGATCCTCTTTTGATTCCACATAGATCATGAATACATAGCCCAGAGTCCACAAGAGAATGTATTGGAAAGGGGTCCAAGATAGGCATGCAAAAAGACTCAAAATGCTTCCAACATATTGTGGATCTTGTATAACCCCGAATGGGAACTGTGTCACCCAAGGGATGTTCTTCCCAAAGCGTACACCATAGTACGTACCGGATTCACCAAGCAATTGGTATACCCTATAATGTGAAGGTTTTATTATAACCACAAAATGAAGTGGATAGAGGCAGCATAATTCCACACAATTTTACACTTATTTAGACAGCAGCAGCTAAAATACTCAAGTAAAGCCTCAGAATCATAATACAAGAGGAACAGTTTCTGGTTTATTTTCCACTACCCGTACCCTACCGCTAAAGAATAACTCCCCAAAACAGATACGGTGATTCGCCAAAATTGTAAAACAAAACTTTTTCTCAGTTCAAGGAAGTCATCCAATTACAAAAACAAAACATGTGAAATATCAGCCACAAAATAAGGACTTGGGAATCTGAACTGTACACTTCTCCTGGGAAGGTCCAAGCAAAGAAACAACCATTCATATATCATGATGCACGTTCACAAAAAGGGACCAGGGAATCAGGACTAGATATCCACAGATAAGCATCTAATCATGGAAGATAAAGTATGAAAAGGGTGTCCATTCTGAGGTTATAGACAATATCTTAACAGGAAAGTTAAAATTGCATTTCTTATTTTATACTGCTTTTAAATGGGGTGTGCCAATCAAAGGCCAAAATTTAAGCAGAATGAAATAAGCTAGTGAAAAGCTGTTCTGTATCAGAACTAGGTATATTTGATAACCCCACCTACTGCAGGATCTTTTAGTTTTCCACCAAATCTAATATTTTAGACGATTATTATTCGGTCCAAAAACATAGACCAGATTCTCATTAATTTCAGAATTTTATGACGAGAGCTGAAACTGTAGGTTAAAACTGTGTTTAGAGGAAAAAGGGCAAAGAAAAAAGAGAGAACCAAAAATATCAAAAGAGATAAACACACAAAAAGCAAATTCGCAGACAGTATGGTCAAGAATGTGGCATTGAAGAAATTATGCTTCTCAGGCAAGCATCATGCAAAGACAGCCATTGATTTCGAAGACTGCTTGATTGGTTGCTCTTATACTCGAAACAGACCATTTATATACTAATATCAAAACTACACAAACTTACTGACATGCTGAAACTGCAAGAGTAAGCAGGCCTAGACTGGAATATGAAACCAACAATTACACACAAACTATAAGAGTAATCCACAGAGCAACAACCTAGACTAAACTTGAGTGACCAGAATAGAACAATGACATGCACATCTTAACATCAATGTGTGACCAGCCTGCCTGAGAATATTTTCTATAAAGGTGTCATAGATACGAGTATCAATTCTGCCTTTAGTTAGGCTAGAGGTCTTATGGGCAGGAATAGGGCTAATCACCATCAAATATCCAAGTAATTGGACAGATAAGAAAGAAACATGAAATAGGGTGAAGATCAGCTCTTTTAGACCAGATTCAGATTTTGATTAATTATAAGAACCAAACTCCAGCAATAACCTACAAAATACTCTTTTCTTCGGCTGAACTATAAGCTTATTATATAAATGGAAGCCATTAAAAGGCATCAAGTTTAACATGAAAAAGATCAAAGGGATGGCTAGTAGATTGCCTATGTGGAAGTAAACCCAAAATATAGTGTAAAAGTGAGAGAAATAAGAAAGGAAAGAAACCAATTTTTTTTGCTTTATCAATGGTGTGTATTGTATGACAGTTCTTATGTTCCAATTCAACCACACTCATCTATTGAGCAACAGGGGTTACCTAATTCTAAATGATAGGAGCTAACAGCAAAGCAAATCAATGACAGCTACCAGCACTTGGTTATAGAATGATAAAGTATGCCATAAAGCATTAAATAAGCAAAAAAATAGATTAAAGCCTCAAAAGTTGCTTCAAGGTAAATCCACTAGTCCACCTCACAACAAAGCACCATAATTACCATTACTCAACTACACCAAGTATTTTTCATTTCTATTACCTAAAAAGAGAAGCAAAACTTGAATTCTGAATTGGGTCCATAACCAACAACTCATCCCCATCAAAAAGTTACCAACATGGGAACATTTAAGCTACCAAAAACCGATCTTTGTAGGCATATATTGATATGCTAGTATCCATAACCAAGCATTTGCAATCTCTTTTGCCAAAAAATGAAGGAAAGTTTACATGAATTCCTAGCTGGGTCTTTCACCAACAATCCATCACAATCAGAAAGTCATCAAACTGTACATTATTCAATTAAAAAAACCAATCTTTACAGGCATACATAAATAAGTCAGATATAGATAGTACAGTGATTGACTGACCTGAAGTTGAGGAACTGACCAAAGCCAAAGAGGGGCCAGAAGTAGAGAGGAGGAGGCCAAGAGAGAGTGGAAACTGAAAAAAGAGAAATGAACTGCAACAACTTGAGGAAATGTGAAACATGAGACATAACCTTTGATGGGTTCTTGTCTTTCCCACATAGATTCACCCATGCTTGTGGGTTTGTCCATAGCCAGTAGTAATACGGGAAGGGAAGCAACACCCCTACTGCTGCAAAGACACCCATTTTCTCTCCTGCTTGTTTTCCTATTGATTTTCTAGGGAAATTTTGTAACAAAGTCACAATTAGTACTAGGATTTTTGTGTGGTTTGGTGTGTTACTGTTTTGGAGTGGAGACCGGAGAGGTTTGATTTTGATGGTGATTGTGACACATGGTCTTCCCAGGCAAAATAAAATGGGACTGGGCCTTATGAGTTGATAGAACTGTTTCTATGAGCCCAATTTATGGATTTTTTTAACAAAATACATTTCCTTTTCTGTTTGGGCCCAATGTCATTTGACATTTGATAGCGAGGAAGAGAGTGGTTTTTCATTAAAAAAAATATTAAAATATACTTTTTAGTTTTTTTTATTCATAGTAGAACATGAAAATTATAAAAACATCAAATATTGAAAATCATTTTAAAAAATAGATTTAAATTGTTAAATTCATGCCCGGAAGATAATTTCAAGTGAATTTACTTAATGACATATATATATATATATATATGAATATGTATTCTAACTTGTAATGATAATATGAATTTACAAATCGGATTTTTATTTTATTTATTATCCATGATATTAAAAAATAAATATTCATATCATATTTATTAAATCTTGGATTTTCATTATCCAATATATATAAATAAAATCATAGTAACCTCTAAGAAATAGTTTAAAGGAACTTATAGTTGTATTATTGTATATTATATTCATTTGAACTTGAACTTGAACTGCTTTTTTTCCTGTTAATATAATAATCATCATACACCTTTCTGTTTTTTTTTTTTCCCTGTAATTAAGAACTAAGAGCATGAACCATATATTTTTATAATGAAAAGTAGGTCCAAGGGAGAATTTGCATCAAATCATAGCTATTAATTTATTCCCTAATTATATCACTCCCGTCAGAATGCATATCAATCTTCATTCTCGAGGATAAACAAAGCGAAAGATATTTCTTAATTTCTCGTGGTTTCTTTCACTTTTTCCCTTTGAAAGGAATTTAGTTTCAAGTGGGTGTCTTCTCCTTTTGCTATCTCTGTTGTAAGTTTCCATGCTAACTCTTACCTAAGCAACGATTACTAGCTCACCTAGCGCTAGGGTTCACTTGCAAATTAACTGTGTAAGAGATGAAAATTGGAGGTGATTGATTTGATGATTTCTGGTTTCAGATCCCATCAAGAAGATTTCAAAAGGGTCAACATCCATCCATCTTAGTCTTGGCCTCAGATCGAATGTTCAATGAATTTCATAACCATTTACGTGAGCTGAGCTCAGGGGACACAACTAAACATCATTAGAACTAGCTGTACGAATTGAGAAAAAAGGCTGTCTCCTTCGTCTTGCAAGAGCAGATTGATTAGATATATTTTAGTGGACAACAGGGACGAGCATGATTTTACCTAGGAGATGCATAACAGTGGGATTCTTGCATGGTCTTTGAAAATAGAAAAGACGATTGCAGGAAATCTCAAAAGTGAGATGCAAAGAAGAGTATAAGGGAATAGTATATATATATCTTCAATATCTAGGTGAATTTCTTACTACAACAGTTGTTAATTATGTTGAACAAGAATATGCTCAGACTTCTTATCATTATCTCCTTCAAACAGTACTGATCATTCTATTCTAATCAACTGGAGTTCGTCATTGAATATTTCCCATGGATTGATTGGTGCAATATTAAAAGTACTGGTATAACAAATTAACGAAAAGCATAATAATTTCTTAAGACTCCGAGCTAAAAGTCGAAGTGACACTATATGCATAATAAATCTCATTTCCAAATCAACACAAGAATTTTGAAGGGGTTGACGGAATCGGATATTTGTTCAATTTCTTATTGATCTTTATAAATTTGGTCTTGATTATCATAAAAATAAAATAAAATCAACATTAGAATTATTAATTAACCTTTTCATTAATTAATTAGAATTATAAGTATAACTTGGTCTCTATATTTTTAAAATCCATTAAGTTAGTCCCTCCTGTTAAAAATAAACCTTCATAATTAATCCTTTTATTTTCATCTCGTTTATAACTTAGTTTCTCCTTTGGTTAATTCTTGCCACTTTAGTTACGGATTGAATGAGTGGATTCTATAATCAGCATAGCGAGCTCTCGTAAGTAAATTTATCTGTAATATCTTTTTGTGTATTTGATATATACATGATATTTTTTAAAGATATTTTTTATTTAAAAATATATTTAAATAGTTTTTATTTTTTATTTTTTTAACATATATACATTAAAATCATAAAAAAAACATTAAAAATATCAATTTTCCAACTAAACATACTTTTAAAGCACAATTCTAAATCAAATAAATAAATTATGCCGATGTATGCACAGTAAATAATATTCCACCGTGCTCCAAACATATGCAAAGGAATAATTAGGTAGTTTTATGATTGAAAATTACTTGGGAGTGGGGGTGTATATATATATATACATCTCCACTCCCAATTCTACCCCCCTTCCAAAGTGTCTCCCTCCCAACCCAATCCAGAAAAGAAAAAAAAAAAAGGGGGGGAATTCCAATATATCTACCATCATTTTAAATGTGCCAATCGATGGATTTCAAATCCATTGCTGTAAATGGTTGTCCTTTTAACTTTCAGATTCATGATAGTTACCAGCATTGCTTTTCTTGTTTGACCAATTAATTTGTCTGTGACAACATTAGTAAGTTCACTCTGCACACAGGACAAATCAATCGGAATGTTTTAGATAAAGCTTCCTAGAATGGATTGGTTCAATCACCACCCACTCTTCTTGCATCATCATGTTTCTAACGTTTAGGGAAAAAACCAGCCTTCAACAAAGGATAAAGACAAGTCTCTTAGATTTATTTCTTCTTCTTCTTCTTCTTCTTTTTAGTGAAAGGAACCTTCCGGGTTCTTAAGCACTCAACACACGTCTCGATGCTTCACAATCGCCATTAAGATAACTGAATTTAATTAAGAATGGATAATTTTCTTGCATTAAGGTGATGGTTATCATTCCAAGCACATGACCATCTCACATGTTCACCAAAAACGTGGTGACGGGCATGATTCTCACCACCTTCACCAATAATTGGTGGAACACGAAGTAATATAATGTTTATTATTTGGAACGGCTACTCTAGGGACAAAGATTTTGCTTCACCATTTAACTAAAAAGAAGAGATATTGTAGCCATCATCTTCTCCACCCCGAAAATCGGCTAATACGCATAAGTAATTATGCCTATGATAACCACTTGTCCAAATTCTTGATTGACAAGTTGTAATTAGCGCCGGATTATGGTATAAATGATTAATCGTAGAAGTCTTTCAGGTGATTGGTTTATGAAATTCTTGGGAAAATGCACGCCAGACTTCTTATCGTAGAAGTCTTTCATGTGATTGGTGTATATAGAACTTGTATATATCGATTCCCACTTTGGTTTTAATAAAAAAGTTTATCTGCCATTAATTTCATCATCATATAATCATCAGCATGATCTGATTGTAATATATTGCACATGATAAAAGACAAAGTCATCTGATGTATCAATAATTGCGACCATAAATATATATGGATCATTATATGTATGCATGTATGGATATAGATAGATCGTCAAGAAAAAAAGCATACAGTACATGCATCTTGCTGCTATTCATGGAGAGAATGTGAGTGAATATATATATATATATATATATATATTTGCTAGAAAAAGAATTCCCCGCTGAAACTGATCAAGAGTGCCACGTCAGAACCCGCCTCCACTACTATAAATATACGGGGGGAGCTAGAGATTACATAGGCCTAAGTGACATATTCGAGAAAACACATATTGTGAGAACTTTTGAGCTCCATAGCTCAGTAGTCTCTATTACATTGCTAGCTAACACAAATTTGTTTTCCCACCATGTCACTAAGAATAGCTGCGGACAATTTCCCAACGTTGCCGGTCGGCGAGATGGAGAATTTTGTGGTGGTGAGAGAGTATGATGAAGGGAGAGACAAGGTGGCTGTGGAGGAAATGGAAAGAAGTTGTGAGGTTGGCCAAAGGGGAAAGCATTCACTGGTTACTGACCTTATGGGTGATCCAATTTGCCGAGTTCGCCGTTTTCCATCTCATGTCATGCTAGTAAGTAGTAATTCATCAATTCTCATTAGTCCCACTTCTTTTTTTCCTTTTTACATGACACTCAAGTTTGTGAAAAGAGAAACGTACACAAATTATTCCCTGTTGCATGATCACATAATCTGTAGGTCAAGATTTAAGCAACAAAAATCAAGTTTGAATGTGTGTGTGACTTAATGGTGTATTTCTGAAGAGGAAGGAAGAGGCTTGCATTGTGGTTATATAGGCATTGCCTTTTTTCTTTTTTTCCATTCTGTAGTGACAAAAGTCATGTTTATATCATTAAAACAGGTTGCTGAATGTGGTGATGGAGGAGAGATAGTAGGGGTGATAAGAGCCTGTGTAAATACTGTGAGGACAAGAGAAAGTTCAGGCTATGTAAAGCTGGCTTATATTCTGGGATTAAGGGTTTCTCCTTCTCACAGGTCACTCTCTTTCTCTCTCAAGAAATTGTTTTATATACCTCTTTGTTTTTCGCAATCATTTGCGTTTAATTGGCCCTCTTCCGTTACTTGATTAGAGCAGCATAAGAAGTGCAATCAAACAAACGTTACTTTCACAAGATTTAAGTGTCCTTTTGGTGGTTATGGTGAGCACAAAGTGCTCCATGGAAAGGGCAAAACTATCACCAGAAAACCTTTCTTTTGGTGTGTGGGTTCTCCTTAGCCACTGCACCTGACTAATCCGCAGCCCTACTTTGTGAAATTTAACAGTTTCTTTCTCGAATTACTTTTGTGGGTTTCTACGAACCATTCCCACCCCACAAAACACGATTAGATTCGACTATAAAGAGAGAACATTTGTTCCTCGTATCATGGAATGAGGCAAATGCAAGCTAGCCTGGCATTGACACATGTATCCAATGCAAAGACTTCCTTTATCTTAGAAAAAAGCTTTAAGACAATTAGATTTCTTGTTTGTTTCCACTTTGTGACCAATTAAAATTACTTTACTCGACATAATATATATATGGTCCACCACTAATGTCGATATATCCACTTCCTTCCATACAATATAATAATAGTTTTGATTAATTTACAAGCATATGCCATTAATATGCCTAATTTATTACTTGGGCAAAAGCTTAGATGATCACAAATTCTCTTTTTTTTTAAATCTATAATGGTCCTTGTCATCTTCAAAAATGTTCCCTACTTTTGCTTAAACGAACCCACCTTACCTTTTATGCTCACATTGGACAAAAACCAACAAACAATTATATCACGCTTTTATATATTTTCTTAATTAATTCTTAGTATTCGGCAATGTTGCAGGAGGCTTGGCATTGGCACAAAATTGGTTCAAGAAATCGAAGAATGGTGCAAGCAAAAAGGTGCAGAGTACTCATACATGGCCACAGATTGCTCCAATGAACCTTCTATCAATTTGTTTACCAGGAAATGCTTTTACACGAAATTTAGAACTCTTACCATGCTAGTGCAACCGGTTCATGCCCATTACAAGCCATTAGGCTCCGGCATTGCCATAATTCAACTCCCTCCGAAACTTGCCGAAGCAATTTATTGTCGAGTGTTTGCCGATGCAGAATTTTTCCCAAAAGATATTGGCACGATTTTGTCTAGTAAGCTAAATTTGGGCACATTCATGGCCGTGCCCAAAAAAGCTCTCCCTAAGTGGGATCCAAAAACAGGAATTCTGCCCTCAAGTTTTGCCTTGCTGAGTGTGTGGAACACCAAGGAAGTGTTCAAATTACAAGTGAAGGGAGTGTCCAAATTAACGTATGCATGTTGCACAGGTACTAGGTTGTTAGATGCTTGGATGCCATGGCTAAGGTTGCCTTCATTTCCTGATGTATTTAGACAATTTGGTGTTTATTTCTTGTATGGACTACACATGGAAGGTAAAAACGCATCGAGGCTCATGAAGGCTCTATGTGCATTTGCACATAATATGGCTAGAGATGATGATGGGTGTGGGGCCGTGGTGGCTGAGGTGGCCCAGAGGGACCCAGTTAGGGAGGTGATCCCACATTGGAGGAGATTTTCATGGGCTGAAGATTTGTGGTGCATCAAGAAGCTTGCTGATGAAAAACTAGACGACGTTGATCGAAGATGTGGACAGTCTGATTGGATGAAACATGGATCTTCTTCACCGGTCATTTTTGTTGACCCCCGTGATATTTGACCATGCTCTTTGTAACAATCTTATACATCAAAATATGAAAAATGTTTATAGCCATTTTGGACCTTTTTCTTTCTAATCGTAAGAAAAAACTTCCCAGCCATTAACCAAATCCTATTCATTTCAATTTTAATTCTACGTACATTCTTGAGAGAGAGAGAGAGAGAAAGAGAGAGAGAGAGAGAGAGAGAGAGAGAAGAAGGACTCTATTTTTGTTGAGCTTCAATTTTCTTTTGTGATGGGTATAGTTGAATCTTATAAAGTCTGAGCTTCAATAGCGTGAACTAGATTGATGGTCGAGCTATTCTCGAAGCTAAGCTAATTTTTTTTAATATAAAAAATAGATACTCAAGCTACCATAATAATGTTTACAAGTAACAAAAATATGAAACTCTAGTTATTGATTTAATCGAGTTTAATAAAATTGATTAATTTAATAATATAAATAAAAAAAGATAATGATAATAAATAAACCAAATCAAACAAAAAAAAATGACAATGACGTAAAATGAATGTTTTCCAATATAATAGAAAGGTCCCCCAATATTCTTAAAATACTTCCATGATCTTATTTGATAACAAAAAAAATTAAATGAGAATGCAATAATCTAATAATTTTTTGAAAAAATTAAAATTCAATTTCCAACAAATTAAATGTTGAATGATTTTTTTTTAAAAAAAAGGACAAGAAAAACCCGCCTAAGTCTGCCCAAGTCAATTTGCCATATATGCGTCTTAGTCGTGAGATCGAAATAATCTCGTAGAAAGCAAAATAAATAAAACTATGAATCCAAAAATGATTCAAAACAAAAAAAAAACAATGAAATGAATGAAAACCAAATTTGACATGAAAAAAAAATAAAAAAAAATATTAAGGGATAAAAAAAAACATTTAAGAAAAAGATCCAAACAAAACAAATAACAAAAAAATAAGGACCAAATTTTATATAAAAACTAAATAAAACCAAATGTGTGAGGGATAAATTTGAAAAATAAAATCAATTAAAAAAAATTTAAATCAAAACAAATAGCAATTAAGTAAATAAAAATTAAATTTAATACAAAAACAAAATGATAAAACACCTTTTAATTTTAAAATCAATTAAAAAAAATTTAAAATAAAACAAATAGCAATTAAGTAAATAAAAATCAAATTTAATACAAAAATAAAATGATAAAACACCTTTCAATTTTAGCAAGCATACAATAAATGACTGCAAATCCAGAAAAGAGAAGCTAAAAAAAAAAAAAAAAAGAAGGAGAAGAAAAAATTAAAAGCAGTTGGAGGCTCATTGCCGCTCCTTCATTGATGTGCACCAGACCAATAAAGAGAAGTTGACACGTAACTTCCAGCACCACCGCAGAATATGGTATTTGGCCACTAAAAAAAAGTTGCAGCTGTCTTTAGAATGCGGTCGGCTTCTGCTTCTCCCATATTTTTTGAACTGTGGCTCTCCTTAATTACAGTCTACAATAAATGACTGAACACTCTTAATTTTGTAGGATAGGTAGATTGCTATCTTGGAAAGTTAAAAATTGAGTTGTCAATTTTATTTAAATTTCTTCTCTGAAAAAGTATTAATTTTATGTTTTTTTTTAATATCTTTTAAATGATTTCTATATACTGGCCTTAAGAATAAAATAAAAAATAAAAATATATCATTTTAATATATTTTTAATTAAAAAACTTCATCATGTAATACAAGTGTCAATTTGGCAAGTACAATTTTCTCGATGACATCTTTGTTCTGTTTCTAAGAATCTTATAAAGTTCAAGTTACATTGTGGGCTGTCCTCTTTCTTTCTAGTAAAAGATTCATCATCTCTACCCTCTTGATTTGTAATATAGGATTTAGACTCAGAACTTTCGATTTGGAATCCCAATGGATATATATATATATATATATATAAAAGAAAAAAATGAAGCTATAGAGGTAGGCATGGTAATTACTTCCATGAACAGAATCTAAACCTGAAGTAGCCAATCGGAAATCAAGAATATGATGAAATCTTTGAAATTAACAAATCTGTCGAACTATGAGTGTGTCATCATGTAATTTTCCCATCTCTGGTCCCCTCCCACCATGAGTACAAATCCCGAAGAAAAGCCTGCAATCCTTTCGGCTAAAAACACCATTTGCACTATCCATGGATCATCCTCGACAATATATTATACACAACCATGCAAAAATCTAAAGAATCCATTAGCCATGTGTCGACTGCCAACTTAAACTCCACTAGCATCTCCTCCCCTGAGCACTTGACTTTTTTGGGGCCCAAGGCTATCATTATTGCCTAATAAAGAACAAAACACGAAGAGTTTTGACCCTTTTTTTGTGGTTTCCTGCGTCGAAGTTTCTTGCCAGTGATCCCACAAGAGTTTCTGAAAAACATTGCGCATTTCGACACGCCCAGTGGGAAGTTTCTTGCCAGTGATCCCACAAGAGTTTCTGAAAAACATGGCGCATGCATTTCGACACACCCAGCAGTGGATAATATTTAAGACTCATCATCATAATACTTGTATTTGTTTATGCACTAATGCTGTTTCTATGTGATAATTAATTTCTTCTTTTTTAAAATATAAATTAAATTTTATCATCTTAAATGTGTTGTCGTTCTTGCTGTTGGTGGAGAATTACCTCGCCCGTGTCAAACCATCGGATTCATTAGACACCAATATTTAAGCAAGTTGCCCGAGGAAGAAAACTCCATGCTCATCTGATCTCTAATTAGAGCCAATGATTAAGCAGATAGATGGTTAAGTGGCTGGTACTGTCTTATGATCAGTCCCAGATTTTATTATTCATGATCGGTGCTGCCAGACAGCACGCCTGGGTAATTAATGCGGCTAGCTAGTTTAGTGGATTGCATTAAAAAATAAAATTAAATTAGAAAACCATTAAATATTAAAAGCTTAAACCAAGAACTTCTAACGCCTCAGGATAAACAACAACTTGTAAGCTTTTATATTTGATAAAATCAATTAACATCACTGACGTGCTTAGACATGATGTAATGCTTGACACGTCAAGGAGATTAAAAACATAGAATATTTATGTATTTATTTTTAATTAATGAGCCTCATAATTTATTTTTTGGGCGAAGGAAATTGGTCACTTCGCAACCAAGCTGATGGAACCCAGAGGCCGAGTAAAAAAAAAGAGCTTGCAGTCCTCTTAGCATCGAGAGCCCAATCTGTATAGAAATAGTCCCGATTCTAACTGGGCTAGCCCACTCCGTAGAAGCCCAGGCTTGTTTCATCCGATGGGATCATCAAAGGTCCATGTCAAGATAGCCTTCCAGTGTGGTGGTGGGCTAGTGATCGTCCGATTGCGCTATTGCAATAACGTTTTGTTAAATGGCTTTGGCTGGTCCCTCAACTATTTTGATTTTACTGATCCAGCCCCTCGTCGTTTTAATTTGTCAATGTGACCCTTATACTTTTATCCATTTCCATCCAGATCAAACCATTAACTTTCACGGAAACTGGCGCGATTCATCAACAATAGGGTGACAAACGCACATCAAAGTAACAAAACATTCTTGGAGGGAGAAGCTTGTTAGATTTGGTCGGGATTGATCTAGAAAAGAAAAGAGTTTAGGGTGTTAGGTTACTGAGTCAACTATTTTTATTAATCTACAACTTTTCATGTTTTTTTCTTCCATGTTAATCCAACTAGATTTGGATTTGGTGTGGTGAGATCAACCATAACTACTAAAAAATTAGTTGGTTCAACTAGTTTTTTTATGAGCTAATGTGTTATTTGATTCAATTAAAAACCTAATTCAATACGAGTTTTAAAATTTTTAAACCAACCTGTTAGATTGGATTTAATAACTATGAATATTTGTTCTATATGATTGATTTGGACTTTAGAAGTTTTATCAATTTAGGTTGTTTTTGTTTTTTTAACATACTCCTGGCTTATTTGATACCGTAAATGAATTTATTTAGATTTTTAATTATTATAGATAAAAATTAATTGAAAAATAAATTTTTATTTAAGAATAATCTCCCGTAAACTAGGTTATTTTTATTTAGAAAATAAGAATAAGAATTATAATTTATATTGATCATCGGGTTTTGCAAATATTTTTTTTAATTAAATAAAAAATAAATTAAAAAGATACATGCTAAAGTTCTTAAGTTTAATAATAATATTAAAAAATTTACTATAATACGAACAATTTTTTTTTAATTCGACCGACATCACAGCATGCATGAAGTGACCTAGTTTTACCACTATTTATGCTTAATCAGTTTCTTAATTAAAAACCCGTATATGATATATGAAAGACAAAATGTTTTTCATAGAAGATGTAATCTATGAAAAATAGCGTATAAAATAACTCAATATTTGTGTGGGTAAGGTCCGTCAGCATATCTAGACCATATAGCAAGGAGCCGAACGTCTCTCACAAGGCACGACATCTCTTTACCAACTGAAACCGGCCATGGCCATGGCCATGCCACTAATGACCTTCTCACTCTCTTCCCTCTCTTCTCTCCCTCGTTC
>Ga0307515_10015937_pt1 | contig 13801 bp, 6 predicted proteins | sample 17_EM_MG_FD_194513 | JGI IMG/M metagenome (GOLD analysis project Ga0307515, IMG submission 194513) | Populus trichocarpa ectomycorrhiza microbial communities from riparian zone in the Pacific Northwest, United States - 17_EM | ecosystem: Host-associated > Plants > Roots > Unclassified | place... | reverse complement strand
TTTTTTTTTTTGTGTGTGTGTGTGCGCGCGTGTGTGTACTTATTTTGTAGCATGCATGTCTTTTCCGATGCAGGTTAGTATATCATCAATATCATAAGCCAAATCTTGTCTCATTTTTTTTAACCCTATTAATATATATATTTTATATTAACGGCATTAATTATATTATGTGGCACATAGTTAAATAAAAACACATTTATATATATAATATAGTATTCAAATACTTACATTTTTATGAGTAAATTGGCACACCTGTAAACAAGGAGGTAGGTATGTATACCCCACGTCTTTCTCATCAAATTAAAACTCAAGCCACTCTTAATTAGAAATGAAAGAAAAGGAAAGGATCTTATATGTATATATTTATTCCCTTTCCACAGATAGTTCTGCAGCTGTAAATAAGAGATGATATACATCATGAGAATTCACCATGTTGGCTGATTCTCCTTGCACATCAGGCAAACTGGCTTTATATGCAGTACTCCACAAGTTATTATACCCAGGCTTGTGGCGTCTAATCAACACAGCTTGCATTGAGAAATGGTGTCTGGGCTAAAAGCAGGTGTTTATTGGTTTGTAGAATATATATTTTCCAGTCACCAATCACGAAGACTAAGTTCCTAAAGCCATGGAGATTATGAGATTGGATTCTATGATTGGCAACTGTATATCTGTGAGGAAATTGGCAAATGCATGTATATATATATATGAGGTGATGGTCTGGAGATATAGGGATTCACATACTATCTAGCTAGCTACTGTGTAGGGCACGAACAGGGGTCAAGGAAGGTCCGGTGTCTAGACCCCACAAGAAATAGAGGTTCCATGAAGGTCAATTAATTACAATTAAGTAGCTCGTCTATCATTTGCATAGCAATTTTATCCTCTTCATCCGTACCATTAATCTCAGGTTCAATCTCAACTCTTGACGATGATTCTGATGACAATGAAGGTCGTAATTCCTCCATAACTTGTGTGCTCTTCCTGTTGCTATTTCCAAGCTCGACCCTCATGACCCAATTCGAGCTTGAACAAGAGCCAGCTTTCTTTTGCCACACGCCAATATGAGAGTTATCATTGTCGAGCCTTAGACAAGTGAGTGAAGGAGAAGGGTCTTTTCCACAACACTTCCTTAGCTTTGAGTAGAGAAGCTCAGCCAGTGCCTTGGCAGGCAAGGGAGAGTTGTTATCTTTGCCGAGCTTAGTGTCTTGATCAAGATGACTTGCTGGGAAATTGGTCTTGGCATTCTGTCCATTCATCAATATAGCTGCTTGATCATATGCTCTTGCTGCTGCCTCAGCTGTCTCAAATGTCCCTAGCCATACCCTCCTCTTCCTACACACATAAACATTAAGAAATTAAGAGCTAAAAATCATTGAAACATCCCTAGCTAGCCCATATCACACTCTCCTCTCTCTACATTAATTCAAGAGAAATGCAAAAGAGAATGAGGGATCATAAATAACAAGAGATCTAGCCAGAACATTATAATGTGGCTTGCTATCAAGGTACAAAAACACAGATTCTTACACCCTAACGTTCTTTATATTTTCCTAAGGAGGCGGATGATCTTATTAATGAAGGGAGTAGGTGAAGGTAAGGCTTACAGTAAAGGGTGGCGAATTTCAGACACCCAAGAGCCCCACTGGCGTTGCCTGACGCCTCTGAATTTCTTGGATTGTACCATGATTTGGGAAAGAAAACTTAGAAAAACACTACTGCAAATTAAGATCATATATAATAACAATAATATTCATGCAAAGTACGAGAGTGATCAGAGAGATCAGTGAGAGACTTTGTAGAGAAGAGGTAATGAGAAGCAGACAATGCACTAAATATGCAGACAGATTTATGTGAATTGGATGGGAAAAGTCTAAAGTTGCAATAAAGATTTCACCTAAACAAGTATTGGTGATACCGAAATCAAAACGCTGGCTGGCTGGCTAGCTAGCTTCATAACAACTAGAATAAATGATAGCATGTGTATATTTGCTTTTGCCCAGCTAAAAAGGATAAACCAAGCAACCTCTAACGTGTTCGACCAATCAAGACCATACGAGTTAAAGGATCTTGCATACAAGTCTACATCGTATTCTGTATGTCCACACGATCACAAATATTATAATGATCGGGTTTACATGGATCAAAAATATTTGATTGATTGACGTGATGAATTCACAATATTATAATTATTGATTGCTGTAATTAATTAATGAATCTGTGTAATGTAATATATACTTTCAACAGTATGAAAATAATATTGTTTTATAAAAATACATTCATAATTATTAAACTTCACTCAGCTCAGGAGAAGGGTTAAAAGATTAAATGGGTCAATCCATTTTTTTTAAAAAAAATCAGAATAAATCGTTTTAAAAAAATAATAGGTTTTTACAGGGTTTTTCCTGAATAGATCGGATCCCGGAGTTTTAATCAGTTGTCAACTTTCCCCTTAATTTTTTTTTAAAAAAATAAATGATGGTTTCCGTTTTAATTATTTATACTTGTACATGAAAAACTAGTCACTTGAATTCTGCTACGTACATTGATGGAAAGTGTATCTATGCCAGGATATATATATAAGATGTATTTTACAAAATTATGTTTTGCTTTTATCATTTATGTTTCACATCCTCGGTTAATGATGGAGTTTTTTTTTTATATATAATTGTCTAATACATGAATTTTATATATATATATTTTTTATTTATGTTATAAAGTATTGAAATATTATTATATTTACATGTGAAGGGGTACGGGTGCGCATTTAAGTTTGTGAGGCACCTGTTCCTGAAAAGCAAGCATGCCCTCCATTGATTTGATGCCCCTCCTTTTAACTTTTCTCCTTTCCAATTTTTGCTAGAAATTAAAAATATGGCAGTGTACGTTTAAATGGCCTTTTTAATGACAAATTGAACCATCTAGATGGGTATATCATAGTAACATTAACTTTCTATTTTCTTTTTTTTTTAAATGAAGTATTTTCGATCAATTTTCTCATCTCGAGACAAAATATATTTGCCATTGTTCTTAGATAGATTACTCTAACATAATTGATGCATCTATGATAAAAAAAAAATCTCTTATAATTTATTTTTAAATTGGAACAAAAATAATAAGATAAAATTATATACCTTGCACTTGAGCCACTACTTTAGACTTGAATTTTAATTACTGTTAAATGTTTATGCATCCTTCCAACCGGAGCCAGCAGCTTTCACATAAAGAGGTGGCCACATAATGATCATGTGGTGTCGACCCTTCCTGACATTTATGTCTATACACAGAAGCTTTAAATAAAGTCAATGGAGATTCTAAAATAATCCATATATGGCTTTTACTTTGTTTCATCTTCTCTTGATTTCGTTGGTGAAATATATATATATTAGAGTTACACTACTAGAAAATTAATAAATACAAATAAAAATACTGAGAGAATTACAATATAAAAAAAAATTAAAACAAAGAAAAAAATAATGACGTGTCATTTTTACCAATGAAATTACCGACAGATTTTATTCCGTCGATAAAATCTGTTGGTAAACTGTGAACACTGTTCATCATGTCAATTACAAAGAGAATCACCGACGGAATAAAATCTGTCGGTAATAATATTTTTTTTATTACTAACAGATTTACCGACGGATAAAAAATTACCGATGAAGAATTCACCGATGAAATATTTTTTTCAGTAATTTTATTAATAAATTAATTATCAATAAAATATATATCTAACGCTTACAAAAAAAATAAAATTACATAAGCAAAACTGTTAAATATTGCAGTGTTAGTTTACATTTATGTCTATACACAGAAGCAATCTATCTCAAGACATCCTCCCAGCACCTTGACGTAATTAAATAAAAAGATGTTTAAATATTCCAATATTCGGACTCGATGACTGCAAATCTATGACTTAAACACTAGGTATTATTAGGATTAGAATGAAATTGTTTAAGCTCTACAAGCACCCATCGCACTTGAACAATGTGGCATGACTTTATTGCACCTAGCCATGCATGCCGGCCGGAGGAATGGATTGCAGCAGCAGCAGCCGCTGGTTTAATTAATTCAGCTGGGAGTTGATTAATTGACATTAAGAATCGGTGCAGACAGTAGTTTAAATTAATCTGTGGGAGAGGACCAGCTGACCAAGTCCTCTTCTTGGTCTTGTGGTTATAAGTGTGTCTTTATAAATGATTAAAAAAATAAAAATGGCGTGGTTGGAACTTGTTGCATTTGCTGGCGGATATTGTCAAACATTATGGCTAAGCATGTTCAAGAGGAAACTAATGTCGTGGTGCTTGTCCTTTGCTTCAATTAACAAATCAATGATATGATTTATAGCTGTAAAACTTAGCTTGGGTTTATTGGATCACTTACTTGACTCACGGGTCAACGAATTCATTCTGATTTTTTTAAAATATTATTTTTTTAAAATCTCTCAACGTTGTTCCAATTAAGTTTAGATGAGATTTGATAATGTCAATTTAACCATAAATAAATCTATTAAATTATCGAATTTGCTAGAATTAACATATTTTTTTAATTTAAATTAAAATCTATCTCGAGTTAGATTCTAAATCAATCTACCAGGCCGGACGTAGTTGAATAGCTATGATCTAATCTACTTCTTTTGTTGAATTAGAGTACTAATTTTGGCGATCAATTGATCATTATTTTTTGTTGCCATGCCCTTTAAGAAAACCATCAATTTATGTTGCCATTTCTATATTTATAAAGAATATTAGTGAAACCCGTGGTTTTTTTTGTGTGGCCCAGTCTAAGTAATTGGACCGATCCTAGCAGTCTCCTTCAATGTAAGCTTGGTTATGGCGGACCACATCTAAAAGCTGTGTTTATATTATAAGCCCAATTTTCGAAACCCACTCATGAATAATAAGAAGTTTTTTTTAAAAAAAAATGCACAAGAACGTGAAAGAAATTGCAATTCCATACACTTATAAATTATATATATGAGAATCTCATCCTGAAGATTATGTTTAGTGGACAAGAAAGTTTGTTTTCTTTGTTTACGTTTTGAGAGATTGAACCTTAAAACTGGTATTTATATAGAGAAATTTATTTGTTTAAATGAGCCAAATCGAAATAGATATAATTTTAAGATTATTTATATAAAAAAAACATTTAGTTTTGATTGATGAGAAAGTTTTTTTATCATGATATATCAGTCTAAGTATTTACGACAAGTTTAAAATTCCAACAAAAAATATTTAATCTTAAAATGAAAAACCAGTAAAAAAATATTTTTATGATCATAATTGTAAAATTTGGATTAGCTTGATGGGTTGTTCTAGAGTTTAGACTAGTCCGGAGTGAAGGAAAAAAAAAAAAAGTCAGTTGATTCAATAAAAAACCCAAGTTACTAACTGACTTGACCAGCTTAAACTTGACCTAGTCTAAACATAACACTCAACTTGTTGATTTTTTTTTATTAAAACAATGTTATTTATAATTTTTTTAAAAAATTAGATAGATCCTCCTGATCCATGACCCGGGCCTTGCCTGAAGTCAAATTTTATAAATATGTGTTGTAAAAAACCCGGTGCAATTATTGATGAATATTGTAATAGGAGAGAAACTAGAAAGAACATAAAATTTAACATGGTTCAACAACATGCTTACATGATATATATTTATAGTAAACTCTAAACCGCAAAAAAAAAAAAAAAAAACCTATATGCCCAAGAATCCAAGAAGTATTAATAATTTTTTTTAATATCCCTTTACCAAAAATGGTGTGGGTTTATTAATTACACGAAACTTTATTTCTATTTTTTTTTAATCATTTTGTAGATGTGAATATTCATTGATTCTTGTTTGGTGAAAGCTTGTCATCTATCTTCGAGCTAGATGCCTGAAGTTTCATCAAGTAAATAATCTAAGATAGGGACCCGGCCGTATTGTAGCAGAATGCCTTGCTTCATTAACAGACAAAGGCTGGCATTGATTCTAACTTGAAATCCATATTTGCCTATTTGAGAAACATATATCTCTTCCTTCCCAGTGCCTCCTAGGAATGCATAAGATTCCATTAAGCTTCTTGTCTCCCTATATATTTTCCAAACCCTTCCTTCTGTCATAAGCATTTCCTTCAGTTTTTTCTTCAAGGGCTGTGATAGATTCCATCCATCTCCAGGTATTGCCTAGTCTTTAACATTGCAGTGATTACAGATCTCTGTTTCTCTAGACTTGTTTCTTGAAGTGGTTGGCCTGATTAACCCTAACCATGCTCTTGTTCTTGGTTTAGCAGGCACACAAGTTCTTGTGCTTGAGTGATTCTTGAGAGGGGAGAAGGTGAAAATGACGCCACGATTGCTTCATGGGACACTTGATGTAACAGTATATGGGGTTGATAATCTGCAATATGGATGTGGATTCAGTTTGTTGAAGGTAAGTATATATATATGCCATTTGAAGCTGTAAGGTTTTTGAAGTTTTTAGCATTTTTGTTCTTCCTTGTTAATTAGCTTTAATTATGAAATAAATATTAATTTTCTGTGTTAAATTTAAAACCATTAGATTAAAGTCTATTGATTTACTTGATGGAGTTATATTATATATTCATATGTGAGGAGGAGGGCGAGGCTAAAATAGGATCTTGGATATATAGAAAACATGCTAGGATTTATTTGATAATAAAATAAACAGATAATGGTTGGATAATAATAAGTAATTCTTTGGAGGGGTAAAATGCATTTTTTTAAATAAGTTTTTAATTATTTAGGACTAGAATGAAAATAATTGTCAACAATATTTTTCTATGTCAAATTTAAAAACATTGAACTAAATTCAATTTATTTATTTACTGAATTAAGTTATATTTAACTTTTATATTAAGAGATTATATTTATATACGTAAAAAGGGTGAAAAAAGGATTTAGGTATAATCAGCTACAGCTAGGATGTATTTGAAAATAAAATAAATAAATAATGGTTAAATGATAATAAATAATTATTTGGAGGGGAAAATGCATATTTTCTATTAAATAAACCTTAAATTCAAGAGTATATACAGGCTAAAAATTTTAGGATGAAAATAAATTTTTTATCAAAATCTAATGATGCCACGGCCCAGCTATGTTGTAGCTGTGCTCGTGCAAGGAAGTTGGGCCAATGGTTAAGTCATGCTTTTAGCTTCAAACCTTAGGTTAAAAGGTATTTGAAAATATAATAATAGTTATTTTTTTAAAATATTTTTTTATTTAAAAATATATTAAAATAATATTTTTTAATTTTTAAAAATTATTTTTGATATCGGCACATTAAAAACGATCTAAAAATATAGAAAAAAATATAATTTCAAGAAAAGAAAAAAAATCAAAAATTTTCAAAAATATTTTTGAAACGTAAAAATAAATTATGGTGCAACCTTAGCTTCAAATGGATTCAACCTCATTACCAATCCAATCCTGAAACATGAACCAAATAAAGAGATGAATTTAGTTTCTTTGAAGAAAATCATATTGAAGGAAACCAAAGTTTGAATATAAACTTTGATGATACTAAAGCCTATTTATTTTATTGAAAGTAATTTGTTATAAATTACTTTCTAAATTTTTTAGTGTTTGTTTATTATTAGAAAAAATAATTAATAAAAAGTACTTTCCAGTCAAAGAAACATTTAACTTGATTTTTAGAAAAGTATTTTCCTTTTATTTTGGATGGAAAACACTTTTTATATGTTGTGAAAATTTTAAAAATATCTTGTTTTTTTTGTTGATTATATCAAATTTGATCTCCAATCCTTTGATTGCTATATATTTTGTTTTGATTTCTAGGAAATTTGACTTGATTTTCAGGAAAATATTTTATTTTTATTTTGGATGGAAAACACTTTCTATAAGTTGCAAAAAAATTCAAAAATATCTTATTATTTGTTGATTATATCAAATTTGATTATTAATCTTTTGTTTTGAATCCTTTTTTTATTATTGTTTTTCAATTTCTTCCCTTAAAATTTGATTTAATTTGATTTTTATATCAACTTTAATCTTTATTTTTTTTTACTGTTATTTGTTTTTCTCTTATCATTTTTTTAATTGAAATTTTATATCTATCATATTTGGTCTCTATTTTCTTATTACTATTTATTTTATTTGAAATAATTTATGAAACTAGAATTTGTTTTCAATTTAATTATCTTTCAACTTTTTTATTTATCAAACTTGTCTCCGTTATTTTTTTTATTTGAAATAATTTATGAAAGTGAATTTTTTTTCAATTTCAATATCTTTCAATTTTTTTTATCTATCAGATTTGATCTCTATTATCTTAATAAACTTAAAAAAAAATTAAAACATTAAAAGTTATTTTTCAGTTTATTTTCCATGACATAGTTAAATACTGGAAATTATTTTCTATCTTATTTTTTATAACACTACCGAACATCAGAAAATAACTCACTTTTTATAAAAACTATTTTTGAAAAAAAAAAACTACTTTCTAGCAAACAACCGGGGTATTTTATAGAAAGCAATGTAATGGTTCTTCTAAATTGGTGGCATTATATCAATTGAACGAACACATCTATTTTGCAAAAAAAAATAAAAATACTGAAGCATAAAAACAAAATCATCTAGGCTAAATTATAGCTTAATACTAAAAATATAAAATCACTTAGCAAAATGCCCGGTGTTATGATATTTGAGACAATAATCTGTATATATGAAACAAATGGCTAAGCCCCATGGTATGGTATAGATATTGGACTATTTAAGCTTCCAATAATTTTTAACAAACATGTAGAAATCCAGAATCATAATTATTTAATCTGACTTGAAGATTAACCTGATTTAAAGCTCGGGTTACAAGTGGACGAGTTATCTTGAATCAATCCATTCTTTTTTAAAAGATCAAAATGATATTGTTTTGAAGTTTTTATATAAAAAGAATCAACGAATCTTAATTGGGCTGCAAGTTAACTCCAGTTTTACTTGATTGACACTCATTCTAGTTTGAGAGCGAGTTGACAAGATCCCAGAGTGCCTGAAATTCTAAAGTTGGGAGTCTCAAACTTGAGCATTAAAGTATAAACTAAAAAAGAGGGTGTATGGTAGTTATTTTACTGTTCATTCTCTCATATATTACCATGGGTTTTAATAATGTTTTTTTAATTTTTTTTATTTGATCCTTGGACTTTTATTTTGTATAGTAGCCTTTTTTAGTCCAAATTAGCACCCAATTGCATATTGTTTTGGGAGGTAGGATTGAATTGAAAAATAGAGGAATTGAGTGAAAAGAATAGGTAAAATTGGTGGTAGCTTTGAAATTTATTTGAAAAGTTCATTTTAGTCCCTCATATTTTTTAGCTATTCGGTAACTAGTCCCTTTAATTTTAAAAATTTAATTTTGATACCAAACCTTATTTGCCTCTCTTTTTTGTTCTTTTTTTGGTGGATGAGAGAGAAAGGGGATTATTGAATTCCAGTGTAGTGAGAGCAAGTTTCTGTTGGAGACAATTTTGGTCGCTAAACGGTCAATTTTTATGTCAAATGGTTCATATAATAAGAGGAGTTAAGATTATGTTTTTATTCTTTACCTTGGATGCGCCTAAAAAATAGATTTGAGTTTGGAAAACTTTTTTGTTTTTGAGACAGTTTTTTAGTAATTTTTTATTTATTTTATATGATTCAAATAAAGTTTGCTTATTTAATTAGTCAGGACAATAACCCAAGTTATTAGAAAAATACACGTTTATAATACCTAAATACGTTACTGGAAAAATAAAAGAGATACACAGTGCAGCGCGGTCACCATTCTAGTGAATTGCTAAATCTTAATAGACCTAGGAGATATCAATTTCCAATGAAGCAGGCTAGTGCCCAGGTAGATGAGAGGCGAAGCCAAATTAAAGGAATAAAACCTAGTCTAAACCCAAAGGAAAGCCTAAAGCTTTCTCCAATTTATTTCTATCCATCAGTAACCATTTACCTGCCATTATAAATGAGTATGGATTATAAATGAATTAGCCCTAAAAAAGATTAAATGATGTAGATGGATGTAGAAAAAATTATCCTAATTTATATGAATTTAAGCTGCAGTACTCATTCAACCTAATTATAAATATAGCTTATTACAAAATCTAGAAATAATTTTGTTCATACATAAGCTTTTCTTCTCGGTTCCTTTATATGTTATAGATTTTGTTTTTTTTAGTGGGGTGTTGTATATAACTTACATGCTACTAAATTAATAGAACTTGAAATAAACGCAATTAGGCTGAATGAGGTTCTTGATGCTGATGTGAAACAATTGCAGTGTTGCTTCTCCTTAAAATTCATTAGCCCTCCCGTGTTCTTCACTTAGATAGGAATATAATGAAAAGAGATAGAATACTGAGTTGCTCATTGTTTTCTCTTTCATTCCATAAACTAGGAGCTGATTAGAGGCAGTAAAACTTTGATTTACAGAATGGAGTGCATTTCATTTGCTTTAATTGAGATTTTTGTCAATGGACAGAGTGTTTTGAATTCATGTCTAGTTCGAGTAAGTGATTGGCAACGAGAAAATTCTCCTGAAATTCTTGATCTTCTTTGCTATTATTGCCATGTTACTTTTCACTGCTTTGAACCCGGTTACTGAGTTAGTTCAGTTAACTAGGCTGCTCTACTTGCAACATTTTAATAATCTGAATCGAAAGATCGGAAAGGGGTTGGTGGCTTTTGAAATTCTAGATGGGTTTTCAGTTCTGTAACTTTAGTTCAGGAAATGAGTGCTAAAGAAGGACATCAGAAGTCATGCATCAGTTCTCATTTCAGGTTTCTTATATGAAAAAAACCTTTGAAACATCTGCAAGTGTTATATAGTCAGGATGTTTGCATGAGAAATTTTACTTCTTAGCCAATTATAGGATAGATGATGAAATTTGTTATCACATTATTATAGATTGAGAACATGAACTCGCTAATAATCTATTGTACCTAGTATCTTTTGACACTAACTCCTCCCACCATTATGCTTTGTGTTCTTAAAATCTGGAGACGGAGGGATTTCTGAAGTTTGGGAAGCGATGTCTAGTCAATGTAAAAAGATCAATGTCTTGCCTATCGGAGGTATTCCTTTCTTGTTTTGCAGCAAAACAGCTTCAGTTTTTCAGAGATTTCTTAGTTGACTTTTGCTATGCATTAAATCTTATGTTTTCTACGTTGTTGTAATATTTGGAACAGAATGTTGTTGGTTCTAGACTCTATGCAACAGTAGATTTGGACAAGGCAAGAGTTGCGAGGACCAGAATGGTAGGAAATGAGCCTCATAATCCCCGGTGGAATGAGTCCTTCCACGTATACTGTGCCCATTCAATCTCACATGTTGTATTCACAATCAAAGATGACGACGCTATTGGGGCAACATTGATTGGAAGAGCTTATCTTCCAGTTGAGGATATCACTAACGGGAACATACTCGAACGATGGGTTGAAGTAGAGGATGAAGATCGTAAACCTATACCAGGAGGTTCTAGAGTCCACATCAAGCTGCAATTCTTTGATGTTAACCAAGACAGACATTGGTCTCAGGGAATCAAAAGTCCGCAATACGAGGGTGTTCCCTACGTGTTCTTCAATCAACGACAAGGTTGCCGGGTTACTTTATATCAAGATGCTCATGTTCCAGACAGTTTTTCCCCAAAGATTTCTTTGGCAGGAAAGCTTTATGAAGCTCACAGATGCTGGGAGGACATCTTTGATGCCATAAGCGATGCAAAACACCTAATTTACATAACTGGATGGTCTGTGTATACTGAAATTACCTTGATAAGGGATCCCAATAGACGAAAACCGGGAGGTGAACTTAAACTCGGGGAGCTGCTTAAAAAAAAGGCTGAAGAAGGTGTGACAGTTCTTATGCTTGTTTGGGATGACCGAACTTCTGTTTTGGATTTTAAGAAGGATGGACTCATGGCAACCCACGATGAAGAAACTGAAAAGTACTTCAGGGGCTCCAAGGTGCATTGCATTTTGTGCCCTCGCAATCCCGATGTTGGCAGAAGCGTGATTCAGGGCTTTCAAGTCTCCACCATGTTTACTCACCACCAAAAGACAGTAGTTGTTGATTCCGAAATGCTTGATACTGTATCTGGAAAGAGGGGGATTGTGAGTTTCATTGGAGGCATTGATCTTTGTGATGGGAGGTATGATACACAAGACCATCCCTTATTCAAGACTCTGGACTCAGTCCATTATGATGATTTCCACCAGCCTAACTTTACAGGCTCCTCAATCAAGAAAGGTGGTCCAAGAGAACCTTGGCATGATATTCATTGCAAATTAGAGGGACCTGTGGCATGGGATGTCCTTTACAATTTTGAGCAAAGGTGGACGAAGCAAGTTGGGGATAAACTTCTAATCTCACAAAAACAGCTTGAAGCAACTACAGTTCGCCCATTGCCAGTGTTGCAGCCAAATGACACTGAAACATGGAATGTTCAGCTATTCCGTTCTATTGATGATGGAGCTGTTGTTGGCTTTCCACAGAAACCTGACAAAGCAGCTGCAGCAGGCCTTGTTAGTGGGAAGAACAGCGTCATTGACCGAAGCATTCAAGATGCTTATATCAATGCCATTAGGAGGGCCAAGAATTTTATTTACATCGAAAATCAGTATTTCCTTGGAAGCTCATTTGGCTGGAAGTCAACAGATATCAATGTCCCGGATATCGCCGCCTTGCATCTTATACCAAAGGAGCTATCACTTAAGATAGTCAGCAAGATTGAGGCAGGAGAAAGGTTTACTGTCTATATTGTGATCCCAATGTGGCCAGAAGGTCTACCTGAGAGTGGCTCTGTCCAAGCAATATTAGATTGGCAGAGAAGAACAATGGACATGATGTATTCTGATATCACTGAAGCACTCGTGAAAAAGGGGCTCAACACAGATCCTAGGGAGTATTTGGCATTTTTCTGCCTTGGAAACCGAGAGACTAAGAAAATTGGAGAATATGCACCTCCAGAGGAACCAGAGCCTGATACTGATTATAGTAGAGCTCGGCAGGCCCGTCGCTTCATGATCTACGTTCATGCAAAGATGATGATCGGTAAGTCATGAGTTATGAACTTATTCTTGCATCTTCCATTGTGTTAAATTTAGCAAGGATCTGTGCTAATGTCATTCCTTTAGTGACAACAAATGGAAATAGGATTTAACCTCCATAATCATGTTGCCTTTTCAGTTGATGATGAGTATATAATCATTGGATCGGCAAACATCAACCAGAGATCAATGGATGGGTCTCGAGATTCTGAGATTGCAATGGGAGGATACCAACCACATCATTTGGCAACTAGCCAGCCAGCAAGGGGTCAGATATACGGTTTTCGAATGGCATTATGGTATGAGCACCTTGGAATGCTTGACCCTTCCTTCCAACACCCTGAAAGTGTTCAATGTATCCAGCTAGTGAATCAAGTTGCCAATGAAAACTGGGAGAAATACGCCAGCGAAACTCTCGAACAGGATCTGATGTCTCACCTGCTCAGGTATCCCATTCAAGTTGGTAACAATGGAATTGTTACAACTTTACCAGGGGTTAATCATTTCCCTGACACCAAGGCTAATGTCCTGGGCACCAAATCTGACTACTTCCCTCCAATCCTCACCACCTAGGGTACGTTATAAAATCAATCACATTTTCATGTAGTTATAACATCTCCCCAGAGGCATTGCAATATTTCCTTCTTGTTCTGAATCTGTCTACGTTTCATCTTGCAGAATATTGGTGATAATTTCTCTTGCTAAGGAATGTACACACACGCAAAAAAAAAAAGGGGGGGGGGGGGAGTTGG
>Ga0307515_10015936_pt1 | contig 13802 bp, 9 predicted proteins | sample 17_EM_MG_FD_194513 | JGI IMG/M metagenome (GOLD analysis project Ga0307515, IMG submission 194513) | Populus trichocarpa ectomycorrhiza microbial communities from riparian zone in the Pacific Northwest, United States - 17_EM | ecosystem: Host-associated > Plants > Roots > Unclassified | place... | reverse complement strand
GGAAAGATGCCCGGCCCTTCGGGTTGGCTGAAACGGGCCGGCTGATCGACCGGCCGGCTTGGCCGTAGATTTGGCTACGACGCGCGCCGGCCGGTCGACCATCCGACTCCGTTTGAGCCAACAGAATGGCTCCCAATAGCTGCGACACGCTCTAGGATTGAACTGAACAACAACGGCTCCACGAGTTTTCGCTTCGGAATTCGCGGGAACTGAACATTCGTCCAGGGATTGGACATCGTCGGCATCATCGCCATAAAATGGCGTCAGCGTTTCACTCGAAACACCACGAACGAGGCTCCCATGACCTATGAACTCTACTACTGGGACGGAATCCAGGGCCGCGGCGAGTTCGTGCGGCTGGCGCTGGAAGATGCTGGCGCGGATTATGTCGATGTCACCCGCGACCCCGGTCGCGGCACCAACGAGATGATGAAGCTCATCAAGAGCACGTCGGAGGCGCATATCCCGTTTGCGCCACCCTTCCTGAGGGATGGCGACCAGATCGTCTCGCATGTCGCCAACATCCTGTTCTATCTCGGCCCGAAGCTCGGCCTCGCGCCAAAGGCCGAGACACTCCGCTGGTTCGCCAATGGCCTGCAACTCACCATCACCGATTTCGTCGCCGAGGTTCATGACACCCATCATCCGATTGCCATCTCCAAATATTTCGAAGATCAGAAGCCGGAGGCCGAGGCGCGCACGTGCGAATTCGTCAGGCACCGCATCCCGAAGTTCCTCGGTTATTTCGAGCGCGTGTTGCAGCAGAACCCCGATGGCGCGGCACACGCCGTCGGCGATGGCATCACCTCTGTTGACCTCTCGCTGTTCCAGGTCATGGAAGGCCTGACCTACGCTTTCCCGAAAGCCATGAAGCATTATGCCGGGCACTACCCTGCTCTTGAAATGCTACGGGACAAGGTGAAGCGGCGCCCCAATATTGCCGAATATCTCGCCTCGCCGCGCCGCCTGGCCTTCAACGAGAACGGCATATTCCGTTATTATCCCGAGCTCGACATCGCGCCGTGACCCCTTAGCGTCTTCAGGAGAAACCTATGCTCGGCCAGTACCAAGCTCTCGAAGTCCGCATCACAGGTCGCGTGCAGGGCGTTGGCTTTCGCGACTGGACGGCCCGCGAGGCCAGGCAACTCGACCTCGTCGGCTGGGTGCGCAACGAAGCCGACGGCAGCGTCGCCGCCCTGATCATCGGACGGGAGGATGCGGTCACGACGATGATCGAACGGCTCTGGAAGGGTCCGAGGCTTGCATCGGTTTCCCAGGTGAAGACGCAAGCCGCATCCATTACAGAGACGCCCGTGGATTTTCGCATCACGGGCTGAACCCAATCGAACAGCGCCCTCAATGCTCGGCGCGTGCCGTCGCATGGGTCTTCACGATCGCGTCGGCTTCCTTGCCGTAGAGTTCTTCGAAATGATCGAAACTCTTGGAGAAATAGCCGATGCCCTGCGTTGCCGAGCGTAGCGCCCGCGCCAGTTCGTCGAGCGCGCCGCCTGGAATGAGCGCCCGAAAAATATCCCATCCCTTGGCGGCCTCATCCCGGTCGAACCCCAGCACCTGACCCTTAAGGGCGGAAACGATCTGTACGAGATTGCCCGAATAGACCGATGGAATATGGATCTCGCCGCGGAAGACCGGCTGCATCAGCACCGCCGCTCCATCCGACAGCGCCTGGCGTACGCCCATTTTCGACGCGGTCCTGAAGGCATGTTCGGAACTGTCCACCGCATGATGCTGGCCGTCGGTGAGCGTCACGCCGACATCGATGACCTGGAATCCGAGCGGCCCCTTGTCCATCGCCTCGCGCGCACCCGCCTCGACCGCCGGGATATAGTTGCGCGGAACCACGCCGCCCTTGACGGTCTCGTTGAAGCTGAAACCCTCGCCGCGCCCGTTGGGCCTTATGCTGAGCTTCACATCCGCGAATTGCCCGGCGCCGCCGGTCTGCTTGCGATGGCGGTAATGCACATCCGCCGGTTTGGAGATCGTCTCGCGATAAATCGGGTTGGGCGCCCGCTCGGTCGCCGTGATGTGAAAGACGTCGGCCAAGGTCCGGCAGAGATCGCGCAAATGCAGCGGCCCCTGGGCACAGACGAGCTGGGCGCCGGTGCCCTCCTCCTGCATGACCTTCAAGCCGCGATCCACCTCCGAGAGCTTCGCCAGCGTTTCCGAGAGCTTGGTTTCGTCGCGCTCGCTGCCGGGAACCAATATCCTTTCCAGCATCGGCGTCGGCGGTTCGGTCCATTCCGGCGGCGCGATTGCCCCATCGGCCGTAAGCAGCGAGGGAGCCGACAGGTGGTCGGATTTGACCGCCGCGAACACATCGCCCGCATCAGGCGCGAAAGGCGTGCCGGATCGTCCGTTCGCGGGGTCCTGCACCGCACCGAGGCTGGAGCCGCCGAGCGATGCGCCCTGTTTCAGTCCGCCACCCAATGCCCGAACCAGCACCGTCTTGCCGACATTCTGGCGATGATAGGCATGGAACCCCACGGCCTTGAGCTTGCCGGCATCGACATTGTCGGCACCCGAGAGACGTGTGCGAAGCGCTTCGACGTTGGGCGCCTCATGGCGCAGCGCCTTCATCAGCCGCATCATGCCATTGCCATGACTTGCCGCGCCGATCAGCACCGGGATGATGCGGTTTTCCCTGAGAACCCGGGACGATATGGCATAGAGCGCGTCGGACGGCGGTTCTCGGTCCTCGATCAGTTCCTCGAGCAGCCAGTCGTCGAATTCCGAGAGATGTTCGAGCAGCGCGGAACGCGCTTCGTGCTCGCGCTCGGCCACGCTGTCGGGGATCGCGATCAGCGCCGAAGTCTGCCCCTCGCGATAGCGCCAGGCGCGTTCGGAAATCAGGTCACAACTGCCGACGATCTTGTCGCCCTCGCGGATCGGGATCTGGCGCAGCAGCAGCGTGTGGTTGGCATAGTCCTGCAGCGCCGCGATCACATCGCGCAATCGCCCTCTCGGCTGGTCCATCCCGTTGACGAAGAGGATGCAGGGCGTTCCCGAGGCCTCGATGATCCTGAGATAGGGCGCGGCGAGCACCGCCTCTTCGGGCACCGATGAAACACATAATATGCAGGCATCGCTGGCTAACAGCGCATTCTGCACATGCGCCAGGGCCTCGCTCCCGCCCGGCGCATCCAGCGCGCACCACGCCTCATTGAGGAAGGTGAATTCCGCGAGGTTCAATCCATGGGGGGAATTGGATTTCCTCGGCGTCCCCTCGAGCGAGCCGAGTTTTTCAACGACCGTCGATTTTCCGGTTTGCGAGGGCCCGAGTACAGTAAAACAGCGCATAGGCGTTCCTCCGACTGCCAAAGCACGATCCACCGTGACAACATGCCCTGAACCGGCCCGAGGCGCCAGAGGGGTATTTTAGTTCTTTGTCGAATATGAGGGATGACTACGGCGCCTGCAATCGCAGCGGCAAGCCGGATCACATATAACAGGTCACCCGGCAGCAATTCACCTACATGAAATCGTCGCTGTTCACGCTGTCGATCTTGGCATTCAGGAAGGTAATTGTCGTACCGTTTTCAAATTCGGCGATCACGTTCTTTCCGGCCTTCCGGAAATCGCATGAATTACCGCCAACGTTGGCGAGATAATCCTGCTGGTCACCGCCGCCGTCTCCATCGAAGTCCCTTATGACATCGTTGCCATAGCTCGCCCCGATATAGAAAACGTCCGAACCGCTGCCGCCGGTATAGATATCCTTGCCGAAATAGCCGTCGAGCCAATCATCTCCGCCGCTGCCCTTTATGATGTCCCTTCCGGCCAGCCCATTGATCCGGTCCGCCTCAGCCGTTCCGGTCAGGCCGTCGTTGCCGGCGAAAAGTCTTGAGATGAAATCGAAGCCGGACAATGACTGGCTATCGTCCAGTTTGCCTAAATTGAAATCGGCTTGCGTGACCTTGGCAAAAACCGTCCCCTCGGAGTCCACGAATTTCACGCTTTGGAGTTGCCCGCCCACCAGCAAGCCATCGTCGAATCTGAACCGCTTTCCGGCAAATATCACCGCTGTATCCGATCCGGCATCCGAATAGATCGCGAACGTTTTTCCGAACTCCGCCCGCGCATAGGAATGACTGAATAATTGATACAGGAACTGATCATCCGGCATGCCGGTACCGGCTTTGAGCACAACCATTGTCGCACGTCTCCAATAAAAGGAAACTCTGATATTTCATAGATTCGGAGCCCGAACAATGCGGACGGCCAAATTGCCGAACAGAGCAAAGCTCAGAGTCCCGTCAGGAACGGCTCGCGTGAACGAATAAATGTGTCCATCACTGGACATCACATAAAGATATCTTTATATCCTTCTCCCAGTTCAATTCGAGGAATTCACGATGCTCGCCAATCCGCTGTCCGACCTGCTCGCCGAGAAGGGCATTCTGCTCGCCGATGGCGCCACCGGCACCTCGCTCTTTGCCATGGGCCTGGAAGCGGGCGAAGCGCCGGAACTCTGGAACGAGGCCAAGCCGGAGAACATCACCAAGCTGCATCAGGACTTCGTCGATGCCGGCGCGGACATCATTCTCACCAATTCCTTTGGCGGCACGCGCCAGCGGCTGAAGCTGCACCATGCCGAGGGGCGTGTGCATGAACTCAATTCCAAGGCCGCCAGCATCGCCCGCGCCGTCGCCGACGCCGCGCCGCGCAAGGTCATCGTCGCGGGCTCCGTCGGCCCGACCGGCGAATTGCTGATTCCGCTCGGCGCGATGTCCTATCAGGATGCAGTCGATGCCTTCGAAGAACAGATCAAGGGCCTCAAGGCCGGCGGCGCCGATGTCGCCTGGATCGAGACCATGTCCTCGCCGGATGAGATCCGCGCCGCCGCCGAAGCCGCCGTTAAGGTCGGCATGGCCTACGTCTATACCGGCTCCTTCGACACCGCCGGCAAGACCATGATGGGCCTGGCGCCCAAGGATATCCACGACGTGGCGCGCGATATCGGCGATGGCCCGATCGCGGTCGGCGCCAATTGCGGCGTCGGCGCCTCCGATATCCTGGCCACCCTGCTCTCCATGTCCGAATCCAGGCCCGATGCGACGATCATCGTCAAGGGCAATTGCGGCATCCCCGAATTCCGCGGCGAAAAGATCCATTATTCCGGCACCCCGCCGCTGATGGCCGAATATGCACGTCTGGCGATCGATGGCGGCGCGAGAATCATCGGCGGCTGCTGCGGCACATCCTGCGAGCACCTCGCCGCGATCCGCGAGGCGGTCGACAACCATGTCGCGGGCGATCGTCCGACGCTCGATCTCATCGTCGAGAAGATCGGCCCGCTGCGCAACAAGACGGCCGAGGAGCAGGCCCCTCCCCGCGAACGGCGCGGCCGCCGCGGCTAACTAAGGCCCGGCAAACATTCGAGATTTCAGTCGGCCGGAACAGCCAATGTTCCGGCCGATGCCGTTTCGATTTCCGTACCCTTTTTAAAAATTGATCAATCGACCAACTGAAATTTGCGTTTGGACAAGCCCCGCTAAAGTTTCACCGCCTATCACAATCCTGCATCAGAAGCGCCCCCGTGGCTGCAATCGATGCGAGTCGGCATGACGCCCGGCTCGCCAACGCGCAGGAGATCATGACGATGGCCAAATCCAGAGCCAACAGGGCAAACGCAACGGCAAGGACGGTCGGCGACGTCAGCAACGTGACGGGCACCAAGGGTGTCGATTTCATCACGGTCACCAACTCCGTTCGCAACCAGGAACTCGACCTCGAAGGCGGACTCGACCGCCTCAAGATGAACGGGACCGGCAACACGATCCGGGTCTCCAATATCGAATCGATCGGCGGCGCCAGCGGCAGCGACTTCGTGACATTCGAGACCAGGGTCACCTATGGCCGCATCGACCTCGGCGGCGACGACGACCGCGTGACATTTTCCGACGACGGCGGCACCGCGACCATTTCCAATGTCGAAACCATCATCGGCGCCGGCGGCAAGGAATCGATCATCCTTGGCTCCAAGGCGCAGGGCATCTACATCGATCTCGGCGACGACAGCGACAAGGTCGTGCTCGGCGCATTTGCCAATACACTCACCTTGGCCAACGTCGAAACGATCATCGGATCAAGCTCCGGTGACATCGTCACCATCTCAAGCGAGTACGAGGAAGGCAAGATCGACCTGGCCGGCGGCAAGGATTCGATCACATTCGCCATGGCGTCGACCGCGACCCTGTTGAACATCGAAACGATCACCGGCAGCGATTTCGACGACGACATCACTGTCGCCACCCTCTTCACCCGCGGCACCATCAATCTCGGCGCCGGCAACGACCGGCTGCGGCTCGGCAATTTCGCCAACAGTCTGACCGTGGCGGGTGCGGAATCGATCGTCGCGGGCACCGGCATCGACATCATCACGCTGAGTGCCCGCGCCGACAATGCCGAAATCGACCTCGGCACCAACAAGGACAAGCTGACGCTCGGCGACTTCATCAACGTCGTTTCAGTCTTCAATGTCGAGACGGTGATCGGCGGCTCGGGCAGCGACACGGTCTATCTCGAGACGACGTCGGCCGGCATGCGGATCGAACTTGGCGACGGTCTCGACCAGCTCGCGCTCTTCGAAGGCGGCAGCACGATGACGATCGGCAATGTCGAGACGATTCTCGGCCGCGATTCCGGCAACGACGTCATCACGCTCTCGACCCAGGCCAACGGCCTGACGATCGACCTCGGCGAAGGCGACGACAAGCTGACGCTGGGCGCCTTCGACAACACACTGACGCTGGGCAATGTCGAGACCATCACCGCCTCCAGCAAGAGCGACGACATCACCATCACCAGCGAACTCACCGGCGGCAAGATCGACCTCGATGCCGGCAACGACAAGCTGACTCTTGGAAATTTCGAAAATACGATCACCATCGCCGGCGTCGAAACGCTGGTCGGCGGTTCGAGCGACGACACCGTCACCGCGTCGGGGCAATTGACCAAGGCCATGATTGATCTCGGCGCGGGCCAGGACATCCTGACGCTCGCCACCGCCGCCAATTCGCTCACCGTGTCCGGCACGGAAACCATCATCGGCGGCGGCGGCAGCGATCATATAACGCTCGGCGCGCAGCCGGCATCGGGGGAATTCACCGTCGATCTGGGCAATGGCGCCGACACGATCATTCTTCATTCGGGCGGCAACACGCTGACCGTGGCAGGAGTCGAAAGCATCCAGGGCCAGAGCGGTGACGATTTCGTGCACGTCTCGGGCGCCGCCGTGGGACTGTCGATCGATCTGGGCGGCGGCGTTGATACGCTCGACCTCTCGGATGGCGGCGGCACGCTCACGGTGCTCAATGTCGAGGTCATCACCTCGACCGGCAGCGATAGCGCCAGCGCCATCACCTTCGGTTCGGCACTGACCAACGGCATCATCACGCTTGGCGAGGGCAAGGACCGGGTGACGCTCGGAGCCTGGGTCAACAACGTGACGATGAACGGCGTGGAGACCATCACCGGCGGACGCTCCGCTGATACGGTCGTCATCGAGGGCACGCTCACCGAAGGTACGATCGACTTGGGCGCGGGTATCGACAGGCTCGATTTGAGCGCGGTGATGTCAGGCACGACACTCACCCTCTCGAATATCGAGACCGTGATGGGCACCATCCAGTCGGACGTGGTCACGCTGACGGGCGATCACACAGGCACGCGCATCGATCTCGCGGGTGGAAGCGATTCGCTGACGCTCGAATCCCACATCACGATCACCGTAAGCGGCACCGAAACCATTATCGGCAATGGCAACAACCAGAATGTGACGCTCGGCGACACGTTCAACGGCGAGATCGATCTCGGCGAAGGCGGCGACACGCTCAAGCTCGGCAATACCGGCATCAACCAGGTCACGATCAAGGGTGTGGAAACGCTCATCGGCAACGGCCAGGACGATCTCATCACGCTCGCCGCCGTTCCCGCCATGATGGTGGTCGATCTCGGCGGCGGCGCGGACCAGCTGACCCTCGATGCCGGCGGCGGCACGGTATCGATCAGCAATGTCGAGACAGTCGTGGGCGGCGTCGGCGCGGATACGGTCTATGTCGCCAGCGGCCTCACGGGCTCGACCATCCTGCTCGGCGACGGCCTCGATCTTCTCACGCTCGGCAATTTCAACAACACGGCCACGATCTCCAGCATTGAAAGCGTGGTCGGCGGCAGCTCGGCCGACATGATTACGCTGCAGGGCGAAGCGACAGCAGTCTACATCGATCTCAAGGGCGGTCTGGACCTGCTGACACTGACGAGCGGCAACAATACCGTCACGGTCGCGAATGTCGAAACCATCGCAGGCGGCACCGGCAACGACACGATCTACGTCGATCTATCTCTGCCCTCGGGCAGCTACGACCTTGCCGGCGGCAACGACAGCCTGATCTTCAGCGATCTTGGTGGCACAGTCACCGCGACCAATATCGAATCCATTCTCGGCAAGCTCGGCAACGACAAGGTGACGCTTGCATCCTCCACGCCGGCTGAGATCGATCTCGGCGACGGCAACGATACGCTGATCCTGTCGTCGGGCGGCAACACGATCACCATGCTCAATATCGAGACGGTAACCGGCGGCGCCGGCAACGATCTCATCATTCTCGGTGCGACCTATACGGGCGGCACGATCGACCTTGGCGGCGGCAGCGACATGCTGCAGATCAATGCGGCGGGCGCGACCATGACCGTCAACGGCATCGAGTCGATCGCAGGCGGCTGGGGCTCCGACGTCATCACGTTCTCGCAGGCCTATATCTCAGGCGAGATCGATCTCAACGACGGCGACGACAAGGTCTCCTTCGCCAATTTTGCCAATACGGCGACCATCGTCAATGCTGAGACGATCGTCGGCGGCTCGCAGGACGACCGCATCATCCTGAAGAACGGCTGGGCGGGCGGCACCGTCAGCCTCGGCGGCGGCAACGACAACGACTATCTCAGCTTCACGGACGGCGGCACGCTGACCGTTAGCGGCGCGGACACCATAGTCGGCTCCGCGGACACCGACGTCGTGACGATCAGCGGCTCAGGCGGCATCGCCTCGCTCAATCTCGCCGGCGGCCACGACCTTCTATCATGGACCGGCAACACGTCGGTCACGGCGAATGTCTCGGGCGTCGAGTCCATCTCGGGTGGCTCGGCGAACGACTTCATCACCTTCATGTCAGCCATCACCGGCGCCCATATCAATCTTGGCGACGGCGGCGACCGGCTGAAGCTCTACGAGCTCGACAACAATACCGTGACGGTCGCAGGCGTCGAAAGCATTTCCGGCGGCATCAGTTCCGACATCATCGTCATCAATTCCTCGACCTATACCGGCTACGTCAACCTCGATGCGGGCATCGACAGTATCGAACTGGCGACATCCGGAAACACCGTGACGCTCGCCGGCATCGAAACCATAACCTCCGGCAGCGGCGACGACCGCATCACGATCTCCGGCGCGTCGCAGGGCGCCACCTTCACGCTCGGCTCGGGCTTCGACACCCTGACACTGGGCGACGGCAATAACACCGTGACGGTCGGCGGTGCGGAATCGATCACCGGCGGCAACTTCACCGATGTGATCACCGTCAACACCGATTTCGTCGGCAGCATTTCGCTCGGCAACGGCTCGGATACCCTGACCTTCATCGAGGGTATCACTGCGACGCTGACGAACGTGGAGACAGTGACGAGCGGCAGCGAATCCGACACGATAACGCTCGCCACCAACTATTTCGGCGCCGCCATTGATCTCGGCGGCGGCGAGGACTTCGTGCTCTTCGCAGGCGCTGGCACGGCGACCTTCACTAACGTCGAGAACATCAACGGCGGCAGCGGCATCAACAAGATCGTGCTGACCGGTTCGGCCAACACCAGCGTCACGGGCGGAAACGGCGACGATACGATCTACATGGGCAATGGCGTCGATCGGGTGTCGGGCGATGCCGGTGTGGATACCTTCGTCTTCACCTCGACAGCGCAATCGAACGGGGCCGGAGTGACCGACACGATCAGCGATTTCGTCCCATCCCAGGACAAGATTTCGTTCCAGGGCCTGCAGACCGGCACATTCGCCTTCTCCACCACCGCAGGCTATTCGAATGCGGGCGCCAATTCCGAGGCCTGGTTCGACAACGCCAGCCGCATGCTGCACGTGGATATCGACGGCGACAACATGGACGACATGATCATCATCCTCACTGGCGCGAATCGCGAGTCACTTTCGACCAACGATTTCATCTGGAGCTGATATTTCGACCGCCATGACAGCAGCCCCGTTTCCCGATCGCGACGCCGTCGCCGACAAGCTCGCGAGCTTCGTCGAAGCCGACCAGTCGTTCCTCAGGCTCCTGATGGAAACCCCGGCGCAGGACGAAAACCTGCTCGAAGGACTGCGGGTCTGGCTGGACCGGTCCACTGAAGCGAAGTTTCTCAACTCGCTGAAACTGGAGCGTATCGGAGAATGGATCGGCGCCAACGCCCCCGCCCGGCTGCAGATCAGGCTCAACGAGGTCGGAAAATCCTCGCAGCACCCCGCTTTCCATGCATTCCGGGACGGGCTGGAGAAATCCGGCGGACTGGAGAAGGCGTTTCCGAAAGCCTGAAAACGCGGTTCACCCCCTCCCCGCGAGGACAGGGAGAGGGCGTGATGAGCGAGTAATGAGCTAGGCTCGTTGGGAACGGGGTTACTCGCCCTTCAAACTCTTGGACAATTCGACCATCTTGAGGAATTCGGCGCGATAGCCGAAGCGGTCGTCGCCTTTCGAAGCGAGGCCGAGCGCTTCGATCGCATCCCAGGAATAGTCCGAAACCTCGACTTCTTGCTTCAGCTTCTGGGCGAAGGCCGCCACCGCCACCGAGAACCGTACATCGGGCGCTGCCGCATCGACGCTGGTCTTCTCCTCCGAGGCCTTGACCGGCATGGTGATCAGGGTCGACGTGTCCTCATCCGGCTTCTTGTAGCGGATCTTGACGAAGGCGATCTCGTCGGATGCGGACGCGTCGGTCGCAACGGGCGCTTCAGCCTTTTCTTTCTTCTCGGCATAGCGCAGGTCGTCGTTGAGAACCGATGGGCTGCCGACCGGCGTGACTTCGTAGATCGCCGTGACACGATGGCCGGAGCCGATCTCACCGGCATCGATCTTGTCGTTGTTGAAATCCTCGCGCTTCAGCGCACGGGTCTCATAGCCGATCAGGCGGTATTCGGCGATCTTGGCCGGGTTGAACTCGACCTGGATCTTGACGTCCTTGGCGATCGGGAAGAGCGAGCTGGTGGCTTCCTGCACCAGCGTTTTCTGGGCTTCAGACAGCGTGTCGATATAGGCGGCGACACCATTGCCGTTCTGCGCCAAGGTCTGCATCAGGCCATCATTGTAATTGCCGGTACCGAAACCGAGGACTGAGAGGAAGATGCCGCTCTTGCGCTTCTTCTCGATCAGCGCCTTCAGATCGTCATCGCTCGACGGTCCGACATTGAAGTCGCCGTCGGTCGCCAGCATGATGCGGTTTACACCGTTCTTCTGGAAGGCTTTTTCGGCGAGCCTGTAGGCCGCCTCGATGCCCTCCGCACCAGCGGTGGAGCCGCCCGGCGAGAGATTGTCGATCGCATCAAGGATCTTCTGCTTGTCCGATGCCTTGGTCGGCTCGAGCACCGTACCGGAATTGCCGGCATAGACCACGATGGACACGGTATCCGAAGGCTTCAGCGTATTGACCAGCAGGCGGAACGCGCTTTTCAGCAACGGCAGCTTGTTAGGCTCATCCATCGAACCAGATACGTCGATCAGGAAGACGAGATTGGCCGGCGGCTGTTCTCCGAGCTGCACGTCGTAGCCCTTGATGCCGATATGCATGAGCTTGGTATTGGCATTCCATGGCGTCGGCATGACGGTGACATTGGCCTTGAACGCCTCCTTGGCGCTTTCCGGCGGCTTCCAGTCATAGGGAAAATAGTTGATCATCTCCTCGACGCGGACACTGTCGGGTTCCGGCAGATGGCCACCATTCATGATCGACTGGCGCACATAGGCGTAGGATGCGGTATCGACATCGATCGAGAAAGTGGAGACAGGCTCCGAGACCACGGATTTCACCGGATTGGTATCCTTGGAGGTGAAACGATCGCCCGTTTCCTCGGGCAGAAACAACGGCTGCTGGGCGATGACGCCTTCGTTCATCGTGGCGCCACCCAGCACTTTCTTGCGCATGAGCTGGCCGGTCGGCTGCACCGTCATCGGCTTGGCGGCCACCAGGGCATCGACCTCGGGTTCCGCCATCTCGCTGGTCGCGGCGGAAGCGTCATCGGAATCGCCAGGTACCATCGCATTGGATTCCGCGGACTTCTGGTCCTTCGGCGCGGCAGCAAGGCGCTGATCCTCACCGGGCACCATGGATTCAGTGTCGGCGCGGCCACCCGATGTGTCGGCCTTTTCCTCGGCAATGACCGGTTTGGGTTCAGTCTTGGTCACGTCGGCGAGTTCGGGTTGCTTGGCCGGCTTGTCGTCAGCTTGAACCTGGTTCTGGACCTCTTGCTTGCCGGCGGTCTGCTCACTCTTGAGCTTCTCCTGGCGCAGGCGCGCCTCATCCACGTTCTTGGTGTCGAGAACGGGAACCTCGGTTAGGTTGATCGTCTTGTCGTTGATCATGCTGAAAGTGATATAGCCGGCGGTGGGCACGATCAGCAGGGTTGCGAGCGCCGAGCTCGCGAGCATCAATTTGCGGGACATGAACAGGCTCCATAAAGCGGTTGCGATGGAGCTTTGACGACGTGACGTTTCACTTCCTTGGGGTGCCGTCGCAAATTTTTTCTCGGCTTCGAATACGGCCATGGCAGCATTCATCGCACGGGCACGGGCTTCGTCCGAGGGTTTCGGGGCGGCGATGCGGCCGAGCTTCTTCAGGTCTTCTTCCATTGGCTCGCCTCCTTTCACGCGACTTCACGGCCGAGAATGATCTTGAGGCGCTTGCGCGCCTCATGCAGATGCCAAGATACCGTGGGTTCCGAGCAACCGAGTATTTCCGCCGCCTCGCCGTGGTCGAAGCCCTCGGAATAAACCAGCATGACGGCATCGCGCTGTTTGGGCGAGAGCGTCTGCACGGCGGTCCAGATTTCCTGCATGTCATCCTCTTGGGTGTCATCGGCATGCATGGCCGGGTCCTGGCTCCATTCCTCGGTCTTGCGGCGCTCGCGGACCGCCTTGCGGGCGAGATCGCGAACCGCATTCAGCACCAGGGCATAAAGCCAGGTACGAAAGCGGCCCTCGCCGCGAAACGACCTGATCGCGCTTGCCAGCCGAACGCAGACATCTTGCGCGATATCTTCGGCATCGGCACGGCTCCGCGTCCATTTCCACGCCGTGGCATGTATGAAATCATAATGCATTTCAATCAGTTGTCCAAAGGCTTGGGCGTCGCCGCCAATTGCCTTTCTGATCAGTTCGGGTTCCAACTGCCGTCCCTCTCACACCGTTCCTGAAGTGTAGACGTTTGCTCCTGACAAAAGCTTGGGGTCAGGCGTGAAATTATTTGGGCAAGGGGCCAAATTATTCAGTCAGCCCTTTCATCACCCTTATGTACAACCCTCGAAGCGCTCTAACTCTCGGAATCGCTTCGCCCAGCTCATCAGGTCAGCCATGAACCTCCGCCGCGACCATCAACTCGGCCTGCTCTATGTCACGATCTCCGCCATCGCCTGGAGCCTTGCCGGCTATTTCACCCGGCTGATCCCGCTCGACAGCTTCACGCTGCTCGCCTGGCGCGGCATTTTCGGGGCGGCAAGCCTGCTGATC
>Ga0307515_10015935_pt1 | contig 13802 bp, 4 predicted proteins | sample 17_EM_MG_FD_194513 | JGI IMG/M metagenome (GOLD analysis project Ga0307515, IMG submission 194513) | Populus trichocarpa ectomycorrhiza microbial communities from riparian zone in the Pacific Northwest, United States - 17_EM | ecosystem: Host-associated > Plants > Roots > Unclassified | place... | reverse complement strand
TTCAGATACACTATATATATATATATATATATATATATATATATATATATATATATTCTTGGGAAATGGTCATGGTTAATTTCTTAAGAAAAATATATTAATAGAATCTGTCCATGTATATATATATATATATATATATATTTAAGATTTAATGTCCATTAATAAAATAAATAGATAAAATATGCAATTATTCTAATGTCCATTAATAGTCAAAATAAAGGACCAAGTACACAAGTGAACAATTCATAGATCATTTGTTGTCATCACGATGATAAAGTTGGAAAGTACTATAATCTCCCTGAGGCCAGCATGACAACATTATTACCATCATCCTCCCTGTATTTTCCAGAATTTTAATGCTTTCCATATTCGATTTTCAACGCGGGCATAAACGCAAATAAGGTAGAGCGGGAGGGCGTTATGGTAATAAAAGATACGTTACGAAGAGATAAGTAGATACGATTTGTATTCAGTGGTAGTAGAAGAAAAGGAAGGGGCGGGCCGCTTACGCAACGGGCAGCCCTAAAAACGGAACGGTCAACACAATGCGTGAAATGCATCCCTCCCAATAAGGTTCACCGCCCACGTCATCTGACCAATAACATACTGACACGTAGAGACGGGGGGAAAATCCCCCAAGCTTTTGACCTCCCTGACGCCGCACGTGGCGGCGATGATCTTGTGAGAGCTGCACCAATCACCGGTATTTTAACTAGGTACCAGTAGTTGAATAGGGTGACAGAATTATAAAATAGTGTAGAAATAAAAAAAAAGTATTTTCAGATTAAGTGTAATTGGTCCAATTTTGTGCCCTTTGATTGATTTATTTTTTTGGGGACCCTTCTGCATGTGCATAGAGGGGGTCCACCAACTGCACGTTACCCCTCTGGGATGATGGCTGGTGGGTAAGGGAGTAGTAGGGGGTGCCGGGTGCGTTGTCTTCTTCTTTCATGAACGTGAGAGTCACGTGCTATTGATGAGAATTATTGTAAAGCGATACCAAAAAGATTCAATGAATTGCCTTTGCCTCTCTTTTTTTTTGGTGTGTGTGTGTGTTTAGAATAAGAAAATTGAGATTATTAAAACCCCTTGTGGCTTTAGTCTAATGATCTTTGCATGGTTAGGTTAGGTTAGATGTTCTACGAACGTAGGTTGTCAGCTAGCGTATAATTATTAAAAGAATAGCGTATAAATTATGTTTCATATCTTATCTAATAATGTAAATTTTAAAATTTTAACTTTCTAGATTTTTTTTATTTCTTTTTTAATTTTACATGGTATTAGGGTATTGTTTATTAAACAGTGATGAATTTCAAATCTCACCATCTTTATTTTATTTAATAAAATTAAATATAAAATAGTGTGAGTCTGTACTGGTTTCAATTTCAAATAACTTTTACTTGAAAAGACATAATAAAAATAATATTATTTTTAAATGTTATCTAACAACTTAAATTTTTAAACTGAGATGGTTTGACAAACTTTATAAAAAATAAACTTCATAATTAAATATAATATATCTAGTTTGATATTAGAAATTGTTACATGAATCTGATTTAACCGTATGAAATTATTGACCGGATGAATTAAAGTCTAACGTTTCATTAAATTTGTTTACATTATTTTGATGATTAACATGCTATTAATTATTTTATTTCATAACCATGATTGTGCTATAAAACTTGAAAAGAATCATATTTTAATATACAATATATTAAATTGATAATCTAGATAAACTTGATTATTTGTAATAGTTTTACCAGTTGGTCATAATCTTAGATGTCGAACTAGACTTGTGATTATGATTTCTTTAAGAGAGAGTTTTGCCACCAAATGACACGTGTTTGTTAACTATTGTTTTTTAATCTAAAGAAAAGAAATATCTCGATATTAAATCTAAATTCCAACATTTTTAATAATATATTCTCCACTCCAACACAACGCATCGAGAAAAATAACAAATATCTTTGAATGTTAGGCGTAAAATCTAAATCTAAAAAATCAAGGAATTAGGCAAGCTTTACTAATCACTATCACCGAGACTAATCTCGTTAGCTTTCATGCCTCGAAACCAAGATCATCCTGCAAGAAGGCAATAGATTGATGCTGAAAAACCAACCAGAAATCAAGATGGTAGGTCCATTTCGGCCTACCTTCATAACTACTAGCATGCAGCCAAATGGACCTGGACACCACTCACAACGCAAAATATCTATAATTGTCGAGGCCCAGGCACCATTTTCCTAAATTCCTCCTTCTCCTTCACATTATAACGACACCGAACTATGCTACAAGTTAAAATAAATAATACACAACCCTGACTATTAAATTTATAGATTTGTATTTTAAAAATCACCAGTTCGAATTTCATAAACTTTAAAGCTACTAAAAGCTTACATGATCGTTAATTTCATGACTCGTAAGATTAGTCGATGTACGCGCAAGTTGTTTTAGATACTCACATTAATAAAAAAAATTAATACATGTTTCTTTTTATAAAATATATAGAAATTAATTGCAAAAACTATCCAAAAAATATACATATTTATTTCACATCCATATCTCTATCTCTATAACCAAATAATTTTTATTCTCTCTATATCGATCTTTCATGTTCTAAAACAGTAAATGTTATCGAAAAGAATTGACTGAGTCTCTCCTCCTGACTCTTGATGTTATCCTTCGGACCCTTCACCTGTCTTCCTCTTCTTCCCCACTCGGATCCTTGTGTCAAAATAATTGAAGAGAACATTATACAGTGCACGTGCTACTCACATGTTTCCTAGCGAGCTCTAATTTCTCCGAGCCTATCGTGATAAAATATGCTATAGATCCATAATAGTCGAAGCCCAGTCACATGGTCTTGATTTATGCTTTTTCGTGCTCAGAAATTAATTAGTAATATATTATTAATTATTTATTGGAACTCACTTAAAAAAATATAATTAAAAAAGATAAATTTTAAGTAAAAATATTTTAATCATCACAAAAACTTTCCTATCTTCATCATCCCGTATTCAAATTCAATTTTTTATTAATGCAACTAAACTAATCAAGGAGGAAATTTTTTGATTATTTTTAAAAAATATTTTGATCCTAATTCATATACGAACAGGAGGGAAAAAATCACATTATACTTGACCTAACCGTCCACAATTTAAATTCATTATAGTCAACATATTTTATACAAATTAAAATTAATCAAAATTAAATTAGAGAATGGGCCTTCCTCAAATGAGCTAGAACTAGAAAAGACTGGACAAGAAGGCCCATGACATTTAAACTCCTTAACAATTTTCCTTTCAAGAAAAAGAACAGAGAAGGGTCTAGGGAGAAAAAGCCCGGATGTCGAACGTCGTCGTTCCTGATGACAGTAGCGTTTTATCTTATTGTACACGTGGCAGCCAGCAGCAACTCCACAGAGAAACGAAATAAGCAGACCACACTGATTACACCGAAAGAAGGAAAAGAAGTAGTTTCCCATTTGTAAATCAACCAGTCTTCATTCAAGAAGCAGGGAGTAGTTCGTTCGTTCAAGACTATAGGAGCTGAAATGAATTTGTGAAATATTTTTTTGAAGTGAAAGGCGTAAAAGATGAAGGGGCTGACTCTTCCAAAAACACCACTAACTTCAAGTAGCAGCAGCAGCGCAAAGCCTCCATTACTGCCTTTGGTTCCATGTTTTGCTGGGATTTCTAGAAAAGCCATTTCATATTCATGTAAGTTCTTTTGTTTTGTTCACTTTGATTTCCTTTTGTGTTAAAAAAAATTTATTCTTTGTCCAGAGGAAATGATAAAGCTACTTACTTGACTGGTACTTCATTTCCTTTTCATCTGTATGTTGAATTTCGGCTGCTTGCTGTGCTAAATGGTTAAGTTAGTATAGGTTGGAGACCGACCTCAGAGTGAAATTTGAGTTGAGCTTATCTGGGTTAAGAAACAAAAATTAGCTTAGATCGAGTCAAGTTTTTGTTAGGATGAGGTGGAGAATTTGAGCTTATTTTGAGGATACTGGTTTATTCTGTTGTTATTATTGTTGTTTGTTTTTTTCTTCTTGCTGGGATTAAAAGGTGGAATTATATATGGTGGAGCATAAAGGGTGTGGAGTTGCAATTGCCATCGATCATGATTTGACGGTTTTGTTCAAGTGAATGGATGAAAAAAAATGTAATGAGTCCAAATATAGTGAGGGGCATTTTTGTGTTGTCAGAATATGGTACTCGTTCTAGCACAACACCAGCAGTAATCGCTTTTACAATCAATGTTTGAAAATCATTCCTAGGATTCTAGTAGGATTTCTTCTTGGTTAAAGTTCAGATATACACCATGCACTATAAACCTTCAATTTCCATGGCTGATTGATTGGATGGTGGATGTCTTTTCAGGGATCATAGATGTGATTTCTTTTACTATTGTATGCTGTTTAGTTAGTTTAGACGAGTGTTCGTTGTATTCTAGCATTCCAGATAAAATAAATGGGTTTTGGGTGAATGGAAAACTAATAAATTTTAGATGCTAAAATGATGAAATAGAAAAAACGAACAACACTTAAACTATTGCGTGGCATGTGGATGGTTTGTCTTTGGAGAGTAGTTACCATGCAGGGTAGCTGTACTGACCAGTTTGGGTATTGTTTAGGGATGGATTTTTAAATATATTGAACTAGGATATCTGCTGGAAATTCATTATGAGCCCAACAATTTAGTGGCTTAAATCTATTTACTCCCCTTTTCTTTCCATCTTCATTATGGAGACTAGAGAGGGCCTGAGCACAGAGGTATACTTAGTAACTTGGCCTGATGTGATCCTTAATTCTTTATTAAACCCTATTATAACATGAATGTGCTGCAATGTTTCGTCTCCTGTGCATGGTGTGCTATACAGTAAGACTCTCCAACTTCTGCAGTCGGGCTGAAATAAAATTCAGGTATAATTATGGAGGCTATTGAGTGTCATCCCTTTGGGTTCTAAAGTAGTTCATGGATAAACTTTCTTTGTTGATATTTGTACTACTAAAAAATGACATGCACCTAGCAATTAGATTTTTATATTTGTTGATGCTTAACGAAGAAAAAAAGAAAAGGGGAGTACATAGATTTAATAATAAGATGCCTCTAGTAAATATATTTATGTTCTATGTATTTACATCATGTCTATTGTCAGTGGTCGTGGTGTTCATTTAGTGGGTAACATGTTCTTTAATAGTAAGATGCAGAGAGATCTCAAAATTGAACAGAGGCGACACATTTAGAGCACAAGCATCCAATGTTACTATAGGATCTGGGGGCTATGAAGGTGAGGAGGAACAGGACAACAAGAAAAGTTTTGGCGGTGGTCCACCTGGTGACAACTTACCTGAAATGTAAGTGATATGAAATACTGATTGTTATAAAACTACAATGTGGTAAACATTTGTGTTGTTTAAGCCTTTATGATGCACTATAATTCCTCTCTTTGATGCATCAAGTTCTATGGCACTGCAAGCTTCAAATAGTCATATATGGTGTGCGATTTCATATTTAGCAACATTTGTATGCATAATTGGAAGACAAATCCTCGAGTGTTTTTATTACTTAGTTACTCTTTCAGAAAGTGGAGCTGGCAACCTTTTTCAGTTGAAGAAGTTATCTAAATCTTATTTAAGTAGCTTTTCTTTCTGTACTGTATGATTCCAACCCCTCTTTCCCCCTCGTTGGAAGCTAGAAGCAGCCTTTCACTGTCAGAATTATGAAAAAAAGATTTCTGCACCTCCTCTATTATCCTTTATGAAAATTACATGACGTGGACATCAATGAGGAAATATATCTTTTTGGGGATAGACTACTTCGCTGTTTTGAGTATTCATTTGATTTCAAACCCAAACTTGTTTTTGGTCCAATAACCCTCAACATTGAAAAGACTGTTTCTAAATTTGTTTATCATTGATGATCTTAAACATCTAATCAGTACACCTGAACTCTAAATTGCCAGAGGCCTAGGATGGACAACATTTAAGTCAGATGTCACTCATATTTGTTTTGTATTTGCAGTATAAAACCACCCAGCAAAATTCCTTATCCTCTATCTATAGCTATCGTGCTACTTGGATGTGCTTTGGTATTTTCACTTATTGCTTTTGTGAGAGGTGGACCTTCATCAATTTTAGCAGCAATCGCAAAGTCAGGATTAGCTGCTGCATTCACATTAATATTTGTTTCTGAAATCGGGGACAAGGTAACCAGTTTACAGTTATAACTTTTTTCTTGAATTTCCAACTACTTCTATGTCCTTGAAACTTTGTATGATATTGTTCTTTGATTTACTCAGTTCAGTTCTTATCTCCTTTATTGAAGTTCTGCATGCAATGCCTAGACGGCTTGACATTTTTCAATGTATCCATCTAACCTTTTGCTCTTAGCAGAAGTTTGTCAAAGAAGGTTCTTTCTTATTCAAATCTTTCCCTAAAGGAAAAGGTAAGGAGAAGAAATACAAGAGAAAAAAATGTAGAGAACATGGAGGGTATAACAACTTCCCCGGGAAATGAAAACATGAAGTATGACCTAAAGCATACAATCCAATTGCTCAAATTTCTTGTCAACTGAAGAAAATTAATTACATTATTTTTTTAATATACTGATGGCTTCAGTTGCTCACTTTTTCATGATTTTGCTGACCAAATAACAACCACTACTATCTCAAGACTTTTTCCTCTATTATCTGCTCTTCCAACATTTGAGGAAAACATCTTACTACTGTTTATTTCATTTGAGAATAAGTCAGCTATTTTGTGATTTTCACCACAAAGTTAAAGTAACCAAACTTTTGGAGCCTCCCAAACTATAGATAGAGGAAATAATTTTTTATCATATCAGTTTTCCAAAATTAAGGGCAAAGGAAAGCCAACCGCAATTTGGTTGCAGCTGCAGGCAAACTTGAACAAATGATAAATAAAGCGTACATGCTGGATGCTTTTTGGCAGTCCGGGAGGCAGCCTGTGGCTGCTTTTAAAATTGTGTAACATATCTGTGCAACAATTACATTTGAATTCTCAAAAAAAAAATAAAAAAAAAATAAATTTGAAACTGATTGCCCAAAAATAAAAGGGGATACTTCACCCTTTGTTGAAATAATTGATGTTTAACCTTGCACGTTTCCAAGCTTTCATGCCCTTTTGCATTTTCTGCATCCCAGCAGCCAGGCTTGGTAACTGTTATTCATGATGACCTCATTGGCTCCTGCTGGTGAGATAGATTTATTGGACTTGATCTTCTAGTCTCCTTGAGTAATGAGTACAACAGAAATATCCAGAGACTGACAGGAAGTGTGAATATGTTTGCTTGTAACTTGTTCTTTCTTTGCTCTCAGTGTTTTTTTTTTTTTTATGGCTTCACACATAACAAATGAATGGTGGAAATCTTATTCTAAGGGAACCTTTTGTTTTTCTAATTTAATTGAGGGCATCATTCAAACATAAGCAGAATGGTGATCGGGAGGAGCACAAACTGATGAGAAAGATTCATGTAGCTAATGTGTGAAAAATAAAGGCAGTACAGCTTAGGGCTAAGTCCGATTGGGATATGTTTTACGCATTTGAGGATTTTGTTTCTTACATGTGAACCCATTTGCATGCTGCAGTCAACTATTAGTTGCAAACAGAATGAAATTGTTGAAAGATCAATAGTCATCACTTAGTATGGTTACCACATTCTATCTTACTTGTACCTCCAAATTTCTGGAGCCTGAAATTAACTTTCTCTTGTATTGACAGACATTTTTTATTGCTGCACTCTTGGCCATGCAATATGAGAAAGGACTGGTATGTTTCTCACAAGCATTCACCCCATTCTTACTTCAGCATTGCTTACTGTTGAGTTATTAAACTTATTGATTATGTCATGTTCTTCAATGTTTGTTCTGATTCAATTTTCTTAAAGGAGGTCATAAATATGACAGTTTTATTCCCTAGGCGTGAATAAAAATCTGAAAACCCTGAGAAGTTGTCAACTTACTCCCAAAAAAAGAAGACAAATGAGATAGTAATAAGTGGCACTGATTGTCATTGCCATTCATTTCTAATCAGAAAATACTAGTGGTCACCCCTCCTTGAATTGCAGAAAGGTGACTCCAGAACTCATTTATTATAGATTTGACTTAGTATGTCACTGTTGTCACCAGAAAGCTTCTCATGGATGTGTTTTTGTGAGGCAGGGTGCAAAGGGACTGATTAAAAGCAATGAAATAGATCAATCAATCCTAAACATATCTGAAACAATCAAATTATAGTTTTTTTTTATTCAATCTAGTTATCTTTCAGTATCTTTTGGATTGGAGATCAGAATCTTCTTGTTTATCTGTTGCCTTAGTTTTGCTATGAATAAACATCATAATATTGAGTGTATTTGTATACAATTTCAACATGAAACGATGAATCTGAAGCACTTAGCAACCATCATTAAGTTAAGATTGGTGGTTGTTTATTGCAGAGTGTATTATAGTAGCTAGATATGATGATCTCATATCAATTAACGCTTACTTTTTTTACTAAATTTTTCTTTCAATGCCTTGAATCATTTACCAGGTTCTTCTGGGGTCAATGGGTGCTCTTTCACTTATGACAATCTTGTCAGTTGTAATTGGACGAATCTTTCATTCAGTACCTGCTCAGTTCCAAACAAGTAAGCTGTAGTCTTGGTAACTGTCAACTAACTGACTTGCTTGTGTTCTTTATTAATGACTTTAGTGAAATAGAAACATCTCTTATCTTGTTAGCTTGTGAACAGCCCTGCCAATTGGAGAATATGCAGCAGTAACACTTCTCATGTTCTTCGGGCTAAAATCAATAAAAGATGCATGGGATCTTCCAACAAATGATGTTAAGACTGGCGACGAAAGCAGTCCAGAACTTGATGAATACTCGGAAGCTGAGAAGCTTGTGAAGGTAATCTTGTAACCTGGAAGCCTGAGCTTTTGAGGAATATATTCAGTTCATTCTTTCTGAGTGAGTTGCAAAAGGAAAATGAATGGCGTATACTTGTCTGATGATTTTAGGAGACTTTGTTTTGTGTTGGAATTTGTTTCATTGGGTGTTTCCCAAAAATTCATGGCAGCAGATACTTTCTTAACGTCTACAGGTCTCAAAATTGCTCACAAATCCATTTGAGATTGTGTGGAAGTCATTCAGCCTTGTATTCTTTGCGGTAAGCATCCATACTTCCATCTTTTTTTTTTAGTTTAATGGTAAGAAATTTTTTCCCCATATGGTCTCACTTAAAGGGCCCTTGATAGGGGGGATTTTGACATGGTCCTCTGTGTGGTTTTTGCTTGAATTCTTGGCTCCCAAAGCTCCAGTATGTTCTCTTGTAGTTTTAAGCTCAAGATTTCACCTCTGCACCAAGCAATTGCACCTTGAAATTGTAGCATAAACAATTGGATACAGTTGCAGATTTTCATATTCGTGCACAGTTATTCCTTGTAATAGCTGGCAACTTCACTGCGAGACAGAATGTTAAAAGGTGTTGTTTTATGAACCAAAGTGTCCAATTTCACCATATCCTAATTGGTTCTAGGAATGGGGAGATCGCTCGATGCTTGCAACAATTGCTCTTGGAGCTGCGCAGGTGCAATTTCATGAACTGTTGATCATATGATGAGTCTCTTCACAATCGAGAATCAATCACAGTATTGCTTCTCCCCTTTGCCCTTTCTGCAGTCTCCATGGGGCGTGGCAACAGGAGCCATTGCTGGACACCTGGTTGCAACATCCATTGCGATTCTAGGAGGAGCCTTTCTTGCAAACTACATTTCAGAAAAGCTGGTAAGAGCCGCAACCATGCATTTATAGGTTATCATAAAATATTGCTACTGATATTCTGTATTCTACGCAATTCACTCTGCCTTCAAACCAGGTTGGCTACTTGGGTGGAGTGCTGTTTCTTGTTTTTGCTGTTGCCACTTTTTTTGGCTTCTTCTAATGAGTTCATTGGAATCAAGAGAAACAGTTTTCAGGCAGCCATACTGCCTACGGATGTTGGACAGCATTAGTTTCTAGGGAAAAGATAGCTGACGAAAAGGAGCAAAATATGTGCCACGCAGCTCTATGACAGAGATTCATACCAAGACCCCAACTTAGGTCAAGTGTAATTCATGTTGTAATACTTGAGAATTCAGTTGAAACTTGGAAGGGCGAATCTGTGTATTTTTCACTGGATGCAGAATTAAATCCTCTCTCATGAGTAAGAAACTGACACTTTCGCTAGTATGCTGTATTTTGCTGGTTGGTCATCACAAGCTAGTCCCACGATTCAAAAGTATCCGTACGTACCTCGTTACTGTTCCTCTTAACATCTTACAACAAATGAACAAACGCCTCAAGTCATAGCATGTAATGGAGAAAAGGCCAGCAGATTATTGCAAAACTATGTTCAATGGATTCTGACTGTAGATGCGGCGTGGCTAGTTGTCATTTTTTTTGGATAAAAGATGATATAACTTCATCAAGATCTCTCATAGCCAGTAAGAAAATGGCTATACAGAGAGAAAGAAAGAAAAAGGTACTTCACAAACTAAATAGTAATAAACAAAACAATATCATAACAAAAACCAAACATTGAAATTAAAAAACAAACTAAAACCAAGCTTTTCTGAGTACTGTTTACTTTGTCAAATGATCTGCGACATGATTCTTCATCACCTTGTAAGCGTCATGATGTCATGATATTGTTGTTCTTGATCCATGTAATGATATTATATGAATTAGACTCCACAATCTAATTTCTATCAAGTGCATAGGAACAATCAATACTTACTTTTCTAATTGCCAAAATCTCAACCACATTTGATTTTTTTATACTTTGTAGAATAAGAGAAGACAGAAAATTTCCTTCATGATCTCTTAGAACCCTAACAATGCCAAAGGGATCTAGTTTACCATTTGAAGAACCATCCAAATTCCATTTTGCAAGTCAAATTACTTCAAATTCTGGTCGTGTTGATCCACATAAGAAGCTCATCAGGTACTGGTCTAAGCAAATCTATTCTAGTATAGAGAAAACTTTCACAACCACATTTTGCTTAAGTTACAACTTTATAGAAAATGGAATGATAGATATCATCCTAATAAAGAACTATCTCATTAAAAACCAAATTATTTCAAGCATTCTAGACAGAACAGACAATACCATAGAAGAACAACAACCACGCTTTAATTTCATTGCATATAACCCATTATCATTTCACGTCACTGTAGGAAGAGTGCATCTAAATTCTCTAGAAAAATCCATTGTTGACCTAAACATGGTGACCATAATTTCCACACCAATGATAATAAAGTAAAACATATATGTTTAGAGGTTCCATCCCCTTGGTTAAAATGTATCTTGGGAGAGCAAAAGAGGACCCGATATCTGATTAAAATGGTTTATCAATATCTGGCGAAAGAATTGTCTCTAGAATGGAAAAGCCTTTGGGATCTGACTTCCAAATCTTTCTATCCTTGACTTGTAGAAAATTAGAAATCTTAGATATATAGCATCTGCAATAATTCCCTTTCTTTAATTCCCTTTCCTTGACCATTTTCCAATCCCAAAGTCTCCTTCGCCATGTTAACTTTCATTTTCATTTGATGCCATTAATTCCATGTTCTATATATATATATATATGATTCTCCTGAACAACGTAAAAACTATGATAATTGTTCTTAATGACTATATCTCCTCATCATTTTGAAGTCCCGGACGGATCTAGGGAGTTTTAGTATTTTTTCTAACAACCACTAAAATTGCATCTTACGAGGCAAATGAGCAAAATCTTAACGAAACAAGAAATCAGGAAACAATCAGATTGCACAATCGACATTCGTGTAAAGAAAAAATAAAGAATCAAAACCCTAATTTACAATTCGAACCCCTCGCACAAATCAAGAACCTAAATCTACAGTTTTCAAGAAGACATATATATATTGCATGAAAAACACGTACAAAGAGGGATACACACACAAATACATTAAAACCTAACAGGCCATCTTTGGTGTATAGATGGTTGGTACTGTGCCATAACAAGCAACTGAACGATCAAAACAGCCACAAACCACGGTGACACTCTCTCGAAGGACAAGTAGGGTTTGGTCATCATTTGCTTCCCAAACAAGCCTTTGAATGAAGATAAACATTGTATGATAAACAGCATGGTTATAGGCGTGGCAGGAAGCACCCACTGAAACGTCATCCGATATTCTGGACCTTCAGCCTCAAAGGAATGCATAGATGTCACAAGAAGAAAGATTATGGCAAAGAGAAAGAGGAGAGCTTTGTATGGAAGTGGGTCTAGAGAAAGCATCTCTAGGGCACAAGAGAGGTTGCTTCTTCTATTTCTGTATTGCATCGCTAGCTAGCTATACGATCAATCAATGACTTTTGCTCGATCTTTTTCTCGTCTTGAAGGGATCAACCAAACTAAGCACTGGGCTGGTTATCTTTTTATGACGTTGAGAGAGATTAAAGATTTGCAAATGTGTCGGCAATTTACAGGGAAGTGAAGATTTGACATTTCTCTGTAAGTATATCGGAGTAAATATTTGTATGAAACCCTAGAATATCTCAGATTCCCTGAAGAATAACGGGTTTTAAATATCCGTGTCGTACGTCTTTACGCTGTTCTTGTTTCGAAAAATAACTGGGAGAAAGTGGGATTTTTTCCCTATAAATCTGGATGAAATAACCAAAATAAAGCTGTTAGAGAGATCAACAGTTTTGGTTGAGAATAGGAAATCTTCTCTAATCTTCAGTTACACAATCAGAAGAGGAAATCTCTCTCTAACAAAAGCCAAGAGTTTAAATTAAATAATTTTCCCCTAAGAGAAGTGAAAAAAGAAACAAAGAAAAAATAGGCTCGATTAATATTTGCAATTTAAATTCACGTAATTAATTTTAAACAAAAAAATATTTTCAAGTTTTTTGTTTTTTCCATGAATCTACAAGCCTCTATTTTCGGCCAAGATTTTTTATTTGTGGTACTCGATCTTAATTGGATTTCTCTTAGAGAATGATAATTCTGGTGTGTAAATTCATTTATTTTTTTATTTGTGTGTATATAGATTTTTATTTTTTAATTTAAAAGTTTAGTTTTTTTTTAATTTTTTCTCTTTCTAATCAAGTGTTTCTATTAGATTTTATAAAATATATATTCATGCAGCCATTAAATTAACACGTTAGCATGTATATGCATAAATATTTCACTTTATTTCAAACTGAGTGTACATAGTTTTAAATTTTTTTTGCTTGAGCGTGTGTATTTATTTATTTATTTATTTGAGTGTCTGTACGTACTTTCAAAAACTTATCAATTAAGTGTTTTAAATATTAAAAGCTAAAAAGTATTCACTGCGCATAATTTAAAATAATTTATGTTTTGACACCCTTCGCTGTTATTTTAATTTAAATAAAATCTTAAAATACTTTGTTATTCCAACTTTTAATTTTAATTAATTTGGTCTGGTCTAAGATTGCACAGTTTATATATATTTGTTAAAAATCAACAGAGCTCAATAATAAAAATTTAAAAGTACAAACACTCGAAATAAAATAAAATAAAATAAACTACACACACTCAAATATTTAGCATTCAGAAGTTGCTTCTTATATTATAGTTGTAATTTATGTCTACGTGTCTTCATTGTATTGGATCTGTAAGGCTAAAGTATGGAAATAGTCATTTGAATTCTTTGACAGGTCAATATATGTTCGTTATTTTAATATTTTTTGATGGTCAATATATAAATTGGGGCAGACCAGGGCAGCCCGATGAGAAACGTAGGTAAAAATAATAGA
>Ga0307515_10015934_pt1 | contig 13803 bp, 6 predicted proteins | sample 17_EM_MG_FD_194513 | JGI IMG/M metagenome (GOLD analysis project Ga0307515, IMG submission 194513) | Populus trichocarpa ectomycorrhiza microbial communities from riparian zone in the Pacific Northwest, United States - 17_EM | ecosystem: Host-associated > Plants > Roots > Unclassified | place... | reverse complement strand
TTTGCTTTTAAATTAATCTCACACACACACACACACACACACACACATATATATATATATATATATATATATATATATATATAATTATTTTTGATATCGGCATATTAAAATAATCTGAAAACACATGAAAAGTTAATTCGAAACAAAGAAAAAAAATAAAAAAATAAAAAAAATTTATTTTTTTAAAAAAACTCTTTTTGGAAAAACTAATAGGCTCTTAGCTGGTAAAACTTGCCACCGATATGGACTTCACTAGACTTGAAAACTTTGTTTTTTAAAACTGTTTTTTATTTATTGGTATGATAACAAAAATAAACGCTTGCAAAATTTGAACATCAACTAAATATCAATATATTTGTTTAAAATTGTAATAGTTTTTTTAAAAATAAATCAAAATAAATTATTACAAGTGATTCAAAACTAATAAAGATAATGAATGATAAAATTGAAATTAAAAAAATAGAAATGTATAATTAGAAAAAATAAATAAATTGAAAAAAACAATAACATGTTGACACTGGTTGGTGCTGTTAACAGTGATGACCATTTAGTTTTTCAATAAATTGGAAGGTATATATATATATATTTTAAAAAAACATGTTGACACTAAGAACATGTTTGGGAACGCGGTGCAAACCGCGTTCCCAAAAACATTTAAAATTTTTTTTTTGCTAAAATTTAATATGGTTTGTACGTTTTGGATCGTTTTGATGTGCTGATGTCAAAAATAATTTTTAAAAAATAAAAAAACATCATTGACATGCATTTCGGCACAAAAAATTATTTGAAAAACAACCATTACCATACTGCCAAACATATTCTAAATAGGTATTCACTGTTGACGTGAACAATAACCACCATTAATTTTATTTTTTTTTATTTTTTTTTGTTAATTTTCACGTGTTAACAGCTCTTAAAAAAAAACCAAACATAAAAAATGATAGCTATTAAATTTGGTTCGGTACAATGGATTAACCTAGCGACCTCGATTCTTATTTGGACATGACTTTATTATTGTATCTTATTGGATATTGATTCTCAAACCCAAATAATCTAAGAAATTAACCCATAACTCGATTAACTTGTTCAGCTAGAATAAAACTTGGTTTCGTCAATTTTAAAGTATTTTAGAAAATTAAAATAATATTATTTTAAATAAAATAATTTATCAAGTTGAATCAATAATTTATAAATTAATTTAATAACTCAATGTCTCACCAAAGTTAAGCCCTGAATAGAGCTGCGAGTGTTTTGAAATACGGTAGTTTATTTTTACTACAAGGATGATTCTTGAATTGAAGGACGAGCATTTAGTTATACACTTTAATTTAGAGTGTGTGATTGTTAATATGAAATTTTTGTAAAAATATTTTTTAATTGAAAATATAATAAAATATTTTTTATTTTTATTATTAATTTTATTTAAAAAAATATTATTTTAATATATTTCGTATAACTTCTTTAAAAAAAGTAAATCAAACACAAACGAGACCGATTTTGTTGACGAGCTCAACTCAGAAGACTGCTTGTTCCCATTCTGTTATTAACATTTTGGCGGTAGTTTTGAGTTCATTTTCGCATTGATTTATTACTACTTACCAGCATAAACATTATAATTATAATATTTTTCATTAGAAAATATTTTAAAATAATATTTTTTTAAATTTAAAATTTATTTTTGATATTACCATATAATTTTTTTAAAAAACAATAAATAAAAATAATTTGAAGCAAATTGTTTTTTACAAAAACGCTTTATATCCACAAAAACAAACAGGTGTTCAGCGATTGTTTCTTGGACATGGGTTATTACATATGAACAGACTAGCTTGTCCTACATGAATGATGGGCCGATCAGCAGTCATTCTTATCCAGCTCATTCCGGTCCAGAAATGTTACCTCGGGCCCACTATGAAATCCCAATATTATAAATTATACTCAGAATCAACATCTTCTCCCCTCCTTTAGAGGCATAAAATTATTCGCTGTGGAAGCTCCTCACTCGATCCCGAATTCCCTAAGAAAGGAGAGACTGAAAGAGCGAGCTCCTTCTCTACTCGACTAAAAAAAATAAAAATTTAGGGTTAGGGGTCGTGGAATCGATGTCCGGCCTGAATCGATTTAGTAGCGTTCCGTTTAAGAACGGCGGTCTTCCTCCACAAGAACTCCTCGACGATCTCTGCAGTAGGCTTGTTCTAAATGTGCCAAAAGAAGACCAGCAATCGTTCGAGAGAATTCTATTTCTGGTCGAGAACGCGCATTGGTTCTATGAAGATAATTCTGTCGAGAAAAATCCCTCATTAAAGTCCTTCACTTTGAAGGAATTCACTTCTTTAAGTATCTTTTTTTTATATAAAATTTATCGTTTCTTTAATTTGTCTATTTTCTTCTTATTTTTAAGGTTTTTTTTTCTTTCCTTAATAAGATGCAGTGTTTAACAGTTGTGATGTTTTAAGACCGTATGTTGCTCATATTGATGATATTTTTAAGGATTTTACTTCTTACAAAGTTAAAGTTCCGGTGACCGGTGCGATTATTTTGGATGAGACTTTTGAACGGGTGAGGCCTTTTGTTAGTGAAAGATAGTGAAACGTAGTAGTGGTAGTAATCGTATTTGCTTTTGTATTGATTTGCGATGAATTAGAGTTTTGCTCATATTTTGTCCGTGTTACTCGGTGCTTGATTGTTAATATTTTCAAGTTATAAAAGAAAATGGGGGAAGAAAGTCATTCCTATTGTGATTTAAAAAGAATGAGAGGAAATCAAAGTACTTGGTATATGATCGAGATTTTGAATTTTGAACTAATGGGAGTTTTATTATGACGCTGAACTGAATTTAATGACATTTTAATAAGATGCTTGGAGGATTATTGATGTTGGGTCTAGTACTTTTTAGCTGGAGAAAACTTAGTTCAGGTTCAGAAGCTCAATGGCACAAATTGTTTTGTGAATGGGTGCAAGTGGTGCATTTATCTTCCACAGATACGAGATCTATTCCTTGCTGAGATGAGAGTATCGAATCTTTACAAGTGAAAGGAAAGAAGGGAAAATAATCCTCAGATGAGAGGCTAGGTGTTCGGGGAACTCAAGTGTTTTAAATTGTGGACATAGTTGAGATGGTGTCTATTTTTAAGGAATTGCTACTTTGTGTGTATGGCAACGGCTTGTGCGAGCTTAGTAAATTTTTGTTCTGACGTTTAAAGCATGCTTACCTGATTCCCTGTTTTAACTTTTAATTCTGGGGCTTCAATGAAGGCTTTTCTGTATGATTTAAGGAATAGATTTAAACTATTTACTTTTTCAGATTTACTCCGCACTCTAGTTAATTATTGTGAATTTGTGGATTTCCCTTTATCAACTTTCTTATCTTGGTTGGTGTAATTGATAGTGCTTGCTAGTGAAGGGATGGAAAGGGACGAGCTGGAGTTTCCCAAGGGGAAAAAAGAACAAAGATGAGGAAGACCATGCTTGTGCTATCCGAGAAGTAAGCTTTTGTCATGTGTATGCGTGCTCCTTCATTTATCTTTGAAAGCATTCTAATCTGGTATGATTGCAATAACCTATTTGGCCAAATCAGGGTGTTGGTGATAGTGACAATCTATAAGGGTTTTAGATATTATCAGTGATAGTTACTTTTATGCTGAATGGTGCTATTGATTCAGTGAAACACAGATTGGCTATAGATGTTTCAACGGTGGACAGCTTGATAAATGCATGCAACAATGGGCTTGGGATCCTAAAATTCTGTCCCATTTGGAGATATCTGCAGGAGGAAAGAGACAGATTATGTTTTGACTCTGAAGGAGTATTTTGTTAATTGTTCTTCATCTTTCTACTTTTGTTGACCATAAGTCTAACTTGCATTGACCCAACCACCAATTCCTGCTAGGCACAAAATTGTTCTCTTCTATGGGTTTTCAATTGTCAGACTTCGATACTTCCATGTTGCATTCTGCTATTAGATGAAATAGGTCTAGGTCTGGAATTATAGGGATTTTAGTAAGAGATTAGGGCTTCTGATGTAACAGTGAATAGTAACCGAAGTTACCTACAAGAAAGAAATAGAAGAAAACAGTGCTTAGAGAAAAGAAAAGAAAGAAAACTCAAGGCCACAATTCTAAACTAAACTAAAATACTCATAATTCCATTATTGAAGTCGTTTGATTACATAGACCAGGTGTTCCATCTGGAGGCACTAAAAGCCTTAACAGACGAAATAGGGAATTGAAATCCAGATAGGAAAAGAAAACCATAAATATTAGAAAACTCATAATTAATATTTTAGTTCTTAGGAAGCTTAGATTCATAACTATTATTAATTATTCCCGAGTATATGAATTCCTACATGGACTAGTTTGACGAGAAATCTTAAAATCTGTAATCAATTTAAAATAATTTATAAATTTCTCTTTCCTTGGCTGCATCATTAGATTTAGAATTTTTAGATTTTCCAATTCAAATGCTGGCAAGCTCTTATTCAACTATTTTTCAGTGGAAAAAGGTTCTATTACTGATAGAAAGTTATTTCAATCCATTTGTTGCACAAGCATCACTGTAAATTATTTTAGTTGATTCTCAGATGGCTGGGGAGCAGACCTTCTCTTAGGAAAGGGCTTTAATTGATTGCTGTATGCTTTTGAATACTACTTCAGAAAAGTGATTAAAAGAACTGTTAGGAGGATGCAAATGATTGCCACCCCCACAAACACACATGCACAAATTAATTATTAACCGGCCTTTTCTGTTATGGAATATAGGTGCTGGAGGAAACTGGCTTTGATGTTTCAAATCTTCTTAACAAAGATGACTACATTGAAGAGATGTTTGGACAGCAGAGGGTGCGGCTTTACATAATTGCTGGTGTGAAGTATGATACTGCCTTTGCACCTCTTACGAAAAAGGAGATCAGTGTATGTGACTTCTTCTTGTATAGAATCATCTAGCCTTATTTGTAATTTCATTATCTTAGTATCTACTTAAATAGAAACATAAAGAATTGTCTCAGATCATTAATTAAGGTTTTCTTTACTCAACTTGACCAAACAATGATATAGGATGCTGGCAGACATCAATAAAATGGGTGTTTACTTTGATTGAAGAATCTTAGGACTGTCTGCATCTGTTTTCGTCAATGAGGAATGACCTGCTTAACTTTTTTATAGGCCTAGCCTATATTTGTTGCCTGTTTTCACCAATTAGACTGCGATAATCCATCTCTAGCTTGTATATAATGAGTATCAAATCTTGGTTGGTTGTAGAATTTTGCAACAATGTGGTCATTTATGTTGTCTGCTTGCAGGAAATTGCATGGCAGCGGCTTGATGAACTTCAGTCAGCAAGTGACGAAGTAATATCTCGCAGCATCACTGGCCTCAAGCTTTACATGGTTGCTCCATTTTTAGCGTGAGTACTCTGGTACACTATATGAACAGATGTATCACGCCTTAAACTATTTTTGATAAATATAATGTCTACATACAGGTCTTTGAAATCGTGGATTTTGTCACACCAGCCCCCTGCAGCCCCAAGACCTGATATGCCTCTCAAAGGTTTGACCTCTCTTTCCAGTCTCAGAATGTTAAAATATACTAATAGATTTAGTTATGCCTTTTATATTAGGATATCAATGATTACACTTTCATAAATGTTGGCATTTACTATCTCATGAGGATGTGAAGCCTCATATAGGATGGTCTTATATGTGATCCTCTGTTCTTAAGATAGTAACAGCAGTCCTTGTATAAAAAATCAATGAAGTGGCAACCCCTTTCACTGATGAGTTTTTTTTTTTTTAATTTCTGTCAAGCTACGAGTGTGTGGAAAGCGAAGAACACTTCTTTAGGGAGCGGCACAGTGATAACAGAGAGCCATTTAACTAAGCCTGTATTTGATGCTCATCCTCTTGACATGGGCCCTGGCAAGAGCTTCAGAAATTTTAGATTTGATACTGCTGCAATCTTGCAAGCGATGGAATCTGGGTTTTCTGCTTAACTTTCCAAACTCCTTTTTTTTCTTCTGTTTTTGTAAATGCTCTATATGCTCACATAGCTGGCTAGCATTTCTCTTGTAACCAAAACATCATCATCAGTCACCTCCATGCCAACTTGTTAGCTGTACCCGATGTATATTGTTCGTGTCAGAATTCCAGGTTTGGGTTTTATGTATATCCTTTACAGAAGCCAGTTTGTGATTAAAAGCGCACTTTCATGGTTTTTCATTCGAAAACAAAATGTCGTTCCTTGACACATTAAAAACAAAGTGGATTTTATCCTCCTTTGAGAAAGTATTTGAAAGTTACTAATTGCAAAAAAAAGATTTGAGAGGAAAAATTAAATACTGGTCATCATCTCTAATAGGGGGTGCACACCGAGTCTTGCAAAGTTATTGTACCTCTGATTGTTGCAAGGATATGTGGTGGTATTTTGGTCAAGGAATAATTTCTTTTGACTGCTTTACACAGAGACCGTAGAGTTGTCTGCCTGGTATTTAGCAGGATTAACTACGCATGATGTCTGGTAAATTTTTATAGATGATTGACTGGAAAAAGAGCTTTACATTTAATGTTCATGCACCTCATGCTGAAGTAGCCAACATTGAACGAAAGTGAGCAGCTGAATTAATGGCATGTGCACTTGCATGTCCTTAAAATAACATTATGGTTATCCATTTTATTTCCCTTTCACGAATAACCATTAAAACAATGATGATCTTAGTCCAGCTGTTGTATATGCCACACTTTTTTAACTATCTTTATTTTGTTCCTTGCTATTGTTAGCGATGATGTAGTGAAATATAATTTCTCCTTTATTCTTGTGGTTCAAGTCTTCCTAAACTATAGGGTGATTGGAAAGATTCTGTCTATTATTGGATTCTAACTATGCTCATGTGATATCTGTTTCTTTAATGTGCAACTTTTTGTGGAAAGCTTCTTTTTGGTGTCTACAGGATCTCTCAGAGATTTGATATGACATAAAAAGATGAGATATTTCAATGGGTGGTTTGCGTTGTTCGAAATCTAGACCGTGATTGACTTCAGGTCATAAAACTGTATTGCTAGCAACAAGTAGATGTAAGTTGTAGTGTGATTTTGGATCGAAACCACGAGTTTTTTTGTCTTCCTCAAGCTTGGGCCAAATTTACTTGAAAATCAAGGAATATACCGATTGCTGCCTTGAAGACATGGACCCCATTGAAAGCTCCGTGTAGTTATTTTAGCCGACTGTAAGGTGGAAGGAGCCTGCAATTGATAACGGCTAGCTTGAAGTTTCAACTTTCAAGTGGCCCTGGCTTTCTTCTCATTTATTGACAATGGGAGTCACGAGCTATCCTGCTTCAATTACAATGGCCCTTAGTTTCAGCATCTTGATTCCATGGCCTGTTAAGAAATACAAGTTTATAGGGACCTTGTAGAGCGGGATTGAGGCGGTACTTCAGCTGTAATGACCTTGACTGAAAAATGCTCTTTTTTGGCTTCGCTCTGTTGTTCTCCGGTGCAGATTCTGCCTCGAGATATTTGGTGTGGAAGGAACGTTATTTTTCAAATCTTTCTAGATTGGTCATTGTTCATAAATTTTCTAGAGGGGTCCAGCAAATTGTATTCTTGAAACTCTGTATTTTCAAGAGACGTTAATGCTGGTCAATGAACTTTATTATCACGAGTTCTTTTTTTTTCTTTCGAGCTAGCATGGTAAGAAATTTTTTCTGGGAAATAACACGAAAACTTATCTAGTTACCACGGTTTGAAGAGTAGAAGGTGTTGTCTATGATTTATTTAAAAAATATGGTAGAGGTGATTTTATTAAGTTTTATCATGTTTTAATGTTTATTTAGTTGTAATAAAGATAATATTTATTTTTTAAATTTTAAATTAGTTTTTTTTTTAATTTTAATAAAATTATATCTACCCTATTTTTTTTTTTTAAAAAAAGAGTTGTAGATGACGTTTGAAATTCTAAAGTCTCGGATTACACATGGGATTCTCTGATGATTCTTTTGACTTTTCAAACTGTTTTCCTAATTTTTTTTTATTACAACGCTACCTCCTATTATCACAAGACTGAACAACCCATTGTTTCCTGGGTTTCGTGATCGTCTAGGAGACGGTGATGTTGGCTAATAAAACTTGTATTGTAACAACGTCATTATTTTCTTGTTCCCGTTACAGCCATGAGTCGGCAACGTTGGCTAAAGAACCCTGTGTTGTCTCAAGTCAACTATTTTGGTTTGTCGTGATAGTTCCATTTGTGGTTTTATCTGGGTTAGCCAGAATCCACCGGTTAACCATCCTTGTCTGTGGTCATGGAAAAAAGATAATGAAACCCCAAAAAGATGATATCATGGAGGCAGCCGCGCCACATAAGTTCAAACTCTTCCTTGATTCTAGAGTGAATTTTGTTTACTCTTACATATTATTTGAAATAATTTCTTATAAATTCCTCGAGATCCTGAGGTTAATAATCATGTAAGTTTCTAATAGTCGAGAAGGTTTGTGGTACTTAAACCAATAATCTCTATAAACAAACTTAGAATCAATCTAATCAGTTAAGTTACATCCTCATATATTTATATGTTTAGGTTTGATCTTCCTTGAATGGGTGGCTTGAATTAGAAAACAAGATTAGCATCTCTAGGGATCGAAAACCCTTGCTTACCTACATCTTTGCAACTCCCATGTCTAGGAGTCAGGCTCAAGCATTTATTCACCAAAAGTTAAGATCACAGTCTTTGAATTCTCCTGGGTACAAAGCCAACCCTCTTAGTATCAAGATCACGTGCTACATTTAGTTTCCACTCTTTAAGTAGGATTTGAATTCTCTTTTAAGCAGCAATGACAACGAATCAACCGACCAAACCCAAGTGAAAACGATAAAGCAACTTACCGATAAAGATATGTCTGGACACCTAGTATGATTCAAGTCCAGTCGGCAGTGACAGTCTTTGAAGAACAAGGATGGAAAGGACTCAAGCCCTGGCACGTAACCATTTGTTGGCCGTCGAAAGTTTAGCTGTGTTTGTCGGTTTGCCAAATTTGACCCACGTTGTTATTATTTTTTTCATGCATGTCCAGGAAATCAATTTTTTTTTCTTGCAAATTGTTTGTTTGATTTTATGAGATTTGAAGTTGATGTTAGATTTTTTTTCGCTAATTATTATTATTACTGTTTATCACATGATTGATAGCTTTAATATTTTAAAATTATATTCTGTTGGGTAACATGTAATCTTTTATTTTTGAAAATATTCTTCAAGCTGTTTTTTATTAAAAAAAAAAGATACGTTTTTTTTTTTATTATTGTGTTATATTAATGTCAAAAATTAAAAAAAAAATTAATATTTTTTTAATTAAAAATATATTTAAAAAAAATATTATACACCATGTTACCAAATACATATGAAAACTCTCCACTCCATGCAATGATCAATTGCTATAGCTAGTGTTGACATTGTCAAAAAAATCAATTTAATTAATAGATTAAGCTATTGGGTGAGATTTTGAGATATGATTTATATTATTTTTTAACACATACCCTCAAATAAAATTCATATGGGTTTGAAACTTGTATAAACTCACGCTGTTTTTTACTTAATTTTTATCAAATAAATAAAAATAATAAGATTCAAACTCATAATCGTTTAGTCATCAAGATTTTAATACTATATTAAAAAATTAATTTAATTCAATTATTTAAATTATTAAATAAAATTTTAATATATAATTTATATTATTTTTCAAATACAGCGCAACATGAAATATGTCCAGATTTGAATGAGGATAACTGAAGATAACATGTCAGAATTATTTTCCCTTGAAGTTTCATTCCGAGCTGTCTCGAATAATTCATCCTGTGACAGAATCTTATCTCACTTGATATTATGCTCTGGTATTTGGACGCGAACAAAAAGAAAAATTGTTGCCTTAAATAAATAAATAAAAATAGAAAATGATTGCTTTGCAATTAAATTAGCATATCATCATCTCGGCGGGTGGCCGGCTCTTGTAACCTGTCGGAGCATGGGTTTACTGTGCATGCATTCTTGCATCAAACAAAATACAGGGATCAATCATGGCCAAGTAACAGCCATGTCCTCGTGAACCAGGGGCTATCTTGACTTACCGACATCCTTGAACAACGCCAAATGCTACAGCCAGAGGTTTGGTAGCCGTGTAGGCCCTAATATACGTGATCGGTTTTTCTATATGTTTGTTTCTTCCTGTCGCCACAGTTACTTTTTACAAGTGTTTTTTTTTTTAATATATTAAAATACATTTTTTATTTTTAACATTAATAAAATAAAAAAATTATTCGTTTGATAAAAAATAAAAGTTATCGCAATTTCAAATAGCGATTAAATTTGACTCGAGCATTTCATCTTTCAAAGAGTTGAAATTAAAAAAAATAAAAAACAGGGCTGCCTTGATGAATTATAAGTTGATTTTGACAAGTAATTATTTCTTCTTAACCAATTCTGAAATCAAACATGATAATTATGCCTCGAATTCTCTCAACTCTATGAATTTCAAGGGGATGATGAGAGAAGGACGAGGAGGTATTGAGTTTGCCCCCCACTTGCATGATCAAGCTCCTGGTTAACGAGGAAAATCAAAATAATTGATGACTAAACATAATTAGCTAAGTTGTTAGACAAAACGTTGTGATGTCAGTATGAGTTAGTTGGGTCTTGCTTGGTGTCTCTCATGTGCTCGATGCGGGTTTGCTTAGCTGGCTGACCGACCAATTAGATAAGTTCGCCTGTGATTACAGGGGACCCATTGAAGCTCCATCAAGGACAAGAAAAGAGAGTGGCTCTTAACTTCTAGGTGGTGGTCTAATGATAAGAATTTAGGATTAAAAAGTTTGTTCTCTGTGGTCTCAGGTTCGAGCCCTATGATTGCTCATATGATGGCCACTGAAGGCTTATATGGTCGTTAACTTCAAGACCTGTGAGATTAGTCGAGATGCGCGCAAACTGGCCCGGACACCCACGTTAAACTTAAAAAAAAGAAAAAAAGATGGTTCTTTCCAGAATCAAGCAGCACAAACAAATTTTAATTCCATGGAGATTATCCAAATCATACAAGAAAAGAGAAAAATGTCACTTTGGTCCTGTTTTAATAATCTTAAAAATGCTGCAAACATGTCATTTACAATTTAGTAAGTTTGCTGCGTGTACGTGATGGCGAGCTGTGCAGAAGCCATGACCAACAACCACAATGATTCAACAAAGGGAATGGACTAACATTTATAATAAGCTATTTACAGTACTAGACTAAAAGAATCTTGTTCCTGTACTGGTGAGTAAATTACACTTATAAAACCTAATTGTAGTTTGAGAGGATAAATCTAAGTGCATCTATTTTATTTTTAATCAAAATAATATTATTTTTTTCAAAATATTAACGATTTAAGGTTTAAGTTTTATCCTGAATTAACCTAGATTTTTAACAGAGTTAAATTAGATCATTTTTTCTGTGTTTTTTCTAATCCATATCAGTTTAAAACCATCCATAGTACTAAACTAAACCAATCTTGTTCCAGTATTGGTGAATAAGTTATAGATATAAAACTTGTTTTGAAGCAATGCTCGAGTTATAGTTTTGGAGGATAATCTAAGTGTATTTATTTATTTTTAATCATAATGATATTATTTTGATCAAAATATCAACAATTTAAGATATTAGTTTTATCCCAAATCAATTTAAATTTTTAACTGGGTTAAATTAGATCATTTCTTATAATTTTTATTTTAATTAAAAAAAATTTAAGATATTAGTTTTATCCCAAATCAATTTAAATTTTTAACTGGGTTAAATTAGATCATATTAGATCATTTCTTATAATTTTTATTTTAATTAAAATCAGTTAAAGTCTCGAATCAGCTGGGATGACGAGTCAATATTGAATACGAATCAATTTAGAATTTATAATTAGTACACGATGAAGGCCAAAAATTGATTTGGAGCACCTGCTAAGAGATTGAGAGTATGTTTAATCACTAATCAAACTACAACGGTCATATAAGTAATTTTAAAACGTTATCTTTGCTTTTGTGCGACCATTTGAAAGTGACGGCAAAGGGCAAAAGCAAACCCACGGAACACTCTAAAACGTTCGAGTTTTGACTCTTCTAGACTAGCTTTTATTTTATTTTATTTTATTTTATCAATTCTTCAAGATCAACCAGGGAATCATAAAAATAAATGCACGCAGTTATTATAATTCATAAATTAAAAAAGAAGAAAAAATCATTTTACGAATTTAGATGCAATTAAAAGAAAAAACTACAAAAATTGTCAAAATCACTATCAGCTTCGCAGGTAAAGCCAGAAGAACATATCATGCTTGGAGAACACTATGAAGATCACAATCTCCTCTCATTTTCACATTCAATGATCGAAAAGCTTGCTTAGAGAACACTCCCCCTAGCTCCTAAGAAGTCGAAGTACCTATCAAGTTCATAGCCAGCATTAATATTAAAAAAAAAGAAATCGAATTTAAACATTTCTTCATGGTTAAAAACAATAATAAAATATTAGTTAATTTTCATGTATCAAAATCAAGTTTTTTTCATGAATCTAGATAGACTGTGAAGGTCCAAATTAATATATTTATACAAAATTCATTCCTTCCCTTTTTTTTAGTATTACCCGCCGCTGGCACAGGTAGCTGCTGAGTTTTTTAATTAGTTGAATACAAAGTAGAGTGGCTGTACACGTGTCATCTAGCTGTATCTCTTCTCCAATAGGGAACCAGTAACCATGCCGTCAGGTCCCATGTAACCACCACTGCCCGGTGACCACACCCCCCCAACGTTCACTTTTGTACACCGCCAAGCCATCTCAGGCCACGATCTCTGCCATGTGGGAAAAGTAAATTTCCTCTTAAAAAGCACGAAAGATCCATGATTCTAGCTATTATAACAACTGGCCGAGAGAGACCCACGTGTCCCTCTCTCAAAACTCTCAAATGATCAAAATTCAATGCCCCCTCTTTTGCTCTCTGGTTCCTTCCCTACCATTTAGCCACTAAGAGGTTGCAACGTCTGGAGACTTGACTGGACACTAGGCACTACTGTTTAAAGGACAGTGAATTTGGTTCATTTTTGACTATCTGCCAGCTCGTGGGTCTGCACCGCCCTGTCTCTTCACCACTCTGGTTCAATTGGGTGTAGACCCACTGGCTAGTCCTTCTCACGTGTTTTCTCCTTGGCACTGATACAATGGGTGGACTCCAGCCAAAATACAAAGACTCCAAGCTCTGCCCTCTTCCTCCTTAACGTGCTTTAGGCGAGTTAAAGGTTCCGTTTATTTATGTAATGCGGCGTGTTGTTATCTATATGTCTCTTCTTAGTTATATATTTTAAATTATTTATTTAACTAATACATATGAATTCCACCGTGTTTTTTAAATCTAACCCCAAAAACTACTATTACAGTGTTAAATAAATTGATATTTTTTAGTATTTTTTTTAAAAAAATTTGATACACAAATATAAAAAAAAACCTAAATAAATCATTTTAAAACGAAAAATTGCTTTCAACCTACAGCTCGGAGACAGACACACGAAAGTTGCATTCCCAATGCTGATGCAGTTAAAAGTTGTATTGAAATACGCTTCAAATATACAGATTCAGTGACAAATTTGCCTTTTGAGCCAAGGAGAGGTGCCTTGGAGTAAAAGAGAGAAAGAACAAGACTTTATTTAGAAAACAAACGAGGAAGAAACCAGAGCGTGAAAATCATCCTTGAAGGGTAACTAAGTGAGATGGACAAATCAAACAAGTGGGTAAGAAAAGAAAAGAAA
>Ga0307515_10015933_pt1 | contig 13803 bp, 10 predicted proteins | sample 17_EM_MG_FD_194513 | JGI IMG/M metagenome (GOLD analysis project Ga0307515, IMG submission 194513) | Populus trichocarpa ectomycorrhiza microbial communities from riparian zone in the Pacific Northwest, United States - 17_EM | ecosystem: Host-associated > Plants > Roots > Unclassified | place... | reverse complement strand
AAATCAGTAATTATACCAGGCAAATTATTGTTGGCAGAGCACACTACGGCTCTCTACAAAACAAATTAATGGAGCCTTTGCATTGCATGAACAAATTACATCATGGCTTGGTGGTGAGCTTGTTGGTTTTTGAAGATTAGAGTCCTACATTTTTGTAAGTTTTGGAATATTTATAAGCGACAATATGGGGAGGAGTACCGATTGGTAATTAACAAAACATTGTAGGATATGGCTAAATTATTATAGCTGCCTTTCATAATATTATTTATTGAAATAATGTTTTTTTTTCTTTTTCAAATGAACCCTTTAATAACTCATTTATTTTTATTTTTTCTTTTCAATTTAATCTCTCATTATTTTGGAAACATAATTAGTAATTTTTTTGATTTTTTATGTCGGGTTATATATTTGTTTTATAGATTTTGTTTTTTCCCCTCAATTTAAACGTTAGAAACTTATAATTTGTTGGAAGTGGGATTTTATAATTTTTTTATTTGCTTTATATAAATTTATCCTAATCTCATGATTTAGGTTGCGGGTTTAATAGGTTAACTCATGTTGTTTTTTACTTGGGCTACTTTTTCTAATTTATATTTTCTCATTCATACTTTAACATTGAATTAATTAGAAATTGAGCTTTTTTATTTTTTTTATTTTTTTTCTATGAGATTATCATGATCTCGTGGCTTAGGTTACGGGTTTGACAGGTTGATTTTGTTTATTTTTAACTAATTTGTTTTTCAATTTCACCATCCAACAATCTAAACTTTCTTTTTATATTATTTTTCAATTTCTTCTTTTAGTATTGGGTTATTTCAAAATTGAGCTTCATAATTTTTTTCAGCTTGTTTTATGTGGAGTTATCTCTGCCGCGGGTTATTTCAAAAAAATATTATTTGTTTCTTTTGATTTCAACCTTCAACATTCACTACAAGATTTAACAGTTTTACCGATGGAATTTTTTCATCGGTGTAAGACACATATTCCGTCGGTAATTAATTTACCGACGGAATCACTGACGGAAATGCTCCGTCGGTGAATCTTTCGTCGGTAATTTTTTTTCCATCGGTAAATCCGTTGGTAATAAAAAAATAAATTTATCCGCTTCATTTCGTCGGTATATCCCTCGGTAATAATATTTTTTATTACCAACGGATTTACCGACGGAATTACCGATGGAATTTCCGTCGGTAATTATTTAAAAACATTTTAAAAAAAATTCATTTTATAAAATTATAAAATAATTAAATTAGCATAAATTAACATTGTATAATATATACTCAAAATGCTTGGAAAAAAGAATAAGAAAATCAACTCAAACAAATTTGCAACAAATAAATAAAACGAAAAAATAAATTCAACTAAAAAAATTCATATGAAAAAAATAAAGTTGCAATTGCTAAAAATTTAAAAATCCTATAAATAAATGAACTAAAAATTGATCTCATATGAAAAAAAAATCTCACAACAACATTTATACAATTATTAAGAACAAAAACAATTAAAAATAAAATAAAAAACAAATATAGTGAAAAAAGTCATGAAAAAAGAAGAAAAAAGAAAAATCTTACCTTAATGTAGTTGCAAGTGAAGCTAAGGAGAGAAAAAAATTTTCGTTAAGCATATTAATTAAAAAAAAACTAAGAGGATAAAAGAAGAAAGAAGAAGAAGACATACTCATGCATGGAGAAAAAGAGAAGGAGATGAGGAGAGAAAAGAAGAGAAAGAAATATATATTGATGTTTTTTACATATAGTGAAGATGAAGAAGAAGAAGAAAAAGAAGAACAAGAAGAACAAGAAGAAGTAGAAGAACAAGAAGAAGAAGAATAATAAGAAGAAGAAATGAGTCTGTCTCTTGTGAAATAAGGGGATCCATGCTTTTTATTGGGGCGCGTTACCGACGGATTTACCGATGGATAATTAAATATTAATATTTTTTAATTATTCCGTTGGTAATTCCATCGGTAATATTTAATTTAAATTTTCAATTTCGTAAATTTTTTTCAGAAACCGCCAAAAAATTACCGACAGTTTTTTAATCTGTCGGTGATTCCGTCTGTAATATTTAAATGAAAATTTTAAATCAATTGAATTTTTTCAGAAAACCGCCAAATAACACTTTCTGGAAAATACCGACGGAAAATTCCGTCGGTGATTCCCTATGTAATTGACATGATGAACAATGTTCACAGTTTACCGACGGAATTACCGAGGGAATTTACCGTCGGAATTTTCCGTCGGTAAAAATGACACTTCATCTTCTTTTTTTTGCTTTGTTTTAAATTTTTTTCTCACGGTAATTCCGTCGGTATATACCGAGGGAATATTTCCGTCGGTAAAATCCCTCGGAAATTTACCGACGAAAATATTCCCTCGGTATTTCCGTTTGTATTTATCAATTTTCTGGTAGTGAATGAGTACCCTGTTAGTTGGAATTCTTGATATTTATATCTTATTCATTGCCCACTCGGTATGAAATTTAGATATTCATAAACTATCAATCGAGTTTCGGGTATTATACAAGTATCAATTATCTAACTATTATTTACTATTAAATAAAAAAACTAATATATATATATTCGAAGTGTGTGTGTATATATATATGTGTATTAAATGACTAAATGATAAATACTATATATATGCGTGTGTATGCACGTGTTTATGTCAATACTGAAACATGATATATCATATTGTATTGAAAAAAATATAAATATTCTATAAAAATATTTATTCAGCATAAATATACATTTAGGGTTAAACTCATGTGGTTTTTGAATTAGGTTTGACAATCTTTACACCCTGTCTATTATCTATCAGGCAAAGTAATTATCTAAAAAATAAAAATCCATTCAGATAAGATCAACATCTATCATACTCAGGCTAAATTGCTATACTTAAGTATGGACAATTAATATTTTCATATCAAGATTTTAATATTTCATACTTTACATCTTTTTAGCAATTTCATCAGTTTTTTTTTATATATATTTTTAAAATGCATTATGATAAACAGTTAAAAACTATAGTATAGTATGATAAGTAAAATAAAAAAAAATGATAAAAATAAATTACGGAATCGTTAAACACACTATGCAATGGTAAATTGTAAAGAACCAAGAAAACTGGATCAGCACGGAGAATTATACGCAAGATAGTTTCATAGAGAAAAATAAAAAAAATGACTTATGCAAAGATTGATAAAAAAAAATGATATCTCAGATTATCTATGCTTTCTACTGCTCCCAGGTAAGAAATGATGAACCGAGATATCCCGATAAAAATCCTCATCCCCCCGTGTTCTGAAATTAAGCGAGCAACGAGGACCTGGTCGAGAGGAAAAAAGAGGCGATGAACGATTTTTTTTTTTATTTTGATTTTTTTTTTGAGGCGGTGAAAGAATGTTATGTAACCCCACATGGGTCCCTAAATAAACATGGAATTAATGTGACGGTGCAAGAGGATGGGGTCGGACGATCATTCAGACGGAGATAGAAAAGAAAAAGAAAAAGAAAAAGAGGGGATTTTCCAAGGCATTTACAAACAGGATTCAGGAGCAATGAGCTCGTGGTCCCTGTACTATTCAATTCTGTTAATATGATACTCATCCTATAATTTTCTCAATGTTGCCCTTGCACTAGCTTTTGATGATCCTTTAATTTGATCCCACTCTTTTTTAAACAAGTAAACAAAAAAATATATATTTATATAAAAATTAGAAAAACAAAAATAACTTATTCCTTTTAGCCATAAAAACACGTAAATTAGCTAGAAAAAAAGAGTCATTTTCTAATTTGAAGTAAGAAATTATTTTTTATTCATATTCCCGAAGTACCGGAAAGTTATTAAATTTAACATCAAGGGCCCACATTAACAATGTTTAAGGAGATGATGGACAGAAGGATCATATTAAAAGATAGAAGAACAGTACAGGGGTTGAATTACAAATATTACAAGAAGAGGGACAAGTTAGCAAGAATAAAATAACACAGGGATTACCAAGCTCATTTCTCCTTAACAATCAAATATGATTTTCTAGCTCGTCTCTAGCTCAAAATAATGTCTCTTAGCAGAGAGGAGCAGCACAGCACCCCAGCACCACCTGGCACAGAGCCAGTGACCTCGCTTTTTCCTTCTCTTTTTTAATCATCCTTTTCTTAGTCACCTTTTACCTTTCCTATCCTCCCTTCTATGGAGCTACTTTCTCCTTTTATTTTCTCATAGAAACGTTAAAAAAATACCCCACCTCCTGCTTAACAATAACCCAGATATGAACTAGGGTTTCTTGCAATGCACAGAGCTTGAATCTTCAAGTTCGCATTGAAAACAGAAGCAATGAGTGAAATGGGGAAGAATGTGCTGGTTTTGTGTTTTATTATGCTCTTGTTTTTTGGAGGTGTCACTTCAGTTCCTACTACTACTTCACCAGCAAGTGAGTGAGCTGCTTTTGTTTCATCTGTTTTTTGCTTGTTGTCTTGAAAATTTTAGCTAAATTTCTCTATTCTCGTAGAGATTGTTGGTGGGCTTTTCTCAAATGTCGTGTCTGCTCTCATGAAGTGGTTGTGGTCTCTGAAGGCCACCACCAAAACAGGTTTGGATCTCTGATTCTACCTGATTCTACTACCACCTTTGCTCCTTTTGTTCTGTTATGTTCTGTTTGTTTGCTGGTTCCTGGCTTATGAAATTTTCGTGGCTAGTGATCTCTGGTCGTCCAATGATGAAGTTTGAGAGTGGGTATACTGTGGAGACTGTGTTTGATGGAAGCAAGCTTGGGATCGAGCCTTACTCCGTGCAGGTGTTGCCCAGTGGAGAGCTTCTGATTTTGGATTCTGCTAACAGTAACATTTACAGGATATCTGCTTCCTTGTCTCTCTGTAAGTGGGTTGTTTGTGATGTCTTGAGATATTGGTTGAATGCTCGTCTCGATGAATCACTTTCCTAGTTTTTTTTTTTTTATGAAGTTGTTTTGAGCGTTATTTATTTTGACAATTCGGCTAATTTCTCAGAACTCCATTCTTTTTTCCATTGAACTTTATATTGAATCTAAAAAAAATCTTCGAGGCCATGATTTAGTAGTTTTGTATTTAAGACGCAGATAACCTGCTTGTTCAATTTGTCGCATCCATTGTTTTCTCAGAATGTCAAATGCTATATCAATTTCATCTTAAAAAGAAAAATGCTATGCCAATTTTAGTGGGGAAAAAAAGGTCCAGAAAGAGACGCCAGCACAAACTCATTTATGAGGAAATTTTCCTCTTCCCTTCACCGTGCACTGCGATGGATTGCTATTTTAAATACGTTTTCTTATTTTCACTTTTCATGGTGTTGCATTCATTCCTAACCATTTGCTACATATCCTTGACCCTAAACCAGGTGCGATAACTTAGAGCTGATATCATATCTCACACCTGCAAGCCGATTCTTTATCTGATGTACATCTGCATGACTTGTACCTATGTGCCTAATGTGAGAATTCCATTCAGTCAAGCTTGTGCCTATATCCGATATGCATCTTTTGTATGTTTGAAGACATTTTACTTACGGAACCCCACCTTTTAATAACTAGTTTGATAGGGATGAAGTTTCTTGGCACTTTCCATGCTCTTCTTTTTGGGTTTTTAATGGAAATTACCGGAAAACTGCAGACAGCAGACCTAAGCTGGTTGCTGGATCCCATGAAGGATACTCTGGACACGTGGATGGGAAGTTAAGAGAGGCAAAGATGAACCACCCAAAAGGGCTTACTGTAGATGACAGAGGAAACATTTATGTTGCAGACACCATGAATATGGCAATCAGGAAGATAAGTGATGCAGGTAGATGCTATCAGTTTTTTGTTTGGGAGGGGGTTTAAAGGCAACCTTAAATTTCTCTCAGCTTCACTGTAGATCTCGATAATTACTACTATCAATATCAGGTTGTTACTGATGTTGGCTGTTGATGCTAGTAGCTGATATGGTTGAAAAAACTTCATGCAGGGGTTACAACAATTGCTGGAGGGAAATGGGGCCGAGGGAGCCATGTTGATGGGGCAAGTGAAGATGCAAACTTTTCTAATGATTTTGATGTGGTTTACATAGGAAGCAGTTGCTCCCTACTTGTTATAGACAGAGGAAATCGAGCCATCAGGGAGATCCAGCTGCATTTTGATGACTGTGCTTATCAATATGGAAGTGGTTTTCCTCTTGGTAAACTGATCCATCTGAATTTTATCTTCTCTTATTTGTTAACATGCTTTGATGTTTATGTGATCTTCCTTCTTTGCAGGAATTGCAGTGCTAGTAGCAGCTGGCTTCTTTGGTTACATGCTAGCACTGCTGCAACGTAGGGTGGGAATGATTGTTTCTCCTCAGAATGTAAGTATTGACTTATTTTTCAATAAATAAATAAATTGTCATTTCTTGCATCCTTATTCCATAGGATAATTAAAGGGATACTTTATAATGAACCAATGAACAGACTATTCTACATGGAGTCATCCGAACTCGTCTATTGTTTTGTTCCTTTTTCCTCTTTTATTTATTTTATTTGTTTAGTTAACTTCGTCTGTTGTTTTGTTTTGTTGGTTTTTTTCCCTTTTTTTTATTTTATTTGCTTAGTTAACTTTTTAATAGTTTTTCCCTCTGTTTGGTGAGTGGATGGCTAGACCAGATAAGCCTTTGCAGAATTACGCTTCATGGCATTGCCAGGAGGAAATAAATCTACTTAAATGAAATTTATAAGTAATTTTCTTTTTGGAAATCACTTCAGTGAGGTTAGCCAGGCAATCCTATTTCATTCATGTTATTCTGTGCCAAAATGGCATTGCCATCTCTTGTCTGAAAGTAGTTCAGTCACATTTCTCATATCCTGGTTAGCATCTTCTTGTGCACAATGGACAGAAATTGTTTAACCTCCTTTGTTGTGCTCCTGAGCAGGTTTCAATGAAAATGAGCACTACAGGAATTCCTTACCAGAAGCCTATCAAATCGATCAGGCCACCTTTAATCCCTACCGAGGATGAACAGGAGAAGCATGAAGAAGGCCTATTTGGATCACTTGGCAAGCTTTTCATCAACACTGGGGCTTCGGTTATGGAAATTTTCGGAGGTATAGTCCCCAGTTTTAGGAAGAAGCCAGTAAGCTATCAATATCAAAACTACCAGCAGCAGCAGTATCAGCATCAGAAGCAATTGTCTTCTTGGCCTGTACAAGACAGCTTTGTGATACCAGATGAAGACGAGCCTCCTTCAATTGAATCCAGAACCCCAACACCAAGGAAAACCTACCCATTCATGTCGAAGGATACGGAGAAGATGCACCAATGGCGGCAAGGTCGTTCCATCTATAGTGGGTGGGATGGTGATTTACAGCAGCAGCAGCATCAGCATCATCATCGGTATCAATCCTCTACACCACATACTTACTATGAGCAAAGCTATGAGAAAACCAATGAGATTGTATTTGGGGCAGTTCAAGAGCAGGATGGGAAGTATGAAACTATGGTGACAAAGCCCGTTGATTATGGAGATCCAAAACACTACCACCACAACATTCGTTCTCGAACCAATTCTCTCCATTATGCTAAGGGGTATTAAGTATGTGACATTCTGAGATTTTGGAGCTATAACCTAATTCCATCTTGATATGAGTGCTTCAGGATATACATGGTGTCGGGATTTATTCTCAAGAATGAAGTATTTTTGGGAGCTGCTCAGTGCTTTTTAGGGTTTAATCGGTCTGGTAAAAATATTATAGGCCTGTTGTATTACCTGGTGTTTTGATAAATTATGAAAATGCTTGGCTTTGATTCTGTGTGTCAAATGCGTGGTTGCCAATGATTCGGTGAGGGCCTTTGAAGAGTTATGCAGCCCAGTAGCCGTGATAACATATCAACAAGGCATGCTTTGATGTTCCATACTGTTGGAATCAAAATAACTGTCTCACTTTCATTTCCCGTTTTGATCTTATAGCATTTGTTTCGATTTTTGTTAGCCAATTAGACTCCAAATCCTCCAACTTCATGTCCATGGCCCCGCATCTCCTGTTCTGTAGCTAATAGACGAAGAAGAAACTCGGATTTCGAAATTTCTAGAGTCGGTCTGGGTTTTTTTGTTATCCATTCTTTTTTATAATGTATTCTTTAGAAAGTTTATTTTTGGAAAGCCTTATGTGCTTTCATAACCTAAGTGTACATTAACTAATTATCTTGGGTTATCAATTTCTACTTTCGGCAGCTATTCATGTACACGCATCGTTCTCCTATTGGCAGCTGCTTGATCAACCTCACCATCACGTTCTTTTTTCAAGGAGATTGATGGATGCTTTAAATTTCCCCAAGTTAGTAGTAGAGGGGCCAATTAGGGTTCAATATGACTAGATTAAGAAAGTAGAGGACAGAACGGTCATTTTTAGCCACCTATTGGGATGTGAATGGCCTGGAAGTCTATTGGGATGTGAATGGCCTGGAAGTCACCACGTAGGGAAAATGGCAAGGTATCAACAATTCCGTGCCAATATTCGCGGGACCTGTGACATCCCGGATTTGGGCCTACGAGGTTGTCGAAGGGGCACGATACATCATTCAGTAATTGCTCAGGCCTGCGAGGTTTTTGAACTGAAGTGACTTTCTACTCGTCGCGTCAAAAAGGTATTTTCACACCTCTCGGGGCCAGGGAAATGCTAATTTTGGTAATGCTTGATTTGGAAGAAATTGCCATATTCAGGTTTCGCGCGAATGTGATTATTCGTGTATGGTGATCGGTAAATAACACCTTGAAATTCCATGAACATTTTGTGGCTCTTTGTAGAATAACACATCTAAGTCAAAACAACTATGACTGCAGACAACGCACAGAAGACCACAGGTGTTGATCTAGGCAAAAATCCATCGAAAACAGACAGCGATGAAGATGCTCAAATTAGGTTGCAAAATCCTGCAGAAAAGTTAAGATCACGTTCTCTCGATCTGATAGCTAAGACTAACAAATCAACTTCAAACATCTATCATTTTCCATCTGTTATTCGACCTGTCTTGCATAAGAACATGAAAATCTATATGGAAATGGTACACAAGGGAACAGGTCTTGCTCGCAAAAGCTGAATAGTGGATGAATAAATTTTATACCTATCAGGTTGCCTGCAACAATTCCTTGATATCATATCCTTGGAGCTGGATAGAAACAACCAGAAACGGTGTTAGCTTTATTTCTTCATTCAACAACTTAAAAGGGCAAATATTTATCACTCCAAGCAAACCCCTTTTTTGACCGCCCTCAGAGTCCAAACAGTAAAAAGCTAAATTTGAGTTCTCTTGAAGCTTAATAGTAACCGTCAGAAAGCAAGCAATATACCTGAAGCAAGGTGAGAATGAGGACTACTCCCGAGTTCCAGAAAGCATGAATTGTGATTGGTGTTAGAAGGTTGCGAGTTTGAGCATATGAAAATCCAAGCGCAGTCCCTACAGAGATGAATGAGTTGATTTGTTTTCTCCAAAAAAGTACATGTTTTGAATTTATCTATACGAAATCCAGTTCGTTCATTATCATATAAACTGAAGATCAAAATGTTATCAAGAAAGTTCAAACCATCAACCTCAAAAAAGAAAGCTTCATCATGGAATGGGCATTTCCTTCAGAGAAGGTACACAAAAACTTTTGATCTAGTCACCAATCTACACATCTTACCTAACACAAATAGTTGGGGAAACTCTCCTGGAGTTAAATGTGCTAATGCGAATACAGCCGCACTAATTAGGACAGAAACTGGTGTAGGTACCCTGCAGAAAAAGCAAAGAAATAGAACTTGGAAAATAAATCACGAATGCAAAAAAAAAAAAGACGGTCAAATCCAAATAGCTCAACCATCGTTGATGCAAAAATACAAATTACACAATTTGTAGATCAAATGTCCAAGCACATTTTGATTACATGGAAATAGATGGATATAATAAGAATTAACCACATTTCCCCCTTTTGCTTGTGTAAAATAACTGACTTATTCCAGTGATTCCAATTTGGTCAACTGATCCTAAAATTGGACAAATCTGAGTCAGCCTGTTCCAACCGGTAATGGGCCACTCAATCTTGACCAATGTTGTATTTGGCTATGCTATTCACCCTCAACAAGGACTTTATCAGACTTGTCACCAGAGCAGTCATCAAACTTCAGTAAAAGTAGTCTAAATATTTTGAATGACAACGTATCATATGAGGGCCAACAAAATTTGCAAAGAGCAGTAGAAAAAATCAGCTGACTTAATCTCATCTGCTCCTCAACTAGTGGCTATTGCAGATCCATTCTTTTTAAAATATTATCATTTCTGATTTCATAGTCTTGCAAGCTATTTATCTTACTCCCACCCCCCTTTTTATAAGCACATGGCATGTAACATGCCACAGCTCTGAGAATTTGAGACCTGTCTAAACATCAGGCTATTTAACAATATTGATTGTTCTCCAACTGATAGGTAGCAGACATCCGAATCACTTTCTGTATTTTCTCTCCAACTAGCTATTAACTTCTATCAGTATACACTGCTTTTGGTTGAATTCTCAAACTTAACTGCAAAATGTTATGCAGGACACAATTTTATCTCCTGAGCTGAGCAACTTGGTTTAAACTCTCAACTGAAGGTGATTAATATAAGCACAAGTTTCTTTATCAAAAGGGAAAGAGGACAGCTTATTTTCTGAAATCAGAAAAAAGAATAATACCACTTTGTCAGAGACACCATGAAAAATCCTCGAAAGACATTCTCCTCCAAAACTGGAGCAAGGACACCAGTGATGCCAATCAAGCAAGCGGTGCTGCAGAGATAGCAAGAGCACACACTATAAAGATAAGCTTCCTTACCAGTTAGGCAGGTTCACAATCAAACCATATAGAATTGCAAACAATCAGTTATCTATATACCTGATACTGGAAGATCCAATCAATGGAAGAAGTCGAACAAGAGCATCAGTCTGCAACCATGTCATATAAATTAATATAGAAGAAAACACACAAAAGCTTAGATATTCATTACCATATGCCAAACAGAACATCAACCAAGTCACTTCTTTCATTCAAGTTAAGCACATTAAACGTGGCCATTTAACTCTGGTTCTTTCAGTCAGAAACATCATGCATGAAACAATCAGAGGCGCTTCTTTCAGAAATACCACTGATTACACAGTCATATAGATACACAGTGAGTCTATTTAAGAGGCGTGCTGTATCTGTATGGCATCGTTTTATAGTCATTCATGGTAAGAAAGGCCTATCTAAAGCTATGCATAAGCTAGCAATTCACTCCACCAACAGAAAAAAGCATATATATTTCGGTGACTCCCAAGAAGAAAACAATTGAAGCTAAAAAACTAATCCTGACCTCTCTCTGTGGGGTCTCACCACTGAAAGTAGACACAGCAACTCCGGTCAATGCAACAGCAAGCAGAGCACTAGCAAGACCAATACCCGCCCATAAGAGCCATCCTTTTTCTAGATTGAAAGGTTCCTTCAGATCTGACACAACAGTGCCCAATATTAAACTAAAGAATAAAACCCAAAACCCAGATAGAAATTAAAAACAGAAAGCAAGTTATCATAGTAAAAGATTGATCAGTACCATAGCGAAACACATCTTCAGGAAGAGGTTGGAAGGTGTTGAGGATACCATAAAGAACTCCAAGCACAACGGCAGTTGCAATGCTACCAAAAAAAATAATAGGAAAAAAGCCAAAACAAATTAACAAATGTAGGGGACATTTTTATATTGTTTATTACAAGTGATCAATATTCAATATTATAAATTTGGAATTGGTGAGGTGATGGTTAAAGGGGGCATGCTACATCCTTATTCCTAAGCCATCAGAAAGAATTGGATAGCCAACCTCTCACAGGAAAAGACCAGAGAGATGAACTTAGTCACAAAAACCAAGAGATTAAAATGAAATTAGTATACCTTTGGTCCAAAAGCAGTATCTCCGCTTTCTCGTCTAAACTTAGCTCTTCAATCTTAATTCCTAAATATGGTATGGCCGTTGCCTCAACCAAACCTGTCAGAATAAAGCTGCCTGCCGAAAATCAGAAGCTAAAAACAAAAAACTGCACAGATGAAAGTAATAATAGTAAAAAGTAAGAGAAACCTTATTCCACAGGCAAGTGAGGTTAAGGAAATCGTTTGCCATGGCCAAGGCACGTCCCATCGCTTGATTATTGGCCATTCCAATCCCTTGTCCTGCTCTTCAACTTTGGCTTTGGATTCCTTTCCAGCATAAATTGAAGAAGCTAACTGACGTCGCTTTGGCCTCAGCAGAACTACTTTCTGTCTGCAGGAAAGAAGGGAAGAACCGGTCCGTTTGACTAGAATTGGGAAATCCGATAGACAGTAGAGTGAAGATTGAGCAAGGCATGATAATGATGATGGGACTATTGTAGTAGAAGAAGAAAAAACCATTGTTTTGTTTTCACAAGAGACTGGAGCGGACACACGATACCCCCGCCTTTTGACTCCAGTGCAGGAGGATAAGATGATATGATGGTATCATCAGTCCTGTTTAAACTTTGTCAGTGTCTTAAATTTTGTTTTATTTATTTCAAAAATAAGTTGCTTCTACTGGTCTCTGTTTGGAATTGCATTATAGAATGATTTTAATATATTAATATAAAAAATAACTTTTTAAAAATAAAAATATATTATTTTAATATATTTTTAAATAAAAAATATTTTTAAAAATAATTATCAATACACTCCTAAATACCAGTAAAAAATCGGATCAGGTGGAGTTAAAATTTAAAATGTCTATTATTATAAAAAAAAATTACTCCCCACTGCTGTAGCATATGTTCCTCTGCATCTTATTCTTTGTTTTTTACATTTATCTTGGCTTTTTTTTTAAATTTATTTTGTAATGTTTGAAAGTATAATAACAGTTATTTTTTTTTAAATTATAAATACATTATAATAATTTTTTTTTAAAAAATTATTTTTAACATTAGTACATTAAAATAATCTGAAAATATTAAAAAATAATTAATTTGAAAAAAATAAGTAAAAAATTAATTTTTTTTTAAATATTTTTAAAATGTGAAAACAAAATAAATAAAAAATTAAATTTTTTTTTAAAACGTAAATATTTTTAACGCAAAGTGTGGGCAACATGATAATTTTATTTAAATATTATGCATGAGAATAATTAAGCTTTAATCCCAAAAAGTACCGCGACATTTCAGCAACTCGCCAAATCTTCATTTTATTAAAGATTTTGTGAAGTGGCTGCAGGGATAGCCATCCAAGTACAGTGATAACCTGAAATGACTTCAATTTTTTTTTCGTTTTTGGAACATAATCTGGAAGAAGTTAAATCCACGGACAAACATAAGATAATGTTTGATATTCCAGTCCGATCATATTTATTTATTTTTTTGAATTTATTTATTTTAAATTATTTTTTTTGTATTGCACTATTATTAAAAATAAAATTTAAAAAATAATAATAAAACATGTTTTCAAAAATAATAATTTCTAAATGCAATAGAGGAGATGTTGTTCAAAAAGAAGGTGAGAGAAAATAAAAAAGAAGAAACGGAGATGACACTGAAAAAAGGGAAGAGACCATACAAAAAAGGAAGAATTAGAGGGTGGAAAACGCACTCAGCTTTGGCCTCAGGTGGTCATGCCACTTTCAGTGATTCGGAAACCCATTATTTTGACAGAATCGAGCAAGGTCAACTGTCCTTGATTAGAAAACTGTTAAGTGCTAAACTGCTCACGAGCAAGAGCTTCATCATCAACCACATTGCTAAAAAAAATGTATGAGGTTTTTTTTTTTTTTTATGATCT
>Ga0307515_10015932_pt1 | contig 13804 bp, 9 predicted proteins | sample 17_EM_MG_FD_194513 | JGI IMG/M metagenome (GOLD analysis project Ga0307515, IMG submission 194513) | Populus trichocarpa ectomycorrhiza microbial communities from riparian zone in the Pacific Northwest, United States - 17_EM | ecosystem: Host-associated > Plants > Roots > Unclassified | place... | reverse complement strand
AGCGCGGTCGGCCTCGTTGAGAGTGGTCAACGCGTGGTGACGGAACACCTCGCCGGCCGGTGTCGCGCGCACGCCACGCGCATGACGCTCCATCAACAGCGCGCCGAGCCGGCGCTCCAACCCGGCGATCTGGCGGGAGATGGCCGACTGCGAGAGATTGAGTTCGATGGCCGCGGCCGACAGCGACCCGAGCCGGCACACCGTCACGAACGTCCGCCACGCATTCAAGTCCATGGCACAAGTATGCCGAGCCGGTATGCGAGCCTTGCATGGCTAGCCTGCAGACGTCGCGCTTGTCGCCGGCGTCGCGATGCGCCAGTCTTGCGTGCATGACTACGCCGTACACGATCGCCGTTCTCGGTCTGGGCCGGATGGGCGCCGCGATCGCGACACGACTCGCCGACCAGGGCTGGGACGTCGTCGGTTGGACCCGCTCCGGACGCACGATGGACGGCATCGAGACGGTCGGTGACCCGAATGCCGCGGTGGCGAAGGCCGCCGTCGTGCTCCTGGCGTTGTTCGACGGCCGGGCCTGTCAGCAGGTTGTCGACCAGGTCGGCCACTCGCTGCGAGCGGACACGATCGTGTTGAACGTCAGCACCGTGGCCCCCGCCGAAGCCTCGATGCTGGCCGGGCAGCTCGGCAAGTCCTATGTGCACGCGCCCGTGCTCGGCTCCGTGCCAGCCGCCGCCGCTGGCACCCTGCAGATCCTTGCCGCAGCCGAGGACGACGCCTTCGACCGGGTCCGACCGTCTTTGGAAACGCTTGGCACCGTGCACCGCGTCGACGACGCGGCCACCGCTGCGGCGCTGAAGCTGATCGCCAACAGCAGCCTCGCCGGTGCCGTCCTCGCGCTGCGTGACTCACTACAGCAAGCCGACGCCTTAGGCCTGCCCCGCGCTCAGGTGCTGGACATTCTCGAGCTGGGCCAGCTCGGCGGGCTCGTTGCCCGGAAACGGTCGTTCCTCACTGGCCGATCACCTGTTGTCACAGCCAAGGGTGAGTTCACGATCGGTGCGCTGTCCAAGGACATGGCACTACTGGCCGCCGCGTCAAACACCCCGCTGCGCAGCGCAGCCGACCTGGCCGGCATTCCCGCCGACCCTGAGGCCGACATCGCCGTTGCCGCCACCGTCCCCGCGCAGGGGGAAGCCGTACTCGAACCGCTACGTGCCTACCTGCGCGGGCACGCCACCGGCGATCCCGCCCACTTCCGCGACGCGTTCCTGCCCACCGCCCACATCGAGGGGATTCGGGACGGCGCATTCGTCTCGTGGCAACTGGACGAGTACTGCGCTCTTTTTCACGGCCGACCGGCTCCCGACGAACCAACCCGCTCCCGGCGCATCGACGACATCAACGTCCAGGGCACCGTCGCGACCGCGTCCATGACGCTCTGGCACGGCGCGGACACCTTCACCGACATCTTCCTGCTCATCCAGACAGACGACACCTGGCGTATCGCCAACAAGGTCTACCACCGACACCGCTGAGCTGATCGGACGAATGCCCCGTTCGCGCAGGAGCGGCGGGGCATTCGCGGTGAGGTGGCTCAGCGGGTGAAGCGGCCGTATTCACCTCGCAGGAAAACCAGCGGGCGCGGGTGCTCGTTCTCGCGCATGTGCCGGACTCGGACCACGACGATGGCGTGGTCGCCGGCGGGGTGCTCGGCCTCGACGGTGCCCTCGATCCAGGCGACCACCCCGGCGAGCACCGGCGCCCCGCTGGGGGAGTGGCTCCAGTCGAGGCCCTCGAACCGCTCCGGCCCCTTGGCCGCCATGCGCGCGCAGATGTCGCTCTGGTCGGCGCCGAGGATGTTGATGCAGAGGCTACCGGCCCGGCGCAGGGCCGGCCAGGTGCTGCTGGCGTCGCGGACGCAGAAGGACACCAGAGGTGGCCGCAGCGACACCGAGACGAACGAGTTGACGGTCAGGCCCAGCGGCCGGCCGGTGGCCGGATCGAGTGCCGTCACCGTGGTGACCCCGGTCGCGAAGTGGCCCAGCACCCGCCGGAACTCGTCCGCGCCGATCGTTGCTGCCGATTGCTGTTGCACAGGCGTCTCCCGGCCGTTGTCCTCGGCGGAGGGCGTGATCGCCGGCCCCGTTGATTTGGCGACGATAAAGCGTTGATGCACCCGGCCCGGACTTTAGGCAGATCTCCGGCGGCGGAGCAAGACCGTAGGCATTTGTGTACGCCGCGCCAAGGAATGGTAAACGCCGGGGAGAATGGGGCCCGGCCGGGTGCGGGGGACGCGGGATCGCCACGGTAAGCGACCCTCTCCATCGCATCCACGCCGCGCAGGCCGCCGAAATAAGGGTCACAAGCTGGGAAAACACGTCCAGGAGAGGGTGTTGCGCTGAGTGACCTTGCGAATCCTGTGAGTTGCCTGTGCCGGGGAAATATCAATCGAAACTGCGACTCACCTTGATCAGATCGGATTCGGCGGCGGATGCCCGGCCGGCAAGGCTTCGACCTGCGTCGCTGCGGAATACCGTAGCGAATGGATCCACTATGCAGTGATGTGAATCACATTGGTGGTTTCTTTGGTCATGCTAGCGTCCACCGGGACAGCCCAAACGGCGCGTTATGTGTGCGCTGATCAGGGTGCTTTCTCTAACGGGGGGAATGCTTTGTCAGGCGATGACGTATGCCCGGTGCAGCAACTCGTGGCCAGCCACGTCGAGCGCGCACCGCACAGTCCGGCCGTGCACGATCCGGTCATTGGGCGCACGGTCTCCTACGCCGAGTTATGGCGCCGCGCCGGCGAGTTGGCCGGTCGTCTGCACCGGGCCGGGGTGCGCCGCGGGGACGTGGTGGCGCTCTCCCTCGGCCGCGGCGTGCCGCTCGTGGTCGCCATGCTGGGCGTCGCCCGGGCCGGTGCGGCCTATCTGCCGATTGACGCCGCGGCGCCGGCCGGCCGGGTGCGGGAAACCCTCACCGCCGCCGGGGCCGGCGTGCTGGTCGCCGCCGCCGACGATCCGCGTGCGGCCGGCCTGATCCGGATCGACGTCCCGGAGACGGCGCCGGAGCACGACACCGCCCCGGAGGTGGTGAGCGAGCCCGACGACGCGGTCTACGTCATGTTCACCTCCGGCTCGACCGGCGTCCCCAAGGGTGTGGCAGTGCCGCACCGGGCAGTGCACCGTCTGGTCGTCGAGCCGCTGTTCTGCACCGTGCGCCCCGGCGACCGGGTGGCGAACACGTCCAACCCCGCCTTCGACGCGAGCACCTTCGAGATCTGGGGTGCGCTGGCCGCCGGTGGCTGCGTGGTGCCGCTGCCGGCCGTCACCGACCAGCCGATCGACGAGTGGACCGCACGGCTGACCGACCTCGGCATCACCGCGATGTTCCTGACCACCTCGCTGTTCCACCTGATCGCCCGGGTCCGGCCGGCCGGCCTGCGCGACGTCGGCACGGTCGTGGTCGGCGGGGAGCAGCTCGACCTGCCCGCCGTGCGCCGGGTGCTCGCCGCCGGGCCGCCCAGCCGCCTGGTCAACGGGTACGGGCCCACCGAGACGACGACCTTCGCGGCCTACTTCGACTGCACCGGGCCCGCGCTCGCCGGGCTGACCCGCATCCCGGTCGGCTATCCGTTGCAGCACACCAGTCTGCACGTGCTCGGCCCGGATCTCGGCGCGGTGCCCGCCGGCGAGGTGGGCGAGCTCTGCATCGGCGGTCCCGGGGTGGCACTCGGCTACGTCGGGCGCCCGGACCTCACCACTGAGCGGTTCGTGGCCCACCCCCGCACCGGCGAGCGGCTCTACCGCTCCGGCGACCTGGCCCGGCTACTGCCCGGCGGGGTGTTCGAGGTGCTGGGCCGCCGCGACCGGCAGGTCAAGCTGCGCGGCTTCCGGATCGAGCTGGACGAGGTGGAGGCGGCGGCCACGGCGACGGGCCGGGTCAGCGCCGCATACGTCGAGAAGCTTGGCGAGGGCCCGCAGGCGGTGCTCGCGGCGGCCGTCGTGCCGGCCGGGGACATGTCGCTGCCCGGGCTGGCCGCGGATCTCGCCGCGGTGCTGCCCGCCTACATGGTCCCGGCCTCCTGGCTGGTGCTGGACCGGGTGCCGCTCGGGCCCACCGGCAAAGCCGACCGTGCCGCCATCTCCGCGGCTCTCGCCGCGCGCCCCCGTACGGCCGCTGTTCCTGCTCCCGCCCCGGGCGAAGGGGAGGTGGCGGGCATCCTGCGTGGGCTCTGGCGGGAGGTCCTGGGCACCGAGCCCGCCGACGCCACGAACTTCCTCGACGAGGGTGGCAACTCCCTGACGGCGGTGCAGCTCGCGGGCCGGATCCAGAGCCGCCTCGGTGTCCGTACCGAACCCCACGACGTCCTGCTGACGGGCACCTTCGCAGACCTGGCCGGGCTGATCGAGGCGGCACGCACCGTTCCCGCCTGACCGCCGCACGCCCGAAGGAGATCACCGTGACCACATCCGCCCCGCTGTCGTACGCCCAGGAGCGGCTCTGGCTCATCGACGCCGCGGACCCGGGAGCCGCCACCTACAACGTGCCGGTCCTGTTGCGCTGGACCGGCGGCCTCGATCCCGCCGCCCTCGGGCGCGCACTTACCGCCGTCGTCGCCCGACACGAGACCCTGCGCACCGTCTTCCGGGTCCGCGACGACGAGCCCGTGCAGCTCATCGAGCCTCCGGCGGCCGTGGGCGTGGAGGTGGCCGAGGTAGACGGCAAGTCCTGGGCGGACGTCCGCGATGAGGCTCTCACCGTCGGACGCCGCCCGTTCGACCTCGCCGCGGGCCCGGTGCTGCACGCCACCGCCTGGACCGGCCTGACCGACGGCGACGCGGTGCTGATCGTCGTGCACCACATCGCGTTCGACGGCTGGTCCATGGGCCGGTTCTGCACCGATCTGGCCCACGCCTACGAAGCCGCCACGGCGGGGCGGGCGCCGGAGCTGCCGCGGGTGCCGGAGCTGTCCTGGGCGGTCGCGTCCTACGCCGCCTATGCCCGCCGCGACCGCGTCGCCGCGCCCGACGCCGGCACCGACCGGCGTGCCGCCGACCTGCTCGCTGCCGGACCGGCCCTCGACCTCGCGGGGGCGCTGCCGCGCGGCTCCGGACGGCGGGTCGTGCGGCCCGGCGCCGAGGCCCTGGCCCCGATTCCCGCCACCGTCTGGGCGCGGACCGGCGAGCTGGCCTCGGCCCAGCGCGCCACCCCGTTCGTCGTGCTGCTCGCCGCCTTCCAGGTCGTGCTCAGCCGATGGTCCGGCCGCCCGGCGTTCCGGGTCGGCGTGATCAGCGCGAACCGGCCCGAGGCGGAGCTGGAGGACACCGTCGGGTTCTTCGTCAACACGGTGCCGCTGCGCGCCGACGTGCGCCCCGACGAGACCTTCGCCCAGCTCTGCCGGCGGTTCCGCGGCGAGGCCTTCCGGACCGCGGCCTACCAGCGGATCCGGTACGACCAGCTCACCACCGCCGCGCGGACGGAGCTGGTCGAGGTGGCCTTCGCCCTGCAGAACTTCCCGGTCCCGGCGGCGGGGGTGCCGGTGTACTGGGCCCTCCCCGAGATCCTGCCGACCGGCACGGCGAAGTTCGACCTGATGCTGACCGTCGAGGAGCGAGACAGCGGCTGGTGGGCGCGGCTCGAGTACGACACCGAGCGCTACCCGGCCGCGGTGGCCGAGCGGCTTGTGCGCGCGTACACGGAACTGCTGGACACCGTCACCGCCGACCCAGCCGTCGTGGTCGGCGAGCCGGGCCCGGCCGACGTCCCGGTGTCACTCGCCCGGACCCCGGCCACCGCCGCAGCAGCCCCGGCCGTCGTCGCGTCGCGCGAACAGACTGTCCACACCGAGAACGCCGCGGCGCTCTTCGCGGCCATGGGCATCCGCGCCGCCCTCACCCCCGAGTCGGATTTCTTCGCCCTCGGCGGCCACTCGCTGCTGGTGGTCCGGATGCTGCGACACATCGAGCGCGCTCAGGGCACGAGACTGCTGGCCCGCGACTTCCTGGCCGACCCGACGGTCGCCGGCCTGGCCGCCCTGCTCGCCGCGCCGCCGGTCCGGCAGGCCCCGGTCGTGGCCGACGTCTCGGGCCGGCTGCGCACTACCGCCGCGCAGCAGCGCTTCTGGTCCGTCGACCGGCTGCCCTGGCTGCGCACCGCCTACCTGGTGCCGACCGTTGTCGAGTTCGGTGCGGCGGTGGACGTGGAGCGGCTGCACGCCGCGGTGCGAACCGTGCTGGAGCGCCACCCCGCCCTGCGGTCGCGGTTCACCCTCGACCGCAAGCAACGCGTCGTGCACTACCGCACCGACGGCCCGCCTCCCGAGGTGGCGGTGGTCGACGCGGGCGCGTGGAGCGACGAGGAGGTGTGGCGGGTGGCCGGCGAGGAGAGCTGGACCGGCTTCGACCTCGCCCGCGACGCCCCCGCCCGGGCCCGCCTGCTGCGGCGGGCCGACGGCTCGGTGGTGCTGGTCGTCGTGGCGCACCACATCGTCTTCGACGGGTGGTCCCGCGCCCTCGTGCTGCGGCAGATCGGCGCGGCCTATCGCGGCGCGGAACTGCCCGACCCGGTGCACCCCGCCGACCAGGAGCAGACCGGCGAAGAGCTGGTGCGCGCCCACACCGATGCCGTCAGCGCGGCCCTCGCCGGCGCGCCGGTGGACGTGTCACTGCCCCGCGACCGCCCCCGTGCCGAGACCCAGGAGACCCTGGGCGCGACCGTACGCGAGCAGCTGGGCACCAGCCGTACCGGGCGCCTGCGCGACGTGGCGGCCCGCACCGGCTGCACGACGTTCATGCTGACAGCCGCCCTCTATGCCGTCGCCCTCGCACGTCTCGGCGGGCAGCGTGACCTGGTCATCGCCCTGCCGTGGTCGCACCGCAGCGGGGCGCGCAGCGAGGACGCGGTCGGCATGCACATCGACACGCTGGCCGTACGGGTGCGGATGTCGGACGGTCCCACCTGGCCGGACCTGCTCTCCCGGGTCCGGGCGGCCTGCACGTACACCTTCCGGCACTCCGCCGCCCGGCTGGAGGAGGTGGCCGCGGCCGTCGACCCCGCGCGTGACCTGAGCCGGCCCGCGCTGACCCCGGTCTATCTCAACGCCGAGGATCGGGAGCTCGCCGCCCCCGATGCCGGCCCGGACGTCCGCGCCGCGGTCCGTCCGCTGCGGCCACTGCATGTCAAGTACGAACTCGAACTCACCGTCATCGACCACCGGGACGACATCGCCGTCGACCTGGCCTACGCCGTCGCCCTGTTCGAGCCGACGACGGCCGCAGCGATCCTGCGCGCGGTCGTCACGGCCGCGGACGACCTCATCAGCAGCCCCGACTCTCGTCCCCTGGAGGGCCAGTGACCGCCACCACAGCAGAGCACCTAATCGACCGGGTCCGTAAGGTCTGGGCCGACGTGCTGGAGGCTGACGACCCCGCAGGCCTGGACCCCGACCGCAACTTCCTCGAGTCCGGCGGGTCCTCTCTGCTGCTCATCATGCTCTGGGAGGACCTGCGCGAGTTCTCCGCCGTGCCACTGCGGGTCTCGGACCTGTTTCAGCACGCGACCATCCGCGCCCAGGCCGCACTGCTGGCAGGGGAGGCCGCGGCGCAGCCGGCACCGGCCGCCCACCCGGCGGGCCCGAGCGACCGGCGGTCCGTGCTGGGCCGGGCGCGCCGCACCGCCGAGGCCCCGGCGTCGCACGCGGACCTGGCCGGCCAGGCGTGAGCGGGATCTCGGAGACTGACATCGCCGTCGTCGGGGTGGGCTGCCGCTTCCCCGACGCCTGGAACGCCGGCGAGTACTGGCGCAACATCGACCGCGGCGTGGTGTCGATGCGGGAGCTCAGCGACGACCAGCTGCGCGCCGCGGGCCACAGCGAGGACGACATCCGGCAGCCCGGCTTCGTGCGGGTCGGCGCCATGCTGCCCGGCGTGGCCGACTTCGCGGCGGACTTCTTCGGCTATCCGGCGCGCGAGGCCGAGACCATCGACCCGCAGCAGCGCATCTTCCTCGAGGCCTGCTGGGAGGCGCTGGAGGTGGCCGGCCTGCCGCCCGGCGACGACCGGTTGATCACCGGGGTGTTCGCGAGCGCGGCGGCCGGCAACTATTCGGCCGCCATGTTCGCCGCCAAGGCCCGCGACCAGGGTCTCGCCGCGGCGATCGGCGACCTCGACCTCACGGTCGGGGGCCAGGCCGACTTCATGACCAGCCGGACGGCGTACAAGCTCGGCCTGCGCGGACCCGCGGTGAGTGTCCAGACCGGCTGCTCCTCCTCTTTGTACTCGGTGCACTACGGCATGCTCAGCCTGCTGTCGGGTGAGAGCGACGTGGTGCTCGCCGGTGGCGCCACGGTCATCGAGCCGGTGCTCGGCTACCGGCCGGTGCCCGGCGCGTGGGTGTCCGAGGACGGTTACATCCGTTCCTTCGACGCCAAGTCGACCGGCACCACATACGGCTCGGGCGTCGGCGTGGTGGTGCTGCGCCGCCTGGCCGACGCCCTGGCCGACGGCAACACGGTCCTCGCCGTGCTGCGCGGCTCCGCGGTCGGCAACGACGGCGGCGACCGCCTCGGCTACAGCGCCCCGCGCCTCGACGGGGTGGCGGACGTGATCGCCGCCGCGCTGCGGGTCTCCGGCGTCGGTGCCGACCAGGTGGGCTATGTCGAGGCCCACGGCACGGGCACCCCGCTCGGCGACCACATCGAGCTGCTCGCCCTGTCGCGGGCATTCCGGCACAGCAGCGCCGGGGTCGGCTACTGCGGCCTCGGCTCGGTGATGTCGAACATCGGCCACCTCGGCCCCGCCGCGGGCATCGCCGGGCTGATCAAGGCCATTCACGTGGCCCGCACCGGCAAGCTGCCCCCGCACCCGGCCTTCGACCACCCGCGCGACCCGGTGGACCTGGCGGAGAGTCCCTTCTTCGTCACCACCTCCCGGGCGGACAGCACGGTCGACGGCGGGCACGTCGTGGTCAACTCCATGGGCGTCGGCGGCACCAACGCCGTGGTCGTGGTCGGACCGCCGCCGGCACCCACCCGGCGGCCGGCCCCGGAGACCCCGGTGGTGCGGATGTTGCTGTCCGCCCGGACCCGGGTGGAGCTGGATCAACTGTCGCGCACCCTCAGCGACCGCCTCGACGACCTGGCGGAGGACGTCGCCGACATCGCGTACACGTTACGCACCGGCCGGACTCACTTCGGCGAGCGTCGGGTGGTCACCGCACCACCGGACCGGCTCGCCGCGGCGTTGCGGCTCCCGCGGCCGCCCGCCGTCCGGACCGTACGCGCCGAGCGCCGCGCCGCCGTGCTGGTCGCCGCCCCGGACGCACCGCAGGCCCTGCTGGCACCGCTGCGGGCCGCCCTGCCCGGCGCCGAGGTCGTCGAACGCCTCGACCAGGCCGCGGGCCGGTACGCCGTGGTGCTCGGCGCCGGCACCGCGAGCCCGGCACCCCGGGAGGCCGACGGTGTCGTCCTCGCCACCACCGTCGAGCCCGCTGAGCAACTGGACCTGGCGCTGACCACGGCCTGGCTGCACGGCGTCGACGTAGCGTGGGCCGCGACCCTGCCGGCCGCCGGCCGCCGGGTGCCCCTGCCGACGTATCCCTTCCAGCGCAAGCGTTACTGGCCGCTGGACCGGCTCGACGTGTTCACCCGACGCACGGCCGCACCGGTCCCGCGGAGCACGCCCGCCGAGGCCGGTTCCGTCGAGGAGAGCATCGCGCGGATCTGGCAGGAGCTGTTCGACACGGAGACGATCGGTCCCGACGCCGAGTTCGGCGCGCTGGGCGGCACCTCCCTGCTGTCGGTGCAGATGGTCCTGCGCATCCAGCAGGAACACGGCGTGATGATCAACCTCAATCGGGCGGGCGGCAGCCGGGCCACCGTCCGGGGCCTCGCCGAGATCGTCCGCGCGGGTGCGGGTGGCGCCGACGACAAGACCACGGCCGCCGAGCGGGACGGCACCCTCATCGACGCCGACCTCGAGCTGCCGATCGGTCCGCTGGTCGACCGTAAGGCCCCCGGCCGCGACGTGCTGCTCACCGGCGGCGCCGGCTACCTCGGCGCCTTCCTGCTGCACGAGCTGCTCGCCGCGAGCAAGGGCAAGGTCTACTGCGTGGTGCGGGCCGCCGACGAGGCAGCGGGCCTGCGACGCCTGACCGTCGCCGCCCGCAAGGTGGCGCTGCCCGACCCCGATCCGGAGCGGGTGGTGGCCGTCCCGGCCGACCTGCGCGACTTCGCCACGGCCGCCGCCGGGTTTCGCGGCGGCGAGCTGGCCGAGCGCGTCGGGCACATCGTGCACTGCGCGGCGCGGGTGGTCTTCACCGAGCCCTACAAGACGCTGCGCGAGGACAACGTGCTGCCGATGGCAGGCCTGCTCAACTGGGCCAGCGCCACCGGGATCCGCGACTTCAGCTACGTGTCGACGCTGGCCGCCACCGGCTCGGCCATGGGCACCGGCGGCACCCGGATGGAGACCCGCAAGCAGCCGCTACACCCCGACCTGGGCGGCTACGGCGTCAGCAAGTGGGTCGGTGAGCGGCTGCTCGAGAAGGCCGAGGCCGCCGGGATCCGGGGCCGGGTCTTCCGGCCGGGGCTCATCATGGCCGCCCGCGACACCGGCGCCTGCAACCACAAGGACCTGGTCTGGCAGATGCTCGCCAGCGGGCTGGCCACCGGCGCCCACCCGACCGACGAACGGGCCGAGCCTGTCGCGCCGGTCGACGTCATCGCCCGGGCGGTGGCCCAGCTCGCGCTCTCCGCCGGGTCGTCCGGCCGCGTCTACCACCTGGCCGACCAGCGGTCGATCAGCACGCGCGAGCTGTTCGAGATGCTGGCCGACGCCGGCCTGCCGACCGAGGCGCTGCCGTTGCCGCGGTGGCAGCGGCAGGTCGCCGACGCGGCGCTGGCCCAGGGCAGCGACGTGATGTCCGCGGTGGCGCTCTACGAGCTGGAGGGCCACGAACTCGCCGAGGACGACGTGCAGGTCCGCGGCTGGCAGCCGTGGCTGCGCAAGCAGAACCTGTCGTCGACTGTCACCCCCGAGCAGCTGCGGGCGGGCCTGGTCTTCCTCGCCACCCGGCACGAGGAGTTCCGATCCGTGCTGCCGCACCTGGCCGCTGCCTCCGCCGACACCAACCCTGCCGTCGTTGCCAACCCTGCCGTCGTTGCCAATCCTGCCAAGGAGCTCGCATGACCTCGCCCCATGTCACCGTCCTCGGCGCCGGGGTGATGGGCACCGCCATCGCCGCCCTCGCCGTCGGGCACGGTCTGAGCGTCACCCTCACCGACGTCGATGAGTCCAAACTGGATGCCGCCCGCACCGAGGTGCCCAAGCAGCTGCGGCTCGCACAGCTGATGGGGGCGCTCACCCCGGTCCCCGGCGGGGAGCTGGACACGACCCGGGACCTCGCGGACGTCGCCGACACCGACGTGGTGATCGAGGCGGTGATCGAGATCGCCGAGGTGAAGGCGAAGGTCCTGGGCGAGATCTCCGCGGTGGTCCGCCGCGAGGCGCTGATCGTCTCCAATACCTCCGCCATCCCGATCGACGAGCTCGCCGCCTCCGTCGAGCACCCGGAGCGGGTCGTCGGCATTCACTTCATGAACCCGCCCTACCTGATCAGGACGGTGGAGCTGATCCGCGGCCCGCGCAGCTCGGAGGCGGCGCTCGGCACGGCGAAGGACCTGCTCGCCCTGCTCGGCCGCGAGCCGGTCGTCGTCGGCGACGGCCCGGGCTTCGTCATCAACCGGATCCTGCAACGCATGATCAACGAGGCTGCCCGCATCGTCGACGAGGGCGTGGCCACGCCGGAGGCCGTCGACGCCGTCTTCACCGGGTGCCTCGGGCACCGGTCCGGGCCGCTGACCACCGGCGACCTGATCGGCCTGGACAACGTCGCCGATTCGCTGCGGGTCCTGCATGAACGCACCGGCGACGCCGGATACGAGCCCTCGGCCCTGCTGCTGCGCAAGGTCGCCGCGGGCGAGCTCGGCCGCAAGAGCGGACGCGGATTCTACGAGTACGGGAGCTGACCTGTGACCACGCCGACCGGCAACGACGTGCTGAACTCCGAGACGATCGGGGCGGACCTGATCGACTTCATCGAGCGGCGCACCAACCGGCGCATCGACGACGACCTGGACATGTTCACCACCGGACTGGTGTCCTCGCTGTTCGCCCTGGAGTTGGTGGTGCACGTCGAGAAGACCTACGACGTCGCTGTCACCGGGCCCAACCTGCAGATGGACAACTTCCGGACGGTGCGGGCGGTCAGCTCGCTCATCCTGCGGCTGCGTGGTGAGGCCGATGAATGAGCGCGAGTACGAGCCGTTGATCGGCGACCTCGTCGGTGACCGGGCCGCCGGGTGGGACCTCAGCGGAAACCTCCCGATCGCGTCGCTGCGGGAGCTGGGGACCAAGGGCCTGCTGTGCGGGCAGGTGCCGCAGCGCTACGGCGGCCTCGGGCTGACCAGCGCCGCGAACGGGGAGCTGACGGCGTACACGGGCTCGTTGTGCAGTTCGCTGCGCAGTGTCATGACCTCGCAGGGCATGGCCGCGTGGACCGTGCAGCGCCTCGGCACCGCCCCGCAGCGCGCCACGCATCTCGCGGCGCTCACCTCCGGCAGCCTCGTCGGCGTGGCGTTCAGCGAGCCCGGGGCCGGCAGCGACCTGTCCGCGATGCGGACCCGCATCGTCGAGGACGGTGCCGACGTGGTGATCGAGGGCCGCAAGACGTGGATCACCGTGGCGGCGTACGCGGACCTGCTCGTGGTCTTCGGCCGCCTCGGCGACGAGGCCGCCGCCGTGGTCGTGCCCACCGGCACGCCCGGCGTGCGGATCGAGCGCATCGCCGACCCGCTGGGCTGCCGGGCCGCGGGGCACGCCGACGTCTGGTTCGACCAGGTGCGGCTGCCGCGTGACGCGGTGCTCGGCGGCACGGCACTGCCCCTGGGTTTGATCGCCTCGACCGCGCTGACCTCGGGGCGGGTCTCCGTGGCCTGGGGCTGCGTCGGCATCCTGCGGTCCTGTCTGGTGGCGGCGGTGCGGCACGCCAAGAACCGCTCGCAGGGCGGCGCCACGCTGGCGGATCACCAGCTGATCCGCCGGCACCTGGCCGAGCTGTCCGTGGCGGAGCAGGCGGCCACTCGGTTGTGCGAGCACGCCAGCGCGTGCTGGGACGCCGGCACCGCCGAGCTTGTCAGTGCCGCCGTGCTCGCCAAGCACTTCGCGGCCACGCAGGCGGCGGCCGGTGCCACCGCGGCGGTGCAGGTGCTCGCCTCGGCGGGCAGCCGTGACGGGCACCCGGTGGCCCGCGCCTACCGCGACGCCAAGCTCATGGAGCTCATCGAGGGGAGCAACGAGATCAGCCAGATGATGCTGGCCGACCACGCGCTGGCGGTGTGGTCGTGACCATCGGGATCGGAACCATCCACTGTGTCGTGCCCGACGCCCGCACGGAGGTCGGCGCGCTGCCCGAGATCGGGGCCTTGACCGCGGAGGAAGCCGCGTTCGTGACCGCCACCGGGATCGAGCGTGTCGCGGTGCTGCCCGACGCGCCGACCACGGACCACACCATCCAGGCGTGCCAGGAGCTGGGCAAGCGCATCGAGGTCGACCCCGACGTGCTGATCATGGTCGGCTACCGCGCACCGGACGTGCTGCTGGGCTCCGATGTGACCCGGGTGCAGGCGGAGGCGGGCTACGAGCGGGCGTTCGCCTTCACCCTCGACGGGCTGGGCTGCACCGGCTCCAGCGCCGCCTGGGGGCTGGGCCGCGACCTGCTGCTCGCCGACCCGGCCCGGGAGAGCGTGCTGATCGCGCACGCCAGCCGCCCGGCCGGCGTCGACCGC
>Ga0307515_10015931_pt1 | contig 13804 bp, 3 predicted proteins | sample 17_EM_MG_FD_194513 | JGI IMG/M metagenome (GOLD analysis project Ga0307515, IMG submission 194513) | Populus trichocarpa ectomycorrhiza microbial communities from riparian zone in the Pacific Northwest, United States - 17_EM | ecosystem: Host-associated > Plants > Roots > Unclassified | place... | reverse complement strand
TTAATTTTTGCTTATTAATTAAGCGTTAGGGTGTTTGAGGTTAAAGAGCTTGATTGAGAGTGAAGTTATCTCGAGCGCCAAGCCCTCGCGTATACTAGGCCGTTTTAGGATTAGCGCCCCGACCGTCCGCGCCTGGACGGTTACCATTTGAGAAGAAGTGGTTATCTTATAAATCAGACGCTCCGCAAAAGATTTGTTCCGTAACACGGGGTAACGCATAGACCCTCCTGCTAACTCCTAGACCAATTAGAACAGCGCACTAATTTCAGCCCCCTGCGCACCCCTGTCACCTAACAAAATCTTCTACAGAGCGTCTAAGAGCTTATAGGCGTCGCTTTGGTGCGAAATGAATGTTCTAAAAATCGAATTTTGTATATTTCTACGAGCTATATCCCAACCACAATAGTTATAATATATATGTTTAATGTAATAGATTCTTTAGATAATTATATCTTTATAAATATATACTATAACCCTATATCTAGAATACTAAGGGGCGAGATACATCGTCGCAAAACGTAAGTTAGATTCTTAACGGAATCTTCACTAAAACTCAACTGACTGCCTATATCCAACTTTCCACATAATAGAGCTATAATATTGCCATAATGTAGAGGCGATAGAGAAGATAAAGAGCTTTTAGCTCGTAGTATTTTAGAGATAATTAGACCTAGAGAAGTACGTAAGTTTTGGCAGTAAGGCAAAATTGCAATAAAACTAAACTAAAACTAACCGACTACCTATATCTAACTTCTCGTAGAATAGAGCTACGATATCGCTATAATATAGAGGCGATAGAGAACAAAAAGAGCTTTTAGCTCGTAGTATTTTAGAGATAATTAGACGTAGAGAAGTATATAAGGTATGGAGCTTCGAGCAGAGCTTTGAGCAGAGCCTCGTGCAGAGCTTCGAGTAGAGTAGTGAGGACGAGTTTTGCGACAGACGATTTTTACGACCGATGAAAATACAACCAACGAAAATACGACTAACTAATATAGCTACGACGTCGTTATTTATTGCAATAGATAGAGAAATTAGGGGGCTCCTACCTTATAGTATTTTTATAATAACTAGACGTTATAAAAGGGTTAAGATAGAGCGTTATAATGGAAGAGTTATCGCCTAACAAGAAACAATGATTTCGCATACAAAGGGCTCGGGGAGAAATTCCTCTCGGTGTGATCTAATTGGTCCAGGAGCTTGCAGGACTTAGCAGGAGTTAGTGCGCTTGTCTAACTAGCTCAGGAGTTCGCAGGTGTGGTGCTAAGGAGTAGCGCTGCGCCGTGGCGCAATTTCTCCCCGGGTCTGATTTATGAGATAATGAAGTGGGACGATATATTTGGTCGCTTCCTAGATTGGACGCCAGGTGCAGTACGGGCGCACTGGCACATATTACAAGGGAAGTGATTCGTTAAGGCCGCTGCGATATCCTCGGGATCTCCCAAACCGTTCTTGCGGAGTGGCGAGGGCGGCGAGGGTGGTGATAGTCCATGTCCCCAGAAGCAACAAAGGCCACCCGCCTATCGCGAAGACTTGTCTTCTAGCCCCCCTATCCCTCCCATCCTCAACCTCGACTCTCAATACCCGTAAGTTGACTAGCAAGCGGTATCTACTCCGTGGCCCGCCAGCCCTTCGCTTTAGGAGCCTACCCTTCTCTACAGCATTAAACCGCCGCATGACGAGGCTAGCAATCGTACTTATAACGAGGACGAGGGCGGTAATAGTGGTAGCATCGCTAATAACCGGAGCGACGTTTTAAACCCAGAGCCTGCTGTAAAGCGTTGTACCCGGACTAAAAAAGACAAAATTAATAAAATGAGCTTGGATAATAAATGGGAGATCGACGATATTTTAGGGGAAAGAATAACTAAGTTAGGGCGCAAATATAAGGTGGCTTAGAAGCCTACCTGGGTTTATAAGAGCGAGCTTTCGAATTCTAAAGATGCCCTCAAGTCTTATTAAAGACACGTTTAGCAAGCCAAAGCTAGATCGTCGCAGGTGCACTCTTTTTCTAAAGTTGCGAAAGTAAAGGGCAGAGTTGCCGTGCAGAAGGGATGGGGCTAGTAGCTTAGGCGTATTCTTATATTTCGGTTAGTCCTGCGGAAATAGGAAGCCAGGGTTTGCATTTAATGGTCTAATTGTTTAAGTGCGTTTTCTTAAGGCGGTGTTGCTGTATGCAGCCGTTTTTATCCAAATTTTACTACTAACTTATCTGTGTTATGCATCTCTAATTAAAACGGAGCCTTATAAGTTATAAGACTTGTTATATTGCTAGGCATAACTAATATTTTTAACGACGTTTAGCAGCTTCAGCTAGATCTAGTAGTTATTATATAACCGACTACCGGTACCAAAGCTTGCACCACCCTATGACTCACCACCCTTATTTTCAGCTGCAATGGTACATCTAGTGATGGCAATAACTATATAATCATAATCAGCTATGCGATTGCGATTATTATATAATCACCAGAGCTGATTATGATTTAATTATATAGTTATATTGATTACCTATTTTGGTAGTCAGGAATAGATTTTTGGTATAGTAGAAAGCTCCGCAAGACTTACCTAGATCTTCCTACCTAACCATAAGTTCGTGATAGCTTTTTGGTATTGAGGTAGGCTCTTAAGCTTCTTCATATTCCTTATCTACTACCTAGTTATTACCAATATCATCATCCTACGGGTTACCCAATAATTCGCCCTTAATATTTATAACCTTAGCCACCACCTCTTCTAATGCAAAGCCGCTAGATTTAACGATTTCGCGGATCTAACTCTTTAAGCACTCCGTTTGTTCGACTACCGTAGCTCCAAGCCTACATTGCGTCCATAATATTATTTGCCGTACACCTAAAAAGACTCTTTCTGCTTTAGCTAACATTGCTAGTATAAAGAGGATATCAATGGCCATTTACGAGAGTCTTAGGTAGAGCTTTTGCTAAGAGGGCTTAAGCCACCAATTAAGGGAGCTTCCGGCAATCAATTATAGAGGATCTGCCTATAAAAAAATAAGTTAAATAACGTTATATATATTAGGGACAGATCGTACAGTAATAAAGCGTTCAAATTCGTCGTCAGCAGATGCGCTCTTAAGCTCCCTTATATATTTCCATCTTATATATAAATTCTTAACTAGATCTAAATCTAATTACTCTATAGCCTCGCCGTTTACAGGCTTAAACTTATATTCCTTCTACTAAAGCTTTCACGCAGCCTTAATCGATCGCTTAATTGTACCCAGGTGGCGCTTATTAATTGTTTTCCAGCTCTTATTAAGATAGGCCTTTCGGAGCGTTGGATTAAGTAGTAAGGCTGCCGCGTATACTAGAGTTTTATTAATTAAGGTATAGTACTTATTAAAAGCAAACCATATCGTTAAAAGAGACGCTAAGAGGTAAGCGTTAGAGGCGTGCTCCTGCTGTATCTCTTTCACGTGTTTAATAAGGAAATCCATGCTCTAAAGAACCTTATTTAGAGTTATTGAATTGCCTTCCAAGGCCTTTATTACATCTTTAAACGGTAGTAGGATCTTAATCGTCTCATGGACTGTATCCTATTCGTTACAACTAAGAGCATTAGCACTTATCTCTTTATGGTGTAGATCTAGGAAGACTTAAATTATAGTCTTAAGTTCAATTGCTGACTCTAGCATAAGAAGCTATAAGTTCCACCTTATATCATTATCGCGCTTCAGCATCTTCTTAGCCAGCTTTAAGAAGGCTTAATATCGCTTAGTTAAACGCCTTAACTATACGGCGATATTATATATCTTGCCTAGGGCTCCAATCTCTCGCCACTTTATCTGCGTGGCTTCGTCTTGGCTATATTCGTATTCCAATTTAAGATATAGTTATTACTCCTCCCACTAGAGTTCCTCTGCTACCCAAATTACAATTTCAATAGCTTTGGTGTCTTTATAGAAAAGGAAGGCTTATACCGCAAGATTAATAATATAGCCAATGCAGCGGATTTAGTGCTGCGTGGCGTTCTAGGTAGGAAAGCGCTTTTATAGAATTCGACAGAGCTTATTATTGCTGCCATAATTGTTACCTAAATTAAGTATATTTAGTAGAGAACTTAATAGCAGAAGAGGCAGGAAGTAAAGCTTACTAATAAGATATCCAATTTAACTCTCAGGAATCTCGTACTCCTCAATCACCTTAATCATCACCTCTGCCTGCTGTTCACCTCCGTGCACCTCTTTATGCTCTCTTAACGCGATCGTCACTTTTAATAGCTAATTAAGTTTATCTATAAAGTAAGCAGTAACTGCTTAATAAGCTGTCTTATTTAGAGCTGTCTAGCAGTTAGTAGTAAAGTGTATTTTTAACTTAGCTTTCTTAAGCCTTAACTTAATGCGATCCTTATAAATAACGAACGTTTTACTAATTAGAACCGGCACACTCCTACATAATTTATATAGAGGCCCACCCTTATTAGTTAATGTATAGTTGCAGATTTATAAAAAGGCTCTAAACTCTAGCCATTTAACGATTATATAAGGAAGATTCCGGGTGACGATTAAGTAAATAAGGGCATCTATAAAGGCCTTTTCATTAACTACTTCTTATAGGATCCTTAACGTTTTTAGATCTCGCCTAGTTGCTACAGCCTTAGCCTACTTATTAAACAATATGGCAAGTATAGCTTTAGTATTAATATTAACTTCAGATTGCTTTGGTTAAGTAAGGATTCCATATAAGTTTCTTAGGTAACAACGGAAAGCAGTAGCACTAGATAGAGATTTTGCAATACCTTAATCCGAGCACCGCTTATAGTAGAAGAGCTCTTGTTTAGATTTCCCTTTTACTAGTAAGCCCTTTAGAGCCTTATTAAGCGCGTATAACTAAAGAGCATTATCCTTACGCTCGTGCCGTCGTTTTATAGGTGGTGTACTAATCTCGTGGTAAGGATCCTCGCGGGCAGCCGTTACATCGTTAAATTCGCGCGAATCGTGATCACTTAGTGTTAAACTAGTAGTGTCTACTTCTCGAGGTCTCTTTTGGGTGGTAGTTAGCTTGTAGGTATTAGCTTGGGGGGGTATAGCTTAGGGAGGGAGTAGGTGGCAAAGATAAGGCAGATCAGTAGTAAACAAAAGGGTAAGGGAGGTATTACGACGCGTTGTGTATGCTAGATCTTGTACAAGCCCGCACAGACGTATATTATATGTATTTTAATTGGTTTGGCGCTAAGCACGGATATCTAGAGCACCCCTGGCGATGATCGCCAAAATCTAGTTCTCAATACTAAGTCTCTATTACCACTATATGGTGGTCTTACCGCGGGTGATTATATAGTTATATCTACATAATATAATCACCAGGTGCGATTATGATTAGGTTAGTTATGTTCCTATATAATACAACATAATCGTAACTAACTAACTGATTATTGCCATCACTGGATACATCGTCGTCGGCTTCGCCGACGGCAACGCCGACACCCTTTGCTACCTATTTCTTGTATATAGTCTACTCGATTTCCATAGATTTACAATCAAGTCGCTTATTTAATTCTTCTACACTGCAAAGCTTATATATTACCGTAATATTCCTATAAGATATACAGCTTCCCGGTAGTTGTTATAACAACGATTACCTTAATATTATAGCAATTAAGATACTTCTTGCTAACCTATTATGTATTTAGGTACTGCAGTATACCTTACATCTAGGCTTGGTTTAAATAAGAGCGGGCGCTAAATATATCAACGATTAGATTAATAAGATGCTAGGAGGATATAACTAGAATAATATAGAAATAGTAGATGATCTATAGCAGTACCTAATACTATACTACGATAAGATTTAACGGCCAGTGTACGCGGAATTAAGTACTTTAAAAAAGAACTTTAGCTATAACAACCGTGTACGCGATACAGCTAAAAGAGAGCACTTACTATAGTTCAAAATCGACATACTTAATATCGCGGACGCCTTACCTGTTTTGCCGCTGGGCAGGCTGACCATATTTACGTAATAGTTATTTAGTACTGGAAAGGACTTATTAGCGGGGTAGTGATAGATCTCGTTGATGGATGCCCCTTAGGTACTAACACTTCAGCAAAAACGGGCTTCGTTAACTTAGCGATAGATTTCTGTTCCCCGTAAACTGTGCTAGATATAATATATAAGTAACATTTTATACAATTACCTCGTGCCTATTATCGCCTAGTTCCTAAAATTATCCTTATCTTAGCCACTAATATTACTATACAAACCGTAATAGATAAAGACGTCTCCGCTGCGTTAATTGATAAACAGAGTAAGTAGGTAACTAGATTGCACTTAAAATATCTACTACTAATAATAAGAGGCTCTGGTCTTTGGGTAAACTTTTTAACCTGCTAGTTATATACGGTACTTAAATATAGAACGTATACCGTGCTATTATATATGCACGATTTAGATGGTTTAAAAAAGCTTACTATAGAGGCTTTAAGGTAGGCTATATTAATTTTATGTACTCTAGTGGCCTTAAAGATTAGCTAAGTATACTTTGGAAGGCGTAATCGCAAAACATCTCTATTAAAGAGGAGCCCTTTACTATTGCAAAAATGCTTAAGTTTATATACACCTTGGGTAGCTATCCCTTTTTAGACTATATGGTAAATCGTTAACTATCTTTTAGCACAGATTATAATGGTGGAATACTTAAGAATGTTTTAGATAGAGATAGCTTCTCTATTAATATAGAGATGTATAAATTAGCTAACTACTTTAATATACCGTCTCTCCGAACACTAGCTATAAAAAAACTCTCTGCTAGCGCTAAAAAGCTTTAGCAGTTGCTAGGTAATTAATCTATCTCTAAATACACTAAGAAAGAGGCCTACACTATTAGGAAGTTTACGGACGCCGCCCACGTTATATATAGTTGGACTTTTGCTAATGAAAATTCTATACGGAGTGTCGTAGTTACTGCTACTTTAGAGTACGTCTATTAGCTTATAGAACTAGACGAGTTCTAAAGTCTTTTACGCGTTATAATACTATAATTTGGTATTAACCTCCTCTTTAAAATATATAAGTAAAGTAAACACAAGGTGTACAGACAGACTCCCTAAGTGTATATAGTTTATAGTAATGTTAATACACTATAAGGGACTTGCATTTTAGTAAGATTATATAGGAAATGCGGTTAGAGGCTTAAATAATAATTATATAAGTAGTTACTAGCTAATTTACACTGGAAATAAGAAGAGGATATAGCAATGCAATCCCTTAGGGCATTGTTTACTAAGGTCGCGATAGGCTTTTTTTAGGCGGTGAAAATGGGTTATATATAACTCTAATTTTATAGGCTTGGGGCTAATATATAGTTAAAATACGCGTTATAAGCGGACGCTTTACCCTTTTCTACTGCCTAGTAGGTGGCCTTATTAGGCACGTAATGTTTCGCGCTAAGGGCAGCTTCCTAGGTAGGGTAAAACCGGTCGCAGCCCCGCCTATAATGTAGCCCGCTTAGCAATTCTTTTATATAACTTCCTGTTAGGCACTAACGCCTAAGAATAGTTATAACTACCTATAGGCTAATAAGTTTTTACGCGAATTATAGCCTTCCTCCTTTAACCGACTTATTGTCTCCGCTAGAGCCTTTTATACTCCTACTTTAAGAGGCCTTTACCCTAACTCTTAAGATTACTAGTTTCGTTTCTACCTTATACTATACGCCTTTAGTTATATATTGTTATATTTATAATATACAATATAGTCTATAAACGCATAGTGTGCGTTAGTTTTAAGAATTTAAAGCCTACCTTCCTCGGCTTTATATAGATACTCTTAAGTCGCAAATTAGCCCGTATAATTTTAACGGATTATAGCTAAAGTAAATACTAAAATGGGCTATTTTATCTACTAATAGGCTGACACGTCTTTACGTAAATTATAGCCTTTACCCCCCTAGCCGACTTAATGTCTTTACTAAAACCTTTCGCATTATATTATCTACTTATTATTTAATTATAGCGGTTAGATATTTTAAACTTCTACTTTACTCCCTTTAACGTACTTATAGCTAACTTATATTACTACTTAGAGAGGTAATAAAGCTCTTACTAGAAATTAAGAAAAGAATATCCTAAGCTACCGTTTCCCTCTAGATACCAAATTAAGGATAATATACTTTAAAGGTTTATATCTATTAATTATTAACTAAGAAATAGATAACTAGAAAACTTTTAAGGAAAATATTAACGAATATAAGGAATATAAGGTACCTCCTAGGTATACTTATTACGTAAGAGGTGCAACTATATATTTTAAAATTTAGGAGGAGATTGCAAGTTATAGCCCTAGGATATTATTTAGGTGGTATCCGTTGTTATAAGTATACTAAATAGTAAAGGATATATCCTATATATTATCCTTTAGAAACAAAGTAGCCTAGTATTCTATTATCTCCAATTCTTCTTAACTTCTTTTTTATTTTTATAGCTAGCTATTCTAGACAGCTATTCTAAATGGCTTAGGTAATTCTAATATACTGCTAGCTGGTGCATTTATATATATAAACTTCATTTCTATTATGGTGGGGTAAAATGGGCCACTACTTAGTGCCTTGGCATTTTTCTGTATATATTAAGCCTTCGGCTTCTCTCCTTCTCTCTATTACGACCTACTGGGAATATATTCTTTCCTTTCTTCTTACTGACTGCTTTCCTACTGATTGATTACAACTGACAACTGACCGACCGACCGACCAACAGATAGACAGTATTGTGACTTTCCTATCTAAGAGTGGTCGTACCCTCCTATATACTTTATAGCATTCCACGTAGGGACGACGGCAAGCTCTTTGGATTAGAAGTCTAGTGCTATATACACAACTCTATACACAGGAGACGCGCAGGAATATACTATAGCTATAGAAGAATAGCTAGCTGTAGAAGAATGACTAGCTGCAAAAGAACCGCCAGCTAGATAGACGAGATAGCAGAAGCAGAGAACCAGGCAGTATTAGACAGTAAGGGGAACCAGGTAGTCCCTGAACAGAAAGACCGGAAAAGACGGACATTAGACTTAACGCATAGGCCAAAGAGTGGCAACGGTCTCGGAAAGTTACATATAAGGACGTTAAGCGAACCAACGAGCCAATTAGACGACGTTGACTGGCAGTTGGAGATACCCGATATTTCTACTACCTGCGCACGAGCATGGCCAGAGCTTTATTGAAGATGCAAAGATAACAAGCTAAGAGCCAATTAATTAGATGGAAACGAGATCTAAGGCATCTACAGCTTGTACGAGCTTCGGTTTCTCCCCCCGTGTGCGCGCAACACACACACCTAATTTCGCTAACAACTAGTCAAGTGCACTATCTAGCGTAGACACTGTGCACTTGTAAAAAAGGCTGTGCACTCACAGGCAATGTATGTGCACTTACGAGAAAGGTAAAGTCTCTAATTTTTAAGCTTAATCGCAAGAGTTAAACTTGAAATTCTCTAGTGTGCAAGAAAGCGAAATTAGGTATGTGTTGCGCGCACACGGGGGGGGAGAAACCGAAGCTCGTACAAGCTGTAGCGGTAGAGGAAGTTAGCGCTGCTCTTTAGGAACAGAATAGAGAATTCCAAGCCAGGTCGTAAGTACGCGAGATTAGATCTGCCCTTAAAAGCTTCCTATTCTAGCTTAGCTTTATCTTCTTTTGAGTTATCCGGATTATATCAGCGGCGGCTTAAGAGGCATTCTGTGAAGAAGTAGAAGAGACCCTACCGCGCGGAATGACAGTAGGCTAAAGTAGACGAACGTACCAAGACCTAGCGGCAGTAGATAATAAAGAGTTTGTGCTCTCTCGGGGAGACCCCCCCTTAGGAGTCAAGAAGCAGGTGCCCTCCGTAACGGATATGGCTAGATAAGTAGACCAGCCGAAGCGTGTACCTGTTGAGGTACCGCTAGGACAGCCATCTAAGACACCCTCTGTTAAGACCACGGCCATGCAAGCAGACCTACCGCAGCGTTTACCTGGAGCGTCTCCGGGCAGAACCATCCCACAGAACCAGATTACTTAGCAATTAGTAAGCTCGCACGGGCCACTATCGCCAGCGTATAATCAACTTTAAAAAAGCCAGTGTCTACCGCAATCTAAATAGCTTAATATTCCACTAACTATAAAGTATATATGCTTATCTGAGGTGATAGATTGACGGTCTAGTATGCTAATAATAGGCCCTAAACGGCTTATGGAGAACATATCCGTGCGGGGTAAAAAATTAAAGGCCGAAGTTGGAGTATAGAATAGTTAATTTCTAAAGGATTATTACCGCAAATCTATATTAAATCTACCTCTTCTAAGCCTATATTAATTTCCTATTATATAATATAGCCGATAGCTCTTTGTTTAATATTAATTCGTCCCTTTCTAACCTTAACGAGCTCCTATAGACTAGGTGGGCCCGTCTAGCTATTACTATTATATCCGCTGCCCCCTCGGGTACTCCTTTGGCTGCACCTTTTTAAAAACTTAGTAATAGCCAGAGTAATCCAATTAAGCTCTTTGATACACTACTACCTCGCTAAACCGTCCCTACTCCCTTACATAAGGTTACTTAAGGCCCTTTATGGCTCCGTAAGCCCTAGTTTACAGTATAGAACCGTCCGGTAGCGTCTTAAGTAGATATATAGGCTTTTACGGAGGAGCCTTTCCCTACTCTGCTACCACCTAAAATACTACCCTATACCCGCCGTAAATATTAGGCTACTTCCGCTGCCTTAGAACACTATACTACGAGTCCTCTTCTACCATAGCTTTAATTGCCGTTGCTAGAAGTTAAAATTAAGCGTCTAGAGTAAAAGCTAAACCCCCGGTTATACCTAGATTTAGTACCGGTAATAAAAAAGGTAGTTAACTTAATGCCGGCCTAATACCTTTTAGAGCCATATACGGGTAAAATCTTTAAGGATATTAACGCCGTATTTAATTGATATTAGGACTATGCATTCTCTAAAGGTTTCTTTATTATTAAATTGTTAGTATCTAGCCTAGATACTCTACGGCCGCGCACTATTTTTGTTTGTAAGCACTATGGCAAGCATACCCGAAACTACCGTAAACTAGACAACTTTTGCGGCGAAAACAGTAACCGTCAGCGAGAGGCCACTAAGGTGCACTAGATAAGGTGCGGCTGGACTATTCAAGTAGCCTAGAAACAGCTTATTGAGCATATAGGCTTAGTATATAGGTGGGTGGCGACTCTTACCTACGCCAAGTATGGCAATCTAGATAATCCAGAGGCCTGTTTATATAACTTTATTACTAATCCTTTTGCTTATATTGGCCACTAGGATTAACTACTAGAGGCTAGAGAGGTAGCCGCGGAAGCCTATGCTCTTAGGGCAATATAAGAGACCTATCTTACTACGCAGTGTTAACTTTCTGCCTAGGAGTTGCATATAAGCAAGAAGAAATACTATGGCTTAGCGCGATTATTAAGCGGCCTTCCTAGTAGAGCTGCGGGTTAGCCGCGGGCGCTTAGTATGCTTAAGCTGCTTCTCTACTAGCATAGATTTAAGTACTGGTCTTGATATACCTATATAATTAATCCAGAATTAGGTTGTTTAATTGCCTGGAGTCTCTAATAGCTTGTATTCTGGCTTCCTATCTAGGTAGATTTAGCGCAAAGGTTTATTACCGACTTTGGCTGCTAAATAGATGCTATATTTAATACTAATTAATCTAAGCTCTTATTGGCTATTATTACTAGCATTACTAATATGGGGTCCTCTTTTCCAGCAATGCAGTTATTTATTAAGAGCGAGTCTCAGCTAGATTAGGCCTTCTTCCTAAAGTCTGCTTAGTAGAAGCTTTAGAAACGGCTACCTAAAGTTATTATTACTAACTTTAGTAAGGGCCTTGCAGCCGCCTTATTAGTAAGGCAGTTAATTACAGTTATTCTCTAGTACTGCTAGTAGCACGCTGTAAAGGTAATAAAGAAGCGGATTAATAAGGGGATCTAGATAAAGGCTAAAAGGCCGTATAGCTACTTGGCGGAAGAGAGGAAGGTAATAAAGAAACTATTTTAGCCCTACCTAAAATTTAAAACGGTAGTAGAGCTTAAAGCTAATTAAAAGGCAGTCCTAAATAAGCTACACCTATATAATAAGGTATAGTTTCAGACTATATACGTTGAAAAGGAGAGCTAGATAATTACCTACTATATTAGGTAAGTTTAACTTTTAAGCTGGGGAACAGAATGTCGTTAAGAGGCATTTAGATAAGCTTTACTATAGGCTGGCCTATAGTAAAGCTCATCTAAATGCCTCTTAATGACATTCTGTTCCCCAGCTTAAAACCTTATTTTAATGTCAACTTTTTCTTAACCGCTTACTTCCTCACTAGATACCTTCTAAACTTAGGTATAGCAGTAAGCTAATGAGGCGAGGGTATTAATAGAGGATTAAAATGCTTTATTAATTATTAATTAAGCCTTAAGGATACTATAATTGAGCTAAAGAAGTGGATTTCGATATTATATAAGGAATTAATTAAATCCGAATATACCTCTGAAACGTTCCTCCCCTAAATTATTACCCTAGATCTCTTTCAGCACTACTTTATATAGATTAATAGTGTAGTAACACACTACGCGCTTAAGCGAATCTTTAACTCTATGTGTAGCGCGAGGGCTTTAATAAATAAGGAAAAGCAGGAGTAGGCCGATTAGGAGTAGAAGTAGGGCGACTGCGACTATAAGGACCCCTACTAATATAGTCTCCCCTATCGCTATATGCTTATTTAGTGCTTAATATAGAAGCTTCCTATATCACTAGTTTTAATCTACCCTTGCTAGTATATTGCAATAAAGCTAATTACCGCTCTAGATTGGTAACCGCGATATATTAAGGATATAGTGTTCTAAGGCAACCCTCTACTAGAGCACCTAGAAGCTCTTACTAGGATCTGGCTATTAGTTCTCCGCCTCCTTAATATTATTAAGGACCTTTTTACTAAAGAAATAGGCGAGCTTGCTAGTAAATTTAAAGACTTTAAGGTAGTTTAAATAGCTATTTTAAGTAGATAGGCAGAGCTTTAATCGCTACCCAAGGGCGCTCTATTTAAGGTTCCTCTAAAGGCTCGCTAGTAGCTACTACCTAAAAAGAAGTATAATAAGGCTAACCAGCGGGGCAAAATAAGCGCTGAGATTGCTAAACGCACTGCTGATATTGCTGTACGAGAGCTCTAAAAGGAAAGGTAGGAGGAGGCCCGGAAGTAGAAGGAGTAGGTACTAAGCGGCGGCGTAGATCTTAGCCAATTTCTAATCTAAAATAAAAAGCCAGCTGACGAAGTAGATATAGATATTAAGGAGGATAAGCAGCAACCGTTTAATAAGCTATTGGTACTATATAATGAAGTTTTAGGGGGATTAGAGGATAAGGTAGTTATTTTAGAAGCGGGGGAGGATAATAACTTATGGCTTAATAACGCGGAAGTACTCTAAGGTACTATATTAGACGACCCTTACTAAAATATTAGTAAGAAGGAGCCTATTAAGAACCATTCGGCACCTACTAATTATTAAGAGCCGCTACCTCTCCTACTCTATTAATTTAGTAGAGCGGCGCGCACTAGAGCTTGAAGAACCTATACTTAATTAGCTTGTGGTAATTTTACATCAATTATAAGTAATACTAACAAGGGTCCTAGTGATCCTAAGCCAAAAAAGGCTGGCATTCCGTCAAAATTAAAGTAATCACAACAGGGAGCTTCTGTAGACGCGCATAAGGCCTATAAAGCTAGCGCACTTGCTATTAGGTCCCCTAAGGCCAAGCGCACGCGTGGTAGTAAAAAGGGAAAGGATCCTATT
>Ga0307515_10015930_pt1 | contig 13805 bp, 10 predicted proteins | sample 17_EM_MG_FD_194513 | JGI IMG/M metagenome (GOLD analysis project Ga0307515, IMG submission 194513) | Populus trichocarpa ectomycorrhiza microbial communities from riparian zone in the Pacific Northwest, United States - 17_EM | ecosystem: Host-associated > Plants > Roots > Unclassified | place... | reverse complement strand
CAGTGCTTGTCTACTTCTCAACCCTTCACAGACCTGCTGCTTTCAAAACGTTTGCTTCATTCATATACCCCGATGCCTGTCCAGTAATGCAATTCATTCCAAGGTATCCAATCCCAGATAAGTTTTTTAAAGAAATAGACAGGAGAGTATCTCAACGCTTTATATTATTTTTATGCATAAATATCTGGGATTAATTAGTAAATGTTATTGAGCTGAAATGGTAAGCTTTCTTGTCATCAAATCATAGACTTGATTGTTTCATTTCTGACGAATACAACTACGTACTAACAATATATGGTAATGAAGGAGAGTCAACGTTATGGAAGCAAGTTAATACAAGGTCGAGAAATGAAACCAAACCCATTAAATAAAAGCAGTTAAACCAACCCTTTCCATTGCTTTTCTTTGAAATCTTCCCGCTGACAGATACCTACCACACTGAAGGAGCCCTCTCAACCCCAGCCAGAACTAAACCAGCTTAGTTCAACCACCTCTAGATAGTAACGGTGCACCGCCTCTCTTATTTAATTTGGTTCCCTATTTATACAATTACAGCCCCAAGAAACCTTAACCATTTATATCCAGCTCTGTCTTTGAGCCAAGACCAGCTAGCAAGGCTCTGTTTGATTTGTTGACAAGTAAGAAATGGGTTCTGTTTCTTCATCAACTGTTATGGCAGAAAAGATCTCTTGGTACTGTGCTTTGTTGATGGCACTAATGCTGGTTTTGAGCTGCTGTGAAGTGAGCGAAACCGAATTGTCCACGGTTGGGCACCCGAGGTTTTTTGAGAACAAGCCATGCGATGAGATTTATGTGGTTCGAGAAGGTGAGACTTTAAACACTATTAGTGAGAAATGTGGGGATCCTTATATTGTTGAGGAAAATCCACACATTCATGACCCAGATGATGTTTTCCCTGGCCTGGTCATCAAGATTACTCCTTTAATCGATAGGTATACTCCAGATGATGTATCATCTCCGATGAGATGGTTTGTATAATTGCTTTTAAATGTTTACCTTTATGTAATCCTTGAAGACACAAAAACATGGAGGGAGCTGTGTATATTTCTTCTCCTCTTGTGCTTAGACACTTGGTGGTGCTCCAGCTTGTCCTCATGAAATCAATGGAAGAAATTTTTTTACAGTGTCAATATTTACAGTAGGTGTACCGTGTCAGCAAAGCTGCCTAGAAGAGGTGTGCACTTGCACTGTTATGCATGCACAATTCTTAAAAAAAGGCTTACCAAAGTGGGCTGATCCTAGCAAAGAAAAAGTGATAGATAAAAACAGGTACAGAAGGATCGGCCTGGTCACTGAGAAGAGCATGATGATGATGGGCTCTGCTCAATGCTCTGTTTGGCAGTAAGAGAAGACAACCGATTGCATCCATCATTAATTAATCTATAGTATAATGAAACAATACAAAAATATAAATAGATAAATAAGAAACGTTGCTACAAAATAAAATTGAGGAAACAGAAAGGATTGACATTTAAATTGGCTAAAATGATCAAAAAAAAAAAAAAGAGTAGAAAGGAGGGGTGGAAAACACATATACTCAATGTTCAAGGTTTTGATAGATGACCATTTCCCTATATACTCAATGTTCAACATAACTTTAATGTGTATGGTAAATTTTGTCTTGTAGCTCCCTTTTGGATGGGTTTTCGAAAAATGATTCTACATATCAAGAAAGTTTTATCACAAAAGAAAGGAATAGACCTCAATGGCAATGTGTGTGGTTTTCGTCAAGTTTCTGGGTATTTATTTTCTGAGCCTGTGTGTCTTTGTGATGTCGTGATGTGTATCATTTTCCCTGTTGGAATGCTTTGTGGTGACTACGATTTTTGGGGCGTAAAATATACCATGAGAATATGGAGGAAACAAGCTAACAGAAAACTGTTCCGATGTGAAATGGTAGCCCGTCACTTGACAACAAAAACATAAATAGAATCGTTGCTTGTATGAAATTAATCGCATGGTTTGTTCTGAACTAAGACTAGCTCTGAAACAAGAAGAAAACAGAACACAAGCGTACATAGAACAGCCAGGATTCTCATTGCCTGTTTCCAATATAAACATGCAATACCTGGGTCGAAGGAGACTAACAGATTTAATTACAATGCAGCTAGCGCTGCCTTCCATAAATCTCAAATCTCACCAGTTCCAAGAGGCTGCCTTGATGTGTCACCAGAGGCCCATGCTTGATAGTCCTTTACAAGCTGCAAAATTATTAAAGCAATTGATGTCACAAAAAATTAACCGTTCCTGATGAACAAATACACAGGAGGAATAAATCAATCCTAGATGATGGTGGCAACATGTAGGAGCAGACGAATCAAACTGGTATATCCAGGTTATGGAGGCAGTTTTACATTGTTGTAAGAACTGAATCACCAAATCGTGCTTCATTTACCAATTGAAGAACAAGATTTATCAGACAGGAGAATTTCGTGCAGAATTCTGAAAATGATCTTGAACTGTTAGTATATGTTGCTGGGATTTGTTCTTTCATCTAATCCCCTAATTGATATCTGCTTTTAATAGCCATATGGTTTACATGAAGTCATTTTTCATGGTGCGAGACGAGTGGAATTCAGCCTGGACCAGGAACTTCAAGACTCACCCAAATAGTGAACATGCAACTGATGCAAGGGTTTAACCAAAATGAGGTACTAGGCGGGCAAATATCAGAACTGCAACTAGTAACAAGCCTATTTCATTCTTCATAGGATAATTTAATTTTGATTTCCTCAAACCTGTGCCATAAAGCGGGGAAGCATAAGCCCAAGTATTTGTTGAAGGATTTGGGCACCAGTCGATTCTATCGCTTCAGCTGGAATGGCTCTAATTGCAAAAGGAACCTCGATGCTAACCTAGAATGAAACACAACGAGTTTAAAATTAATATTTGTTTACATATATGACCATGTCCAATATTGAAATCATTATAAAACACTGCGCCACAAGCAAAGACAACTTTGTCAAGTACCTCAATGACTGCATCTGAAGTAAGTCGTTGCATTGTAGAGTTGCTTGAGTTGCTACTGCATGAAATTTGGTTCACCATAGAAGCTGCATTCCCACACCAAATTAGTGTCAAAGCATTCCTGAAAAAAGCATTTAGAATAATAAATTTAGAAATTTAATTGCTAACTCTACTTTGTACATGGATTTTTTCCGAAAGAAAATCTCTCATCCTTTGCATTGGTTCAGCCAAAATGATCGCATGTTCCTGATAATGATTTTTGTCACGCACAGCAGTTAAGGTTTACAGAGAGATGCTATTTTCACCATGACAGTTGAATTATTAAAGTTTCCCTAACTTCATCAGCTAAGTTGCAGAAGTTAAAGACATGGCTTTGCTGGCATGTTGGTGCCTTATTGCCAATCACTGTCCAGGCTCCAAGAACACACACAAGCAGTGGAGTATAGCCAAGGACAGAAGGTTATTAAAATAAATCTCAGAAACCAGTTTTTATGAGATGGTAAACCACCTTCCTCTACTCAACTTAATAATACAGCATTTCCAGTATTTTCTCGCTATGCCTGAATTGTAGCCATTTTACAAATAAAAGCCTGGTCAACAGTAGCCATTTACAGCAAGGCCAGGCTAAGTATGAAAAACATTCTGAGAAGCACATGATGAAATTTAGTTGCTGAGCATTTCATTCTGTACAGTAAAATTTTAACAAATCAAGTGTTGCAACATTTCAAAGATGTATTTTCTACCTTCCAATTCCAAGCAAAAGAGAAAAAAACGAAGGACAGGGCATCATGTACTCCTTCGCTAAAACCATGGTTTTGAAACTAATCTCTGAAAGAAAACCATTGATTTACAGCATCCATCCAATCATACATTGAAACTAACGTCCCATTAAACATGACACTAGTACACATTCTTACACCTATAACGCAAAAAAATAACGAAACCAGACTTATACAAGGTATAATAAACAAGTCAAACCTCAAGAAGACAACTATCATAGCAAGCATTGGCCAATAATGACAATTACACTACCACCACATTTCAAGCCCATCATACAAAAACAGAGTCAAAACCCTGGTCTAGCACACAAAGAAATCCAAAATCAATCCATGTTATTCTTGCCAGAAAACCCAAATAGAAACCCTTACCGTCAAACTTCTCATTCTGCGCAACGACAATCGGCGAACCTTCAAGCTGCCGCAACCAACAAACCAAGCAAACATCAGTGCATAACACCATGTAATCCAAAACTTCATATACAAACTCAAAAACAACAAATGCAACAAATGCAACAATAACAACAACCAGTGTATTATTATTACCTTACAGGACAAAAGCTTAATGCAACAACCATTAGGCTGCTCTTCAACTCTAACAAGCAAAACAGGACAAACCTCAAACGCAAAAAACTTGAACCTATACACGTAACACCTAAACGTGTTGTCGTCTACCCTCTCTATCCTTTCCGCATCCAGCACTGAGTACTGACTCGCTGGCAAACTCATATACTCCACTGCAACCTCAACATAAAAAAATCATTACAAACTCAGTTTCAAAACAATCAAAATTAAAACATTTTGAAATCTTTAGCTTAAGAAATTAATCCATCCTAACATTACCTAGAGGGCGCCCGAGTTGCCGGACCGAAACGGACTCTCTACGTCTGGCAATGAATTTCGCTTTCGGGGCGGAATCAGCCGAAGCACGAAGCGTGCATTTTGGATATTCAGTTGGAAAGAGTTGTTTGGAAGTGAGGGGATTTCTAGGGTTTCTGGATCTGCAAGAAATTGAACTTAGGCCTATTGTTGCCATGAAAATACTGAAAATTCAAGGATTGCAAGCTAGAAGAAGATAAAATAGAAGTGTTGTCTGTGCTGGTGATGGATACGAGGGCGAGTGGTTATGCGGCTAACGAGGCGCAAGTTAGACTCACGTGGTTAGACTTTCCTAAGCTGCACAGGAAAATGCCAGCAGGTGGTCATGGCATTGATTGTGGGCCAATTTTTTTTTGCTTGGCAAAGATTACTTGGGGCGTAGGATAAAAAAAAGCCACGTCAATGCTTTACTAAGAAGCGCACATGGCGTTAAATCTTCATCGACACAAAACAGTCCGTTCAAAGCGACCCCGAAGTATCTCCCCTGCAAGCCTTTTTGATTAACCCATAAATTAATCAAAATCTGAATCTAAAAATCGAAAGAGATTTAAAAAAAAGTGGAAATCAAATTTCAGGACCGAAAACTTTAATTCCATTCAATGAAGAAAAAACCTACATCAGATTCATTCAGATCAGAATCTAAAAAGACTTTACATAGGACAGAAGCACTAATTAAACAGAACCCACAAAAAACCCAACAAACCCTAGCCGCTAAGAGCTTGTAAACTTGGTAACAGCCTTGGTCCCTTCAGAGACAGCATGTTTCGCAAGCTCTCCAGGCAAAACCAGTCTGACAGCTGTCTGGATCTCCCGAGAAGTAATGGTAGGCTTCTTGTTGTACCTTGCAAGCCTCGATGACTCTTGAGCGAGTTTCTCAAAGATATCGTTGATAAAACTGTTCATGATACCCATTGCCTTGCTGGAGATCCCAATGTCAGGATGGACCTGTTTCAGGACCTTAAAGATATAGATCTTGTAGGTCTCGACGTTCTTCTTTGACCTCTTCTTCTTCTTGTCAACCGCTCCTTCTTTGGGTATCTTCTTCTCTGCTCTTGGCTTCTTCTCAGCTGGGGCTTTCTCTGCCGCCGCTGGCTTTTTCTCAGCCGGCTTCTTCTCTGCCTTAGGGGCCATTTGGGATTCTTGAGAAAGAGATTGAGAGAGTTTCTTTAAGAGAGGGTGGTTGAGGAGGTCTTTTCGAAAGATTTGATGAATGAATTAGGTATTATGTGGTTTTTTATATAGGGAGAGGAAGTGAGTGGTGATTGGTTGGTTTTGGTGAGACGCGGATTGATGACGTGGATGGTTGGTTTTGCGGGGGTTTGAATTGACGGTCAGATGCGGTAACTTTTGAAGACCGAATGTCAGGCACGAGGAGGAGTACAGGCCCAGCCCAGCTGTTTGCATTAGTCATTAGCACTGAAGGCTATGATTAGCAAAGTCGGCCCAACAGTCGAATAATAGGAGGGAAATGGGAGATAAGGAGAGGATTGATGATTTGTGAACAGCCATGGCAAGACTTCGGCAAGGAAGATTGCATGAATATACAGCTTGAGTTGGAGTTGCAATGCTCGGTTAGACACTAAAAATAGATCAGCTGGGAAAACGGAGCTTTCGATGTTTTCTTTATAGGGTTATCGACCATTTGCTCAATCTTTGATTATTGTTGATTTCAAAGATATGTTGCAAGGTTTGGGTGTGTAGATACGTCTCAGGCAAAGTGAAGGGACACCCCCTAAGGTTGACTGTCCAGTCGATTCTCTAAAATATATGCCATTTTTGCAAGATATCAGTCTTCCCTTTTGGAGTTTGTCGATCGCATTATGTGCTGTTTTTCTTTTATCCAGAATTTTGCTCAAATTGAGAGCTTTTTGCAGACGCGGGCACATGTGCAACTTGTACCGGATGTTCAGATGAGTAGGTCCGTGGTGGAGGAGAGTGTCCATGAGCGGAGGGCCAATTGTTGAAGTGATCAGAATTCAGAGCAAACTCCACACTGTAAGGAAGTTGAAATGTGAGCAATTGAAAACAGAATAAATTGTGGCAAAGGTTGAAGAGGCCAATGTCAGTGCTTTAAGTGAATGAGTAGCTGCTGCTCGGGTTTTGTCCATTCATTGCTGCTGTTTTCTCTGATATTATATAAAAATATATGATTTCCATAGATCAAAGAGAGAGTAAGTAGATAACCTACTACAAAGATTGAACAGCTAAGTTAACATGAATCATCAGCTACAATATACAGCAGAAAACTTATCATTAGAGATCGACAAGTTCATGATCCTGTACCTAACGACAGCTTGAGATGGAGAATCGAGACCCAGCGAGTTCATGAACTCTCTTGTTTCTTTCTTCCACAGAGCATGTATGGCGGCACTCTGAACGAAAACATTTCTTTCGCAAATTACAATTTGCCCTACTAAGCTCAGCAATCGAATTACCTAGACTAGTCTTAACACAATACGTTTGCAGAATGGAAAACCACGCCCCCTCCTTGCAAGATCACAATCGAAGAGCACATGATCACGATGCTCATTTGCATCACCTCAAGGGGAACCAAAGGATAAACAATTCTACCTCTTTTGGTTTTACCAATCCTTGATTATTGAGGACTGCCAAGTACCGAGCAAGAGAATACGTAGTGACCAGGAATATGAAAACTGCTCCAAATCAGTTTGTGTCCTTCAACCTTCTGCCTTTCCCACTCTGATGAAACCCAAGCACTTCTTGCAGAATACTCACCACTAAGATTTATTTCCCACCCAATACTATCTTGATTCAAGTTATGTGGAAGGATCACCCCATAAACAGCTCCACAAGGCTAGATCCAGTCCCAGCCTCTGATGATTATCAGGCACCTTTACCAGTACTAAAAGGTTGCTGAATTACTTCGAAGGTTTCTAAACCCCACCAACGAAGCTCCATTGAAATTCTTAATCCCAACCAGATCAGGCCGATTACCCAGCCTTCAGCAATGTGTTATTAGAAGGAAGCTCGACGTTGTACAAAAACAGAATCTAAATCAAACATTTCCAATGGTTCTCCGTATGAAATTGAAACCATTCGAGAGACATCATAGATTACCAGGTAATTCCACAAAATTTAAACGAAACCGAGCAAAAACTCGATCCAGTCAAACAACTACCTACAAAACATCTCCTACAAAACGATGTAAAACAATTCTACAGATACCAGAAATGAACAAAACCACAAGGGAAAAACTAAAACAGAAATCGTCAAACCCAAACTAACCCTAATCAATCAAAACAAGAATTGAATAAAAAATGAGACAGCACAAGCAGGAATCAACATCATTCAAACCCAGTAATCAAAGAAAAATTATGAACAAGATTCAAGTTTCTTTGATGAAGAGTAAACTTCCTGCATCAAATCCACTAAAACCTAAACCTATGCTTCAACAGAAAAGCTATTTCATAGATCATGTCACCTACAAAACACCCAAATCCAGAACCCAACAAAGCCTAGCGCGGCCTATGAGCTGGTAAATTTGGTGACAGCCTTGGTCCCTTCAGAAACAGCATGTTTCGCAAGCTCTCCAGGCAAAACCAATCTGACAGCAGTCTGGATCTCCCGAGAAGTAATGGTGGGCTTCTTGTTATACCTAGCGAGCCTTGAAGCCTCTTGAGCAAGCTTCTCAAAGATATCATTGATGAAACTGTTCATGATACCCATAGCCTTGCTTGAAATCCCAATATCAGGGTGGACTTGTTTCAAAACCTTGAAGATATAGATCTTGTAGGTCTCAACGCTCTTCTTTGCCCTCTTCTTCTTCTTGTCTATCGCTCCTCCTTCTTTAGGCAACTTCTTCTCGGCTCTTGGCTTCTTCTCCGCTGGGGCTTTCCCTGCTGCTGGCTTCTTCTCCGCTGGGGCTTTCTCTGCTGCTGGCTTCTTCTCAGCTGCCTTAGGAGCCATTTCGAGATACTAGAGAAGACGGGACTACCTTTGTTAATTGGAAGAGAAAAAATTGAAAATTTTTCGGTCAGAGGGTTGGTGAAGTGGATTGGGCTACTTGTTTCGGTTATTTATATAGAGAGTTTGGGAGAGCATGATTGGTTAGGTTTCGGTCGCCGCGGATAGATGGCGTGGATGGTTGGATTGGCGAGGGACTTAATGGACGTCGGAGATGGTTTCGGCCTTTTAGAGCGATCAAATCCTTGTGTAGATTGATGAATTCCAACTTGAAGAGGAGTCCAGGCTGGGTTATCGACAGTAGCACTGGCAGTGGAAGGGCCTTGATGAACCAAAAAGGCATAAGTTATGATCAAGTCTGTTTATTATTAAGAAAATGCTGTGTCCAGTTCATTCAAATCTTGGCCATTCAGCTTGTTGTTTCAAGGTGAGGTTTTGAATCGATAATAACAAGCCATGTAGTCAAGAGATTGAAATATTATTTCCACTAAGAACATTTAAGCCGGCAATTAAAGCTTCATTGTTTCGACGGGGCTCCTTCTGATTTCCACTAAGATCAGAACCTAAACCTTTACATGTAAAATGAAAGACTAATACAGAAAAACCCACAAAACGTTCTCATATACCCTAGACATGGCCACCTACGAACTGGTAAACTTGGTAACAGCCTTGGTCCCTTCAGAGACAGCATGTTTCGCAAGCTCTCCAGGCAAAACCAGTCTGACAGCTGTCTGGATCTCCCGAGAAGTAATGGTAGGCTTCTTGTTGTACCTTGCAAGCCTCGATGACTCTTGAGCGAGTTTCTCAAAGATATCGTTGATAAAACTGTTCATGATACCCATTGCCTTGCTGGAGATCCCAATGTCAGGATGGACCTGTTTCAGGACCTTAAAGATATAGATCTTGTAGGTCTCGACGTTCTTCTTTGACCTCTTCTTCTTCTTGTCAATCGCTCCTTCTTTGGGTATCTTCTTCTCTGCCCTTGGCTTCTTCTCCGCTGGGGCTTTCTCTGCCGCCGCTGGCTTTTTCTCAGCCGGCTTCTTCTCTGCGGCCTTGGGAGCCATTTGGAATTCCTGGAAAAGAGAGTGAAAGTTTTTTTGGCTAGGAGATGGTAAGCAGGTGATTTTCTTAAGACTTAATAAAACGAAGGGTTTGTGATGTGGTTATATAGGGAGAGGAGGTCAGTGTTGATTGGTTGGTTTCGGGAAGACGCGGATTGGTGACGTGGTTGTAGGATTTGTGGGGATTTAAATGGACGGTTAGAGATTGGGTTTTGATTTTTGGGTTTCGCGGGCTGGTTAGGGTGTAGCGGGAAGTGGCTTGGAATTGGGTTTGTGAAAATACTGAGCCCTGGAGAGGAAAGATTCTAAATTTTAAACGTGTTCCTTTCTATATTTTACAGTGTGAGCATTATTCGAAAAGAAAAATGGAATTATCCGAATTAAGTTGGTAAAAAAATTTAAATTGTAAGTTATTCAAAGCAAATCTCTAACAGGTTTAGGCCTGGAAAAGCATCAAGAGTCTTGAGATTTCCCCAGCAAGCATTGAAATCTTTCTCGACAAATGCTGGAGAAGTTATCCTTGTAAATGCACCGGAGGGACTAGAAAATCGTCAACAAATATCTATGCGGATTGGTTATTGACGAGGCCTCCGTTTTAGGCCTCGAAAGATTGATGGGTGGGTATTCGAAAGTGACCTTTTGAGAGTGGATTGAATAGGGATAATCATTTTCGGTTCGGTTCAGTTTTTATCAAAAAAAGTAATTAAATTGAAATTTTTATAAAAAAACCGAAACCGGTTCAAACCGGTTTAGCTCGGTTTTCTCTGTTTTTGTGGTTTTGGCTCAGTTTTTCTGGTTTGGTTCAGTTTTTTTCCAGTTTGGCTCGGTTTTTTTCCGGTTTGGATTCGGTTCGGTTTGGTTTGGTTTTTTCTGTTGTTTGCTTATAAAACCGAAACCGAACCAAACCGACCAATTTTTTCAAAATTTTAATCGATTTAATCAGGGTTTTTTTCGGTTCAGTTTTTTTAATTATTTTTTTATATTTTCTTGATTTAATCAGTTTTTTAGTTTTTTTTTCAACATGTAATTAATGGGAACCGTAAAACAAGTCCACTGTTTAGAATATAAGATCCTTCGAAGTTAAATTAGCAATACACGGTGAAAAATACATCGAATGCACGGTATATGATTGATGTATCTGTCCAAGTGATCCCGTGATATGGGTTAAGACTATTTTTTCAAGAATAGACCCCGAGCCCATCTCTTGAGGTTTTGAGCTGGAGAGATCATTTAGAATACCGTGCCGAATGAGTTTATTGACATGGTTTTTTCCGTCTAACTCACCTCCTTCAATATTATATTAAAAATATAACAATTATTTTATTTCTTATAACATAATAAAATAAAAATTCAGACAAGTGAAGTTTATGACATGATCGCAAGTTTAAGTGAACTGATTAAGATTAATCTAGTTTTTTTCCTTTTTTTTTCCTGCACGTGCACCTTATGCATGAGCTATTGCAGGGGCACACGTCTGGAATTTTTATGGAAGCTCGTGAACCATTGACCCTTTAAGTCTAGGAGATTGGGCCCTTTTTTCTTTAATTTCTATGCATTACAATTTTATTTTTGTTTCCTCACCTTTTTTTTTTAATTTCATCAATTATTTTTTTGTTAATTATTAATTGAGCAATATAATTTGTTTTTATTTGAATTTTTTTAATTATTTTGATATTTTATTGATTCTTGATTTTATAAATATATATTTTATATAAAAATTTATATAAAAAAATATTAAATCCGGCTGAATTCAAATCCATCAATTGCGGTAAAATGTATATTTAAAATCATTTTTCCATGGTAAACAGGTGGTGTGTTGATAGTTTTGATAAGTATTGGGCTTGTGATGTGCTATTTGGGAGAGGTGGCGAGTGTTGAACGGTTGGTTTTAGGGTTACGCGGATTGGTGACGTGGGTTTGTGGGGATTTTAAATGAGCGGTCATGGATGATACCTTATTTATTTATGCATCTACGACCAAGCATCTGCCTTACGTGCCCACATCCCCATAAACACTCTGTTGCAGCAATAAATAAATTAATCTGCCCTCTCTTTCCTTTTTTTTTTTTTTTTTTTTTTTTTCCATGGAACTAGATTGATTTTTAAAAAGAAAGCACTCAAAAAATAACAATAATAACGTGGTTGGTTCTAAACTAGTTGCCCAGATGAACTTTTCAGACAATATAACTTAAGACTTATTTGCTGGAAAAAAAAAAATTTAATAGTGAATTATTTTTTGATATTTGATAGTGTAAGTTGGAAATTATTTTTTAGTGTTTGGTTATGTTATGGAAAATAACTTATTAATATTTTATTTTTTTTAAGTTTATTAAAATAATAAGGAATAAATATTACAAATTAAAAAGTTGAATGAGAATGAAATTGAAAAAAATATATAATTTCATAAATTATCTCAAATAAAATAAATAATAATCAAAATAATAAAGATCAAATCTAACAGATAAAAAAATTAAAAGATGAAGAAATTAAAACAATAATAATTACAATTTCATGAATTATTTTAAATAAAATAAGTAACAATCAAAAAAATAAGAACAAAATTTGATAGATAAAAAATTTCAATTAAAAAAATAATAAGATAAAAGTAAATAACAATCCTAAAATGAGGACTAAAGTTAATATAAAAATCAAATTTTAAGGGATGAAATTGAAAATAAAATATTCAAAACAAAATATATATAACAATCAAAAGTTTGATGATCAAATTTGATATAATCAGCAAATAATATGACATTTCTAAATTTTTCATAACTTTTAGAAAGTGTTTTCTGCCCAAAATAAAGAAAAATATTTTCCTAAAAATCAAGTTAAATTTTTCTTTAACTGAAAAGTTTTTTCCATTAATCAATTTTTCTAATAACAAATAAATAAAAAAATATTAAAAAGTTATTTTTCATCAAATAAACAAGGTTTTATTTACAACGTGGATTAATTGGACTGAATGATTAGAAAAATACACTTGTAGTCATCATCTCTCCCCCTGCTCTACTAAAAACGTGAGAAAGTTAATGAATATCTTTTTTCAACCCAGATAAATTATTTTTTATTTCCATTTTTTTTTAAAATTAATTTTTTATATTTTATCCTCAGATTTTTTAACAAACATTCCAATTATTTTTAAATTGATAAAATTAGTAGATTATATCAAAAATAACTTTTATAAAATTTAATTTTTAAACATAAAATGAACAAGAAAATTTAATTTTCTTATTGATTTCATTTTTTTCTCTTAATTTTCTTTTTAGAATTTTTTTAAGAGTGACCCAAGTTATTTTTAAACTTTACAAGTCAGCTGTTCACGTAAAAACTAAAAACAACTCCAGTACAGCATTGTCAAGTGTCAAGTGAAGCATTTGACTTTTTGTGTGCCCACGTCCCCACGGACACCCTCTTGCAGCCAAAAATCAATTTTTCTGCTCCCTCTTTCCTTTTTTTTTTATTTTTATATGGGACATAACTAATTTTTTCAATAAATAAATAATTAAGCATTCAGAATAAATAAATAAATAATGTCGTTGATTCTAAACTAGTTGCCCAGATGGAATTTTTAAACATTATAACTTATTTTTAAGGTGGGTTAAATAGATTAGAGGATCTCATAAAAATAACTATATTATTAAAAAAAACACTTTTATTCACCGTCTATTTGAATAATAAAACATTAGAGAGTATGGTTGAACTACTGAAATCACATCCATAAAATATTATTAATCTGTTTTTTTCGTTTAAACCTTCAGCAACTTAATTTTTTTTTTTTAAATCGATGTTTGATGTCATGTTGCTTTTTAGAATTGTGCTATACAATCTTTATTTTATTTTATTTGTGTTGGGTGATATATCAGTATCACTGATTTGGTTTTTCTTTATCAGTTTCAATATTTATTATTGAATTTGTTGAAAATAAATCTCCATAGTGTTTTTTACTTGTCTTATATAATTTTATTTCAATTATATAACTCAAGTTGAAAGTTTAACTTGGAAGGTGTTTAAGAGTAGTTACTTTTCAAAGTATTTTTAACTCGAAAATACATCGTTATAATTTTTTTATTTTTTAAAAATTATTTCTGACATCAGTACATCAAAATAATATGAAAATATCAAAAAATAATAATTTTAAACAAATAAATAAATTTTAAATTTTTTCAAAAACATTTTTA
>Ga0307515_10015929_pt1 | contig 13805 bp, 11 predicted proteins | sample 17_EM_MG_FD_194513 | JGI IMG/M metagenome (GOLD analysis project Ga0307515, IMG submission 194513) | Populus trichocarpa ectomycorrhiza microbial communities from riparian zone in the Pacific Northwest, United States - 17_EM | ecosystem: Host-associated > Plants > Roots > Unclassified | place... | reverse complement strand
TGAATCTCGAACTGTCTTGGGTGTATGTAATTTTGACCCATTTTTCGAGTGTTATAAGGTTTACACCCGTTCCTGTTAGTCCCTTCAAGTTTGGCAACAAGGTCCCCACAAACGAGGAAGTTTCGCGAGCGTCAGAAGACATCCTGAACGATCTCACGATTCTGGTCGATGCGGACCCGCGCGAGAGAGACGAAACCCGGAGACTACTGAGCGATCTGGTTTCCCCAACACTGTCGGAACCCGTCTCGGGCCTTGCCTTTATGGAGTGCACACATCCAGAAGACTTTGCGGTTGCGGAAATACTCTACAACGATAGCATCCGCCCTCACCAACTCATCCTGACTCGAGATGAGCAACACAGGATAACCGGGACTGGGGTCAACCTTTCTGCTCCACTTGTGCCTGATTCATTCCAGCCCCTGGCGGGACCTACAGACGGTGATATTGACACAGCACCGGACTTTGATGGTGGCGGATCTCACTTCGAGGAGTTGGAGTTTAACTCCCAAGTCCCACAAACTGAGTTCGGTGAACTAGAGTACCTACAGCCTGAGGGATACGAAGGCGAAGATGAAGATGATTTCCTCCCGACACCAGCAAAGAGGCGCCGACTCGGATATTTTTCACCTGTTGGCTCACCCCTCGAATCTCACCCGGTATTGCCAGGATCAGACAAGATGCTTCACACCATTCTCCCGCCCACAGTAGAACCCACTTCCCCGAGACGAACAGAAATACTGAACAAGAGCAATTTTCCCCAGTTTTCTCTTGCTCCGCAAAACTCATTTGTTCTCCTGGATGCTACCTCACAGCCTCGCGATCATATTCCACCAAATCTCCCCGATGCTGCCCCCCGCTTTGTGCCTCCTGTCACGGGACGAGCTATTGAAATTGACCATGGACCTGCCACAGGGAGGAGGCAGGACTTCGCTGGATTTCTGGCCCTTCGTGGTGTACATCTCAATGCGCCTCCGACCGCAACGGCAACAGTGGCCGTCATAGATAACCCACCGGCCATCGAGGTTACCAAGACCCTGCAACTGCCGCTGACGGTGATTCCATTGGACCTTATTGACAAAAACACGGTTCAGCTCCCCGCAACTGACTCTTTGCCAATTTCTCGCCATCAATATCTTGCCTCGCTTGACCTCCTCCAGAAACACGCCCTCTGTCGATGCCTTTCGGACGACCCAGCCGCTATCGATCTTGTTGAACGCGAGTTTCTTGGCGGCGTAGACCTTATCCTTGACCAAGACACCGCAGTTCTGTTTCTACCTCTTTCTGCGCTACCCTCCGAGTGTGAGGGTATCATTTCCGGAATTTCCGATATCTCCTGGCGATACTCCCACATCCTGGTCATATTTGAGGCTTTCCTCGTTTCTCAGGCGTTTGGCGATGGTGAAGAGAATCTGGCTGTTTCATTCGCTTTCACGGAGCCGATTTTGAAGTCGGTGAAGAAATTGAAGAGATCACTCATGATTGCTGAGGGTGTAGGGACGAAGTCGGAGGATTGTTCGGTCAGTTGGGCGTTTGCCAAGAACATAGAGGAGGCTGCAAGACTAGCGAGAGTTTATGGGGACATGGCAGAAAGTAGGGATAAAACAGGAGGTTCGCTTTGGCAAGAACGTTGGTGGTTGGGGGAAAGGGAAGCGGAAGGTTCGCCTTTGTTCGAATTTGAGGTCCGTCTTTCGAGCTGGTTCCAAACGTTACCCCTACCTCATGGAACGTTCAGGACGAAAGTGATCTTGCAAGGGTGACGGGAATGAATGCGTTCGCAGCATGTCTTATCCTTTCCCAAATGCCATCAGACCAGTTCTTGGATCTGACACCCCAAGGAAGGACTGAAAGGTTCGGCCAACTCTTGGGGGCAAAGCGCATGGTACGTGTACAAAGCTCCCTGTGGCAGCAGTTTGCTGACGATGAGACAGACCGAGCTGAATCGCGCTTTGGAACAATCCGCCGCAGCAATATCTTCGTCATTACCGACTTCGGACCTGAGGGACTCCTCGAGCACACAACTATAAAATCTTGTCCCGTATCATATTCGCTTGCTAGATATATTTGTGACATGTTGCAGCAGGGTGTAATATTATTCAAAGCACGAAGAAAAAATTACAGAGACAGATAAATCTAGCAATGACATGCATTCGAGAGCAATTCAATGGATCCCTTGAATCAACGCTGGGATTTTTCCACTGTTGAGTCTGGAGACACTTGGGGGTAGCGACAGAACTTGTCGGAAATAAATGTGACGGTCCATGTTCCTATGGGAACTCGTCAGTACAAAAGTAGGTCACTACCTCGCAATTTACGCACCTTCAAGAGAAGAATAGATAGAGTATTCTTTCGTAGTCACTCCTGTCACGGTGTGCGTCTCGAGGATCTTCGGTGGCTTGTTGTTTTTCTTGGTCTGGAGTTCCGACCTCTGGTATGTAAAGGTGAAGGGTGGCTCCCCACTGAGGGTGAACACGATCTCAGCTTGGTCACCTGAGACGTACTTGAGTGTCAAAGCTCTTGGTTATACGCAACAGGGATGACCTACCCTCGTGAATATCTTGCAACACCCTCTTTCCATCGCCAACCTGTGCGGAAGGCAAAGGATGAACAGTATAGTGAAGGTCCGTCACAGCCGTCTTGCACATCGTTTGTTGGTGGGCCACAGAGGTAATCATAAATTCTCCCGGTCTCTGCAAAGCCAACGAGAATGGCGAGCTCTTCGCTTGCTGGCTGTGGGATTTGCCGTTGATACGATAGCTTGAGCGGAATTCAAGGTCAAAAGAAGTCCAGAATCGGGTAACCAGAGGTTCAAACCTACCCAACGGTCCAAGGTGGGTTACCCTCGAGCTGGAATTGTGCCGACTCTCCCTCACAGAAGTGTTCCCTTCGGTCGAATGGCACAATGGCAGCCGTCTCGGCCACATCAATCCAGATTGACCTGTGGAGAGCATCTGGAACGGTTTGCTCGCACCGGGAAGCGTCGCCAACAGAGTCAATGGTCACCAAGTAGGGACCGATGCTGGTGAAGATATACTTCGGTAGGTTCACCTTCCAGAACATGGCATCAACCTCGACGGTCGTATGGAAGGTCTCCCCAGCAGCCAAGTTCTTGACTGAGAGAGTTATCGCGAATGGAGGTTTTCCTTCCAAAACTATCACCCCATCGGAACCAGTGAAATCCCTGGTCACGAAGTTGTCGTTGACGCAGTAAGCCAAGCGGTTGGGAGATTTGAAGGCAGCGGATGGTCTTGTGAGAACGTCTTGCTCAAACAACAACCTGTGCTTGAGTGGAATGACGTGGTCGCGGTGTTTGGCCAATGGATACGCTGCGTCACCGATCTGTTTGACCTCGTAGTACATTCTTCCGGGCTCTTTTGTGTGGAGCTGGAACCTCGTGTGAGGTTGAATGCTGTTGAACGTCGGCTGGTCGAAGAGCTTGATTCCACCGGCGCCGTTGTCCCTGGCAATGTTGTACATGATCTGGAACGGTGGACGACCAGAAAGATCGAGGTCGACGTGTCCAAGTGTTCCTTCACAAATAGGTGACAAGATATGAGAACCGTTTATCGCGTCGTAATTGGATACCGTGTCCTGAGATAGGCGGGCAGATGGTCGGGATACCCATTTAACGACAAACTTCGATTCCTCCGGAATGACAGAACCGGAGCATTGTGCGTCAGCGACTTCGACGAGCTCGAAGGTTCCATCAGCAAGAACGGTGAGATGGTCGTTCGGAGTGACGAGTACGGTGGAGAGTATCCTGTTTGGAGTCTCCTGTCGTCGATATTTGATGGTCCAAGGTGCATCGCCAGTCAGCCTGAGCGGGATGCTAGCCTTCTCATGTTCAAGGACAGTGACTTCGCGCTTCTCTCGGGCGTAGAACTTGGCAGTGGGCTACCAAGCGTGTTAGCGTTGAGCGGGACACTAAATGTGGAGCGCCAACCTTGACTCTCCTGACATTGACAGATACACTAGGAACAGTCAAGGGCCGTTTGCATCCGTATGCGTCCTCAATGTTCACTGAAGTGAAAATGAGTAGTTGTCAGTGTGACGAGAATGCGTGATCTTACCCAAAGCAACCTCGAAAGAGCCACCGTCGCGGTCAATGTCCGAGGGTATGGGGACGCGGACTGTGTACCTCGGGTTGGGTATATTCTTTTCGTGTAAGAGCTCGGAACCTTGAGGGCTGACAACTTGCACGTTAAGGTTCCACGGCCCAGTGCCCTACAAACCAGGTAGGTCTCAGGAGAGCCGGAGGGGCCGTGAGGACACACCTTGAGATCGACAGGAACATCCACATGACTTCCACCACAACTACTAATGAGTCTCCTGGTCCTACCAGGAGTTGCACCCTCCCTGGTGGCGAAGTCTGCGGAAGCGAGAGGGTGGATGACTTGGTCAATACTTGGTCCATTGAGCGGGATCTTCTTGTAGTTGGCATCGCTGAGATGAGTGAACGTGAACTTGTAGTGACCGCTCTGGTCCGGCTGGAGAGTAATTTCGCCACGGGAACCTCCGATGGTCTTGGCCAACTCGCGAGGGGACTCCTTGTCCTTCTGCGATTGGTAATACACCTGGAAGGGACCGGTGCCACGGAGGACGAGCGAAGCAGAGACACCGGTGTCGCCAGAACTTCGGGAAGGCTCAGCATAGTACACATCGGCCGGCAAAACTACTCACCACTCGAGGATCTTCTTCCACTCAATCTCTGCGCTGGGGAGGGGCATCTCGATGACCTTGCACGTTTCCGGGCTCAACACGTCGCCATCGCAATATTTGCCCTTCACACCAAGGATGGAATATTCACCAGGGGAATTCGCATGTAGGGTGATATCCTTGGTACTATCCTGGGTCTTGAGCTGTTTCTCCCAACCCTTATGCCTCTTTCCGGAAGGCGTGTACCGAACGCCGACATCCCAGAGCCCATCCAATGGGTCATAGCTATGGGTAGTGATCGCAACTCGTGTCTCGGAGCCGATTAGCAAGGACGACGGGCGACCAGGTCCACAAGTTTTGAACGACACGCTTGGACGGCGGAGGACAGTGATTGTTCGTGTCGTCATGGGCGAAGGGGCTGGCGTCAGCGAGTTTCCATAGCGGTCTAGTACGTGTTCCAAAGTGATAGTGTGGGATCCAATGGCGCCAAGTGAAACGGTGAGGGGAATTTGAAGCTTCTGCGGGACTTCGGAGATACCACGAGTCTGATCGCCGACGACGCCCTCGACGGTGAAGTACTCCCGTCGTCCGTTGACATCTTCGTACCAACGGAGCGTGAGGGGTGGAACTCCAAATACGTCAAGGTTGAAATTGACGTCTTCACCGGGCGTGGAACCTTTGTGGCCGGATACGACGCCGGGAGCAGCGCACCTAATGTTATCGCCTCGAGAGATGTCGTCGGGAACGAACTCCACCTTGGGACAAGGAGCAACGACAACTTCCAACGGATACGCGAGTCGTGCATCAACGTCCGCAGAATCGAGCACTCGTTCCAGGCGCAGCGTTCCAGGTTTCGTGACACGAACGTAGACCAAAGTTTGCGATTTTTGTAAAGCGCTAGCAGACGACTCTGTTGAATCCTCGTCCTCGCCATCATCGTATTCGTCGTAATCTGGGTCGTTAACGTCACGTTTATTTGCGTTCGTCCGCGTGAGCTCCAAGCTCTCCTCTCTTGACTGTTCGATGGCGCGAATGTCTTTGGCATTCAAATCGTGCGTCTCCACCTTTCCGATGATGTCTCGTCCCTCGCCGTGGCCAAGTGGAAGAAGGGTATAGCGGATTCCGATCGGCGTGGTGTTGTTTAATAATATGGGGACCAAGACCGCGCTTCCGGGTGGTTCCAAGCAGAACGCTTCAGCGTAAGGGTTGAGTTGGGCGGTACTGATAGGGGACATCCTGACGGTGTGTTGTCCAAGCAGGTGTGGATCACGGCCATCGTTCGTTCCAAAGAGTCCAAAGGTAGGCACCAAGTCCATGACCCGGAAGGGGACCGCACCTCTTTGTACTTGGGGACAGAGTTAGAACGGAAACACGTCTCATTCGAGCTCCACGATTTGCGCACCTCCTATCGTCGATGAAAACGCCGCACCGATCCCCAGATGCAGTGAGATACTCCCGAACAACACTCCATCCAGTAGGCAAAGGGTAATGAGTTGGAGGGCGAGCACGGAGGAGGTATAGCGCAGCCTGGGTATCCTTAGCAGGGATAACCCAAGGATGAAGAAAATATCGACCACTATCCACTTCGCCACATAGCCAACCGACCAGGACTCCTCGTCATAAGTCAGGAGGTACTGAAAGAAGTCGAAAATTTTGACGGCCTACCTCGAAAGTCAAAACACGGTGGGTATTCCCGAGGTTTGCGGACTCACTTGACATAGGAGCCCCAGGCTCAGCGCGTACAGCCGTTGTGTGGGTGCGTCGAAGTAAGACTCAGGGATGAGTGGCGGCTCCTCGTTCTTTTTCACGACAGACATGACGGAAGAGGGAAGTCCCTTAGAGATAAGTGGTTCGTGGGCGGTTTCGGGGCGAGACCTCCTAGAAACAGTCGCGCATCGAGGGTGTGGACGTCAAAGAAATGGATTTTAGAAATCCACGCGTTTGGCACACGTGACTATTTGTCTTCGAAGCAGCCTTTCCGCGACCAAACGAATTCCAGCCCATGCATTGTGTTGTATGAGTGCCACTCAGAGCTTACTTGGATTTGTGGTCATCTCTATACCGCATAGTAATCGCAATCCTCGGTACTTGACCATCACATCCCATATGAACTGAGGAAAGCACGCCCACATAATATATACCCACAACTTACTACAACTACAGGCGACGAGGTTTTACAACGACCAAAAGGTAGTCTTCAACCCTAGAAGAATGTCTGGATAACAACGTACAGGAAAACAACCCAGCAAAGAATCTTCAGCTGGGGGTCCAATCCGTGGTACATGTCAACGACTCTGTAGGTGAAGTCCTTAAATCCCCCTGCAGCAGCCCCAGCCGGCTGGACGTTAGGAGGCGGCGTGCCTGCTGGACCATCCCCGCCCAACCTGTTTCCTCTTCCGGGGAAAGTTTGTTCCGCACCCGCTTGACCAGGCGAACCAGCGAGGTTTTTCAGCATCCTATCCAGTCCACTATCGACCAGAAAACTTGTCAGTATACAGAGCACCAGTAGAAGACGAGTATCGTACGCTCTGTCGGCACCGCGAATCGTGTCCACTTGTTTTGAACCCTTGAAAAAGATAAACGTCGGCCTATGGGCCCGAGTTAATTGGTAAGGGATATCATTTGTGTCCAGGGACTCACATTGCGGTAACCTTGTATTTGGAAGAAACGTCCTTTGCAGCATCGACATCACACTTCAGAAAGTTGACGTGGGGGTATTGTTTGGAGAACGCTTCGAACACTGGGGCAATCTGGTGACATGGCCCACACCTAGATCGTTGCAGGTAAATCATGAGGGTTTATCTGCGTGCTGTGTTAGGTATGAATTTCGTACCACGTAGCATGGAAATCAATGACCTAGGAGTCTAATACTAAGGTGCATTCAACGTGCTCTCAGACATGCCAGACGTACCGAAACCTTTGTAGGGGACTGACCAAGGATCCCGTCGAGCTGAGCGTTGGTCGTGATGTGGGTAACGCTCATAGTAAACAGGGGAATCTGCAGCCGGGTTGTCGAGGTGTGTGATGGTGACAAACTCAAACGGTGGAGGCCGCCGATGTGTTCCGGGGCGGAGTGTTCCCGGTGTAAACTCTCACGCTTGCTACGCCATCGCATGACCAGAAACAGTTGAGGGCCAGCAGCGGCCCGGGGAAAAACACTCTACACTACACGACCCCCGTCAGTAGATCCGTCGGTATAACAATCTACATTCTAGTAGGGATTGAAACCTGGATATCCGGGACCTGGGATCCTACCCGCTGATCTTCCTCCGCACTGAAATTGGCTTCACCATCGTCTTCAACAACCTGGAGATGTGATCAATATGCGCAATTAGGGCGACCTCATCTCAAATATCACCTTTCCGTTAGCAATTTCAATGTCCTCGAATCCCCACTCCCTCGAGGCGCCATCCCGAAGGTGTGCCCCGTCCGCCAACTTCTTCACTTCCCACCCACCGATCACCTTCCAATCCTCCTCCTCCTTCCTCACGAACTCCGTAAGGGAGCAACACCCAACTCTGAGCGGGAGATTTCGATCACCAAGCAAGCTCCTCACGAGCGTGATGGTCGTCGCAGCATGGCTCACCAGCATGATTACTTTGTGCTGGGGGTAGAGTTTCTCTACGTGTGGGATGAAGACAGAGAGGTATCCGTCAGCACGATCGTGGATCGCTTCAACGTCTTCCCCTCGACGGGACGAATACCAGGTTGTGGACCACCCTGCAGGGTCGATTTCTGGGAACCATTGCTTGAGAGATGAGGCGGACTCTGGTCGAGGGTGGAGACCTGTCCCGGGGGCAACCGGAGAGTACCATTCACTCAACCCTGCAAATGGAATATCAAACGGCATCTGGTTCCAAAGTTAGGAAGACGGACCGTGCTCTACGTATAAGGGGATCTTTAAGGCTTGCACCGTTGGCTGGGATGTCTGCAGGCATCGATCTGCGCGCGGTCGATCAGTTGATGCTGAATCGCATGATTTAGCACAGAACGAACAATAGGGAGAGGAGAAGATGGCAGTCGGACGTTCTCCCTCAGGAAGTGAGAGGACGTATTGTGCGAACTCCTTAGCCTGGGCCTACCTCGGATTCAAAGGTCAAAACTTTATCACCCTGCGATCCGAGCACGGGGCCTTACTTCTCCGTAGGCTGCGAGGGGAGGATCCCTCGGGAGACCAGTTGGACTCGTCCTATGACGTATTCCATCAGGAATCGGAAAGATGAGGGCAGGGTATGTGATCACGGCGTACCAGTTGGTAGTGACCCAGTTGAGCCGGAATCCTATACGGGCGGTGAACATGAACTTTCCAAACGACCTCGAAATGCACTAACCGTGTCTTAGGATGTAGATCTTTTCGATCATGGTCGGTCCAAGGATATTCTGTGTTGACAACAAAGGGGTATGAGACGTGGCGCGTGAAGTCGAAACGAGAGACACGCATCAGTCTTTTGCCGGGACAAATGATGACCGCATGCAATCAAATTCAAACGTCGGACTCAAGCGTACACTTTTATGATTCAGTGTTCAAGAACTATAAACATGTAGTGACACAAAGGGCGAAACAACAACTGCATTCAGAACAGGAGCCGGGAAACAAAAGGAAGCAGAGGAAATATACATGTCGTTCTGTCATGTTGTAGCCGTATCATTTTGACACCAGACGTGCCGCAACCTGCGAGGTGTTAGTTCTCACGACAACGAAGGGAAAGCGGCCTCGTCATCAACGTTGAGGGCGGATGTGTTGCCGTTTGACCGTGAGTCGCGTCTTTGGCCGCGCGTACCGCGTCCACGTCCACCCCTTTCTCCACCTCGGTCACCACCACGACCGCGACCTCCCCTGCTGGGGCGTTCGAAACGGGCGTCGATCTCCAAGTAGACTTTCTCCTCCTTCTTTGTGCGAGTCTTGGGAGCGCCCTTGGTCTAAATCGTGGTGAGGAGGTGCTAGTAACAGAACGCAGGTTAGGCCAACCTTTCCAACGAAGTAGGTATCCTCCTCAGCTCCTTTGGTAAGTTCCTTGGCACCCTTCCAGAGACTTTCGTCTTGCTCGATCTTCCTGGTTTCCAGCTGAGGAATAAGGGAGGATTTCTCCTTCTGCTGAGCGAGATATTGATCGAGAGTTAGCGTATTATCTGGTTCCTCCTCTTGACGATCCCTAGGACGTCGGTCAGACCGCTCGGCAGGCTCTTCGGCATTCGTGGTGGAGGCAGGGGCAGGAGCAGCCCAGTTAGCGTCACCACCCGCAGCACCCCACTCGGCGTCGCCGCCTTTAGCACCCCATTCAGTATCACCACCTTTAGCAGCCCAGTCATCGCCACCTGCACTGGCTCCCCATTCTTCGGCGGCGGGGGCGACTTCTTCAGCAGCGGCATCGTCGGCAGCAGCAGTCTCAGCCGCGAGCTCTGTCTGGCCTTCATCACCACCCCAAGATTGGTGGATCTTCTTGTCCGAGTCACTGATAGAGGTTTGGGGTAAATCCCTTGATCGCTTAATCGAAGTGAAGGTGCGTACGTCTTGCCTGTAGCGCTGTGACGGTCGTATTCACGTCGTCCGCCACGGGAACCTCCCCTGTCACCTCGGCCGCGACCACGACCACGACCTCTGTCGCGACCTCCATCGGCAGGTTCAACTGAATAGGGAGGAAATGGATGGCGAGGAAGATCAGGGGGAGAAATTCGCATATTTCTAGAGGAGATGATTACCCTTCTTGCCGGTAGAATCGTCCGCACCTTCGTCCTCAGCACCTTCCCGAGGACCGGATGTACGAGCACCACCTCTTTGATAGTACTTGCCGCCCCTTGAACCGGGGCCACCGCGGCCACGGGTGCCACGCTGACCACCTCTGGTTGAGGGCCGGTCGGTGGTGGTGTCGGTGGGGGGCGGAGCTGGTTCAGGAGCTGGCGGGTTCAGCCCGTCCTCTGTGCGGCTATGAGGAGTAACAAAGCGGTGAGGAAATTAGATGCGGACCGTCGAGGAGGGCGAAGGCGTTTTTTGAAGCCACCGACATGGTTGAAGGTGGATTTGGGGACGATCAGTAGAACGTCTGGCAGATTTTTGCGCAATCTGCGACGACGAGTTTTTTCTTGAGACCCTCGGACGAACTGGAGATTATCGCCAAACGGCCCCCAGTTTCGGTTCTAGTGCACAGCCACAGCTGTACAGTTCAAAGCCCGCTTACAAAAATCATCGAAATTCCCACAAAATATTCCTTAACGCTTAAACCACAGGTGCGCACCTCCGTCGTTTTCCGTACAAAACAGGATTCTGACCGTCTGTCGCAGCCCTCAAAAGCATCTCGACGATTGATTCGCCCACCGTAATTGGACTGGTGTGGATTGAGGACCTTGAGACCGTCAAATTGGGCTGGAGACGGAACGTAGGGACGGGACTTGGGTGCGTCGGACACATTCCATAGGGATTCTCTTCGGAGACGTCTCTGCGGCTGCCCTTCGTGGTTGCCGTATGTGTTTTGTACGCAATGTCTCGTTGTACAGATTATTGTATGTTGAGATAATATTTTGTCATTTTATTTCTTGCACCCCTACCATCAACTGGACATGGCCTCGCGCCGGCTCGCCATCTCTTCCCTCCTGTGCAGTGATGAGACGAATCCGCCTTCCTCATCCCCGACATCGTCCCCGACGTCGGCAAGAACGTCGACCGCCCGCAACTTTGAGCCTGCCGACCGCCCTTCACGTCATCACCCCGCCTTCTCAACCCAGACCAGTAGCGTACACACACAAACCATCCCTAGTTACCGTCCCCTATCTGATGCTAAATACACCCCCGCCGTAGACCGACTACGGTCATACAACGACAGCGACGCGCTCAGATCCCGCCCGACGGTCTACTCACCCCAATTCGTCTACCGACGAGAACCTTCAACCTCCCCTGAGCGCATTTCGGCACAACACCAACACCAGCAAATCTACACATCCCCCATGTCGCCGTATAACACTCAGACCCCCACTCAACCCAACCCATGGAGTGGACAATCACCCTCGTACGCCCGCCCTTCTACGTCGGGCTCTCAAGACACCTACTTCCCTCGTACTCAGTCCCCGGTCGAGGCGAGGTCGAGATCCTTCTCCAACCCGTCGATGCACCTTACCCAGTATCCGCACCAGTCAACTCCGACGTTCCCGCCGTATAGTTCGAGCCCTGTCTTGCCCCAACCACCCCCATCACTCGGTGGTGGACTGGAGGCGCTAGCACAAGCCGCAAGCCAAGAGCGGCGACGCTTGAGCAATGAGTTTGCGGGGTCAATGCGGACGGCTTCTCGCGAAAGCACAACGCGTTCTCCGGTGGTGATGCAACACCCCGCCGCTTCATCTTCCACGCACGAGCATACGAGAGAGCCGGCCCCGACCTGGAGACGCCGGAGCAAAGAGCGTCATGAACCTCCTCACAAAAGGCGTAAGAGTTATGATCTCCTTGACGAACCTATCCCGGCGGAACCTTTGGAAATCTTCCAGCCGGTTCGACCACCCCTCGAAAGGAACTCTTTGATGCGCATTAGCGCTCTCGTCCCAGAACTACCTCCATCGTTGGATCGTACTTATGCACCCCCAAAACCGCAACTCCCTCCCACACTTCCCCGCATATCTGATATTCGCCATAGCGTTGGCGCCGGGCCTACCATCCCCATTGCGAATTTGCTCACAAATGACCCCCCTCCCTGGAGAATTTCGCCCCCACCCCTTCCTTCCCACCCCCTACTACCTCCTTTACAAACCCCGCCACCGCTTGTGGTCCAAAAACCTCCAACACCCCTGCCCCTCCGTTCCCCTACCCCTCCACCGAGGTCACCATCTCCCGTTAATGAATTCTCCGAGTCCTCAACCGAGTACCGCGAACCCCACCGTTCACCAGACACTTCAGTACCGCCTATCGTCAATAGCCCCGTGATGGGCCGCGTTCTCTCAGAGATTCGGTCACCCTCGCCCGTGGTCGAAGAGGTTGTCGAGATGGAAGTCGAGGAAGTACACAATGTACCGACCTCGGCAACCCCTGTTCAAGAGTCAAGCGAGCCCCCGACACCATCTCCTGTCATTCCGGTTGAGATGCACCCATCGCTTTCTCCTACACCTATCGACGATCAATCGCCAAGGTCAGTTCCCCCGGTGGCCGAATCTGAACCCGAACCCGTACCGATCCCCGAACCACCTGTCCCCCAGATTCACAAACCAGTCCCAGAGTCAGAGCTGGAGATGGAACCGCAACCAGTGACAGTGCCTGTGCCTATTCCTGTTTCTGAAACCGATGTAGAGAAGGAACCAGTAGCCTCACCAAAGATCGAGTCTCCTCGGCAGATTTCTATCATTTCTATCTCGACACCCCTCCCACCTCCAGCACACCCCTCACCTGTACTTCCTATGTCAGGACCTGGCCTCCGACCACCCTCTCCCGTTCGAACATCTAGCCATCCCCCGCCCCAACGCCCCCCTGCCCAATCGGAACCAGAACACGATCACGACGCTGAAGCAAGGAATGATGACGATGGCACAGAGAGCGATAACATGACTGTTGACGTGGAGTTTGACCTCGCCGCTGGTGTAGCCGGTGACGACGCTGCTGGAGGTCGAGGCACAAGGACCGATAGCGAATATGATATGGAGGTTGATGTTGACGACGAACTTCTCAGGCTTGTTAGTGGTACCGGACACGGGGACTATGACATCGGGCATGTGGGCACGAGCCGATATAAGAGCAAAGCGCGGGCGGCAAGCACACCGACGGACGCCTTCTTTGGTCACCCCGTGCCGCCTCCAATGGACCTGGAACAGATTATGAGAGAGCAGGGACAACCGAGGATTCTGTACCAACAGTTGCAGGGCCCAGGGCAGCCTCTTGTTCCATTGATTGTCCATGAACCTCCGCCTGAGCCAAAACCTGAGCCAAAACCTGCCACGAAGGGGAAGAAGAAACAGACCACAAAGGTCGGTGGCTCGGGAGTTTTTTAATTCTATTGCAGTCCCCGCCTGACCGTCGATTTATTCTGTCCAGGCTCCCGCGAAACCTAAACAACCCACTAAGCCTCGGGCTAAGGGCACCGCCAAAACCAAGGTGGACGCTTTGCAGGCTCAGCCCGTTGCTGAGACCGTGTCGTATACGGGATCAGGACGGATGACTAAAGCCCTGCCGTTCTATCGCT
>Ga0307515_10015928_pt1 | contig 13806 bp, 13 predicted proteins | sample 17_EM_MG_FD_194513 | JGI IMG/M metagenome (GOLD analysis project Ga0307515, IMG submission 194513) | Populus trichocarpa ectomycorrhiza microbial communities from riparian zone in the Pacific Northwest, United States - 17_EM | ecosystem: Host-associated > Plants > Roots > Unclassified | place... | reverse complement strand
ATCCTGCACAAGGTCATTGAATCGAGGCAGAAGTCTGACACTCCGCTGGTGAATGTTAAATTCTGGCAAACGAAGGACACTCCGGAAGACCTGTTCGTTGATTTGTGTCGCCATTCAAAGGATCCGCATATTGGATCTGAATCCGTCTTTCACGGAGGGGTTGAATGTCCATGACTCCAACGTTCAGTATGCACCAGCCGAGGCATAAGGCCTTCACTTTGCTTTGAGTCAATCTTTCCTCATTGGGCTTTTGTCGGTATGTATAGTGGCTGGAACCAGTTTCTTTATCTGTATGCAGTCAGTATGCTCTCCATTTACAGAAATATATCACAATTTATTATCATCACAACTTGACTGACAGTCACGAAGTACAGCTCCACCCAAAGATTGGATGCACATACATAAGGAGCTGTAGCCGACATTTAGATGTAGAGATGGCATATCACAACCAGATGGACAAGGTTGTCCAGGTCACCAACCGCACATACAGATCTGTGTCTGTTTGGCGCCGCACAGGGCAACTTACGTTACCATTTCGCTTTTCGCTGGCGTCCACACTCATAGGGAGAAACAGTGGCCAGCCCGGGGTCAAAGTCGGGACTCCCATATCTGATAAGGACGTGCGACCCCTACTCCAGCCGGCCAGTACACTACATTCACGCCCAATGGACTCGAACTATTCTTACCCAACTTGCCCATCCACTAGAGCACCTGGTGTTGTCGGAATTGGAAGTTCTTGTTGGTTGGGTTTAGAAATGGATACAGGTTGGGGAGTTATGTAGGGCTCCAGGATTTACTTTGTATCCTACGTGTTCAGTAGTGGGCCCCAACAAGCGCAAGTGTTCTCTTCGTATGCGCGCGCAGTAAACTTATAACTTAAACTTTGATCTGGAAGTAGAATCCATGAGTCGAATCCATGTGCTAGCCACTTTGGGGGAGGCCCAACAGTTGGCGTTCCACATTCAGCGAGCAGAAACGCAATAGGCGCAGCGTCTCGGAATATTAGTGACATCGTCTTGATCGCTACGGTTCTTTTTTTCTATGGCGACCGAGCTTCGGTCATATGCAGGGTTGCAGACCCGTTTCCGTACATTTGTATAGCACTGGAGCTGGTTTCATGTGTAGCTCGGTTATTCTTTCTATATAAGTAGTCCCGTCGTAGAAGTAGATATAAGAGGTGAAGGAAAACAAACTCTCTTCTCATCTACTTTTCGATGGGATAGCTTACGTAGTAAGAATAACCGAGCCACACATGAAACCAGTGTCAAATGTACGGAAGCGGGTCTGTAACCCTGCATATGACCGAGGCTCGGTCACTATAGGAAAATTGAACTGTAATAATTAGACGAGATCGTTAAGATTCCGACAAAGGAGTTGTATTTTCCGTCACAACGGAAATGGGGAACATTATTCAATAAATCCACAAATAAATCAAGTCCATGCGTATTTCTATTCTACATTCGACAAGCCGTTGATGGAGCCACTATAGTCACCACCTGACGCAAGTTGGCTTCATGTTACAGGAGGTGAGAAGTGTAGGGATGGACATCAGCATGATATTCTGAAGACTCAAAGTGCTCGTCGTCCGCTGTGTCGCGTATTCTGTAGTTAATGATGGATAAAATCGTTCTCAGGCAGCCCGAAACCATCGATGAGGTTATGACAGTTCCAATACTATATTGATTTCCCCTTAATTGGCCTTCCCGTAATCCAATTCTTCGCCTCTTGTCCCCAAGCATGGTTTTCAAGTAGACGTAGTGTGGGTTAACTTACTAGCCCTAGGTGCAATTTTGCATAGGTTACTGTCAGAATTCGTCGCCTTTTGTGCTTGTTTGGTATACCCGAAGAACTGATTCGACCTCTCGCGGTAACGGAGTGATCGCGTGCTACATCGTGGACTTCTTCTTTATTGTATGTCGCATGCAGCGACAGTTACCGCTTCTATTATCGTGTATATAAGCTTGTCTGTTAGCTACGAGACATAGGAGTTCGGTTTTGCAGAAATCCGGGCCCTCTTCCCAAATATTCGGTTCCTAACAAAAATAATAGGGAAGGGGATTTCTGCAAGAGCGAACTCCTATGTCTCGTAGCTAACAGACAAGTTTATATACACGATAATAGGAATGGCAACTGTCACTGCATGTGACATACAATAAAGAAGAAGTCCATGATATATATGTAGCACGCGATCACTCCGTTACCGCGAGAGGTCGAACCAGTTCTTCGGGTATACCAAACAAGCACAGAAGGCGACGAATTCCGACAGTTACTTTTCTGAATATGAGAGGGGAAGGAATAATAGCCTAGAGGTCTTCATCGTATTCGTTTGTAAGGGAAGAATTTATATATACATAAGTGTGAGATAATGGAACAACGAATATATGTCCGTGTAGTCATGGTAGCTCGCGTAACTATGTTTGTTCGTGGTAGGGCGCTGCGCATGGCACACGGATCGGAGGTTGTACCACCAAGCAACAATTAGACATTACGATGAGACGCGGGCATGGTAGACGTATGGGCCGATACACAACATCACTTCCTTGATGCCCAGCTCGTTGGGCGTGTAAGTACTTATTAAAAGTGGTTTCTTGTTCTGTAATGTACGTACTGGTACATGTGTCGGCTCGATGCTGGTCTTTGTCACCGTGTGGTTAATTAATAAAGATAAGCCGCTTTGTCGCCGTCCACTTCGCTGTGGTTCCTGCTGATGCCCGCTTCGTTGCGGTGCCTGCTGTTCGTGTTCGTCACACCTGGTGTTCGCATAAATTGCGCGCCGTTCGCACCTACTTTTAATAGTACTGGAAGTGAAGAAACTATCACATCCAAAAGATGATACGAGCACAAGGCAGTGAGTGTTTTCTGGGGCCTAATACAAACACACAATGATCCAAAATCATAGGGGCAAGCCCATATATACCTAAATGAAAACGTATGTACTCTTTATTCTGCTCCACGATGAGATTTCTTATATAGTAAACGACAATCGTGTTAGCTATTGCTTGTTGTGTTGTTGTTTGTGCTCGCGTTGTTTGTTTGTAATGTCTCGCGTCATTCACATGCCCGCTCATCATGCATATATAGCACAAGGACTGTCCTTTCCTTCCCTGATCATTCCCTGTGTGTCCATCAACAGGTTATGAGCGGTATGAATTAGCGCTCTCCTAGTGCTACGACTCCTGCCCCTGTTCAGTCTACCGTCCACCCATTTTCTTCAATTTCCGAAGCCGAGTTGATCACCTCTGGTTACTATCGAGGCTTTCCCACCTATTCTCTCCTTAGTCCTAGGTGAGCGCCTGGGCTAGAGCCACTCAGCTATCGGCTGATGGTTCATTCATAGACACCAAATGGTACACATTGTAGCTGTTCATCTGTACCTTCAATTACCGAACTGAGCAACGACCTGGTGTCATTCCAGGCCTCCCGTTCCATCTTGATCGGAGGCGGCAGGGCCAGGTTTACCAGCCAACGGACGGCGGTGGAGGCTAGAATCCGAGGAGCCCGGATTTCTAACCATATGAGCCGCGCCTGTTCTCAAATATACGATAGAAATGAATGCACCCGCTTATTCAAGCGGCCCTTGCACTCAGGTGCCGTGTCGAATTGCAAAACACAGGTGTCTCGCATTGGATGATCTCATCGCCACGCCTAATAAAGTGGCAGCGATACCACCATGCAGTGTACACCTCTGGAACAACGCTGGACGGCATTCATGGACACCGGAATCGCCATCACAGCTCACAGTTCACGTACACCACCATTACTGAACCTTTCAGGGTGAACGTGCTGAAGGTAAACCAGCCTTGATACATTCCGGGTCGCCAGGATCAGATCGATGGAGGTGGCTTCGTGATCTTTAAGCGATTCCCAATGAGATCGGTCGATATTCTCAATGCACCTGCGGCCGTGCACGGATAAGGCCCAACGACCGGACACGGGGTGGATAGGGCGTATCTCTCCGCGAAAAAGCATGTTGGTCGATTCCACCTATCCCGACCCAGTCACAGGTTGAACCTTTATTTACTGTACACCTTATTAGGTCACTTGATGCGCTCGTGTATTTAATACCCAGAGAAGGCGTGGGCTTGTTGCCGAAACGAGAAAAGGTGGCGACGGCGTGGCCACTTGAGGCCGGGGGTTAGTCAACAGGTGTCACAGCCATTATAGTGGATCACGGGACAATGCCTCCATGCAGTCACATTGGCGCCGCCTGGTAGTGAATCATTTAATTTGGAGCTATGTAATGAATCATCGCACCATTGTAAAGAGGGTGGGGAGTAAAAATCCCATGAATATACCCACCATATTTATATTCATTAGCAATGTAGGCTTAGGGCGCGATGGTTCCCAGCGGAGCGCTCAATAGGAGTCCAACACTGGATGATTGTTCAGGCTCTTTACTGTACCCCATGTGGTGAGCAACTGACATACTCCGCTCGTCGATGTTCTCAAGAGGAGTAAGGCCATTCGGGAGTCTGGTCAATTGCATCTGGGTCGAATATAAAAGGATTGTGACTGAAATGTTTGCAATGCAACCTAAAGCAACTCACCAGGTGCTCAAGATTCCACAATGCCTTCCTCCAATGGATATAAAATTGAGCAACTTGGGCAAATCTCCGAGCCAGAGTGTTTCATCAACATGCCAGATCGCCAAGCATACAAATCAGAAGGACCTACTCCTCCATGCGTGAATGAAGTCAAGGCTATTCCCGAGGATGACAAGAAAGCAAATACTGCTTCCGCAGAACCCTCCATGGTCTGAATTCTCTGTAATGACGGAATACTGCTGATCTATCCAGTTCTTTAGCCACCCATCCATGATTTTCACCTAGCTCTAGCGCGGCCATCCACAAGTTTGAGCACTCAAACGCATTCCGCACCTCCAATTGAGCCTCTACCTGTACGTTCCGTTCATTCCATCTCTCCCCTGAATGATCTTCATTGGCCGGAGATGATTTCCACGGCATCTTTTGGTATCCAAATATTCAATTCGGAGAGTACTGCAGGAGCCACTGTAGGCAAAAGCACTGTCAGCGTTCTCCTTGCCAAATGCGATGCGCATGTTCGCCTTTTCTACCCATCGAACCAATTACAGGCTCACTTGGGCGTGGCCTTACTTGTGTCACTGACATTTGATCTACCCTTCCATAGGTCGTGAAGAGAACAAACATTGGCCCCTTCACAACTCCAGACGATGGCGAAAGAGAGCGAACGCTGGTGGAGATACATCGGCGTGAGACCGATATCGACCGCCTGAGGGCTGGGATTCATGTCCTGGTGTCCCAGCAACGACAGAGGGACCACGAAGAGCACGAACGTATTCGTCCGATACTCGACGAGCTCCATGCACAAATACTCACCCTCCAGAATAAAATGTCGGTACATTGGCGCGACTACCAGGCCCGGGTCGTGCAAGACCGGCGAGAAACCGAAAGGGTGATCGGGGGTATCCAAAACCAAGTTCAGACCCTCGAACAAGAAAATAGCTACGCAGCATCCTTTCTGGCCCCCATTCGCCGTCTTCCTACTGAGATGCTCTCCGAGATCTTCACTGTAGTAATCCTGGTCTACCAGTGCTCTCCCTTACGCCTAATGCGCGTTTGTCGGTCGTGGCGCTGTGTCCTCATGACCATGCCACGCATCTGGTCCACAATCAAAATACGCACCTGGACGCGAACTGATTTCATCCAGTTTTTGTTGGAGCGGACACGAAGGGTCACTTTAGACATCGAGATTGATACTGATTCGGACTCAGGATTCTACATAGCTGATCCAAGTCGGTCGTATGCCGCTCTCGCGATGGTCGCCAAGACATCAACGAGGTGGAAGAATCTAACAATCCACTCCTTCCCGCGGGAAGCCGATTTAATGAACTCAGAGGCCCTTGGGTCTCTCATTGTGTTCGATGGGCCTATGGAAGCCCTAGAGAGCCTTCGGATCACTGGGCCTTGCGAAATGAATACGGTCCTAACCAAACTCATTATTCTAGCCCGCAGCATCAGCGGCTCAAAACTTAAAACTCTTGAGCTTTCCGCATTTGATGCTCTGGTCCATTTTTCTACACCACCCTCCCCATTTCTGCGGCATCTGCGGTCGTTTAAAGTGGAATTTGCAGATATGAAGGACCCACTCGACATCCTACCACAGTTTGAACGACTCGAAGACCTACACGCTCACCGCCTTCACTTGCCCTTGTACTCCGATACAACCAACCTCCCCCTCGTCCGCACACTCAAACGCCTCTTCCTCAAGAACACATCCGTTCAATGGATGCAGGGTCGAAGCTTCTCTAAGCTATTGGATTGCACTGTTATGTGGCCCCATCTTCCCGATGCTCTGCTTACTGGAGTTCAGGTCCACCTCCCCGTCTGTACCCACCTCACATATGACGACCACATCCTCCAGCCGCTCACAGTCTTCGACCTTCCAGTACTCGATGCGCTCGTGGTTCGGAACGAGGCCTGGAATCGACCAAGAGGGAGCCAACAGCTCGGCGTCATCTGGGGACCAAGCGTTCCAGCCGAGAAAATCCTTCGACCGCGGGTCCTACACCTGGACACGCAGTGCTACGACCAACACCTCATTTCTGCATTGAAGACGATTCCAGGAGTAGAGGAGTTGATCCTTGGCCTGGTTCGACCAGATGCCTTGGGCAAAAAGTTTCTTTCTTCGTTGCTGGCCAAGAGAGTAAAGGAGAACTCTACAGCTATACAGACCAGAGGGCACGAAAATGCTTCTGTCACCCGTCCCAGTCCGGCTTGGGTAGTCAGCCTCTGTCCTAATCTGAAGGCTCTGGGCTTCAAGTACCGTCGATGGCTCCGACAACACGAAAGCGACGAAATCACTACCATTTTTCGGGAAATCGTCGACACGAGGGCAAAGAGCAATACGCCGCTGCAGAGCTTCAAATTTTGGCCAACGAAGGAAACGAGGGACGAAGAAGCCAAAGAGCTGGTAGATGGACGTGTAATCAGGGGTCAGCCGTGATTAGTACCGAATAGTGCACACTAACGTACGCCTTTTCAATTCGTTGCGTGATTGCTACGGTCAGGCTCCTCTCCCAAAAGCTCTGTCGCTAAATAGTACCAGAGTAGTTGTCTATGTCATTCGAATGAATACGGACTCACGGACTCCTCATTCGTATATTCATTTCAGCGGTTCTAGCCGGAACCATGAGAGTTCATTTTGATACACCGTCAATGAAACGGGAACAACTAAGGTGGCCCTTGTATATATAGACGCGTGAGCGGTGGTGCCAAAACCATGAGGACTATCTACGTACAAATCAGCAGACGTGGACCATATTAGCGGATAGCCGGTTATCAATACTCACATATTCGGGTGAGCAGAGCATTGGTTGAGCCACTCTCTCGCGTCCAGGCTTAGGTAAACACCCCTCTACGTAAAAATTCGTTCCACACCTCCTCCGTAAGCAGCTCTACACTTATACGATTAGCCTTCCCAAGGTCATTATATCTTTCCTGTAAAGTGACTGCTTCCGGATGCTGCAATTTGGCAATAACTCGTTGGAGTCGCGCGTGGTTTGCAATCATAAGTCACCGCCAGTGATTAGATATATGGCATATGCTAAATGATGTGATATATCGATTGCTTCTCTTTATAGTCGAAACCGTTGTTCAAGTCCAGAATAAAATCACACACCAAGTGACCGAAACGTCGCGTGCTGCCCAGATGGTGCTCATACTTGACTTCTTCCATGCCGACGGAGCGTAATAGTGCTAGTACACAGAAACCTGAGAAGCATTTGCACATTTTCAAAGATGTGGCGTCTAGTTAGAATCCGGAAACGCGAGAGTGGAGGTGAAACTCACAGCTGGAGAGCACACAATGAGGTAACTCTACCAGTAGGGCTGTCTAGATGATCGTATTCATGAGCGGCAATGATACCAATCAGTCGCTTGGTTGGAGGTTGGAGAAGTGGCGAAGGCGGAGGGCAGAAGGCAGAAGGCAGAAGGCAGAAGGTAGCGTTCCACTCAAAGGCCGGAAGGGAGTTGAATAGGTTTGACATGATAGAGTGGGTTTGCGAGCCCACAATCAGGTCGAGGGGGTGAAGGACGGATCTCAAGGAAAAGTGGGCAAGTCTACAGATCGCTCACGTGCTTCTAGACCCAGGGAATGTGGTATAGTGGTTTTTGAACTGCCAGTAAGATACACACGAGGCGGGCGAGGCTGGAGGCTCGGGCAAAAAAAGTCCGGAGGCTGGACTCAGTGTGAACAGAACCATTTTGCAGGCTGAACTCGAAGACCAGGATTTATTAACCCCACGCGCTATAGGGTTAGTGATCGTATAATTTGGCGAGAACTCGTGAAGAGAAGAGGTAATTGCCTGTTCGACGACTGGTTGACCGGTTGCGCGACAGAATGGCCAGATTCCGACAGCACTCTATTGTGTTAGCTTCTCCATCTGTGCACCGGCATAATAGGGTCCGATGTACCCGGAAGCCTGCCCTTAGAATAAGCCACCGCTCCGGACATTGGTTTCGTAGAACCCAAATCTTTGCTTCGAAGTGGTATTCCCCCCTGGATCGCGCCTGCAGGATTTGGGCCAAGGTATGCAAGTATTTACCGAAGGAACGAGTCACTGATACTTGATCATTGCCAGTCAAAGAGGTTGCAAGGCTGCTTCAGTCTCTTGCTCCTCGGGATACCCCTGTTCTGTACCCTACGCCACCAGATTATGGTACAACGTGGGAGGCTGACGTTCGGAGTTCACTGATGGCGGTAACTCTGGCAAGTTCAGCGTTTCTTCCTCCTATCACCAATCGTAGTCCAAATTTCATGGAGAGAGCACACAACCCCAAGGTTCACACAACCCCGGCCTCACGCAACGCCCGTGAACCCATCGACCAGGGCGTCTGACCACCTAGAGGTTGAGGTGCAATCGGGCATGTGAACAGCGTCATTACCGACTTTGCTCTTCAAAAGGTTGAGATGGTACTCGAGAGGAATGCTCTAGTCGTTGCCGTCTTCGTACCCCGGCTGCTGCGCCGTTACCAAGGAGGGGGGCGACGGAGGAGGTACTCAGGCGGGTCAGTTGGGCTCTCGCATCATATTTGCCCATGTCCTGCGACAGGGCTGAACCGACGATCAACGTTGTGATTGCAGTTGATGTTGATACAGGGCTCATTGCCGCCAAATACGAGCCATTGCCCTGAAGAACGCAATGCGTCCTAGATCTCGGCCTGTACGTGAGGTGAACGAAATGGTGTCTGTTGAGCGAGATGACTCATCACGCGTGTTTGTTGTTCGGCTCTTGTTCTGTATATATATATATTGGTGGGAAAGGGAGAGAATGCGTCATGCACCTATATAACGTCTACGCGCTGTGTGTGAGACTCCAACAAGGCTCGCTATTGGGCCTTAAAGCCCTTTTGGACGGTATGTCCTGTTGTCCCACCCACTAAACACCCCCTGTATATATATATTGCGCGACGTGTTTGCCTTTATTATCTTACGGTGGTTTCCTCTTCACCCTCCCTGCGTCAGGTTGGTCGTGCTACTCCAATAGTGTCATCCACAAGGAGTAGCGTAAGTAGCTTGAGAAGCGTGTCGTGGATGATGGGTTTGTTGATGGTCAACTAGAGGCTAAGGGGACCGACGACGGTGGTGGTAGTGATACGAGTGACAATTGAGCACTGACGATAGTGACAGACCAGGCGGTGAGCACCACAGTGTGCGTGGGTTCCACCGGTGGGCAACCCGGGACGCATGGCAGTACTTGTGTGTGAAACATACCCATAGATATCGTACGGCTATTGATGAAAAAGGCGCTCTTGAATTGCAAGGTACATCAGTAATGTCAAATGGTAGAAGACCCGCTTTATCAGACATCGAGTCTTCAACACCTCAGCTTATTCCTTCATGGTCACTCATGGTCATCGCACCCACAAATAAACGGTATGACTACCGCATCCAGGGTCAATTGAATGCCCCGCTGCGGCAAACATCTCTCACGCAGCTCCTTGTAAGCAGCCTTGCACTCCATTGGGAGCCCCTCCCAGGACATTTCGGGTGCGAATTTCGGGTTCAACCTCAGCCTCCTAAGACCTTTAAATCCCGGTTGCACTCCACCAGAAGCGGACGGAGCCCCTTCCAGGAGGATGGGTAGCCTGCAGAACGCATCGTACGTTATGCATGTTAATGATAGGTCGTGGATCGGGAGAAGTGCGATGGTGGATAGCTCTCGTAGATTGATATGGTCAAAGTGCAGGCGTTCAACCGATGCGAAGACTGAGGTAGAAGGAGGGTCTGGAATATGAACCAGGTACCTCCCACTGGTGATGAACCGAACTTCCTTCAAACGGGTACCATAGACACCCTGAAGTATGTTCTGCACGAAACGATCGGCGTGTGTACCACCACACCCTTGCAAAGTAAGGCTTTCGAGGCGTCCCGTTTGACCACTTGCCCAAGGAATAGGCTCCGCAAATAGATCCTCCATATTCGTACCAATATTGCGGGTGAATGTTATTGACCGAAGGTTCGGCGTCTTGTCTCGAAGGTCAATGTAGAGTCGTGGGTCTATGGGAAGGAGAGTGAATAGGTGCAGTGCCTTCAAGCGCCTGCTGTGCACCTTGAGGACGCTGGAGAGGAAGGTATGAAAGAAAGTCTCAGACAACGAGACGCTTAGGGTGGGTGGGAGGATATTGCAGGGATTGTAGCCCTTCTCTTCAATGGTGATCTCTTCAAGATGCGCAAATTTCTCCACTGCATGCTGGAGAGGGATGTGCTTCGCGACATCTTGCTGTCGATGAACAATGGTCAGGGATTGGACATTTGGCATACATGAAAGTATTATATATAATAGCAGATCGCTGTTGTCCACAAGATTGTCTGCAAGGGTGAGCCCGAGACGGCGGACCAGTCCTCCGAGGTGTCGGGCATTCTCGGCTAGTCGGCGATGGCGAGGAGTATCAACCTCCCCCAGACGGATGGAGCGGAAGAGCGTCGGAGCGGATATTTCTGCGAGGCGTTTGCATGTCCTAGGATGGCAAGCGCCGAGTCAGAGATTTCGATTTCGAAAATGCTCGGGGCACATGATCCTCACAGCCTTAGAGCACACAGTGGGTTTAATGGAGGGTTCTTTTCCAGATTGGCAGTATTAAGAGCAACGACGATGGCGATCAATAGCTCTGTTGGAAGCTGAAGAAGCAAGCTGGGAGCTGACGACCGGATGGGAGTATTGAGCCCCTTCATGATGACACTTGTAGGGGGTATCGAAAGTATCCGATGTGTCGAGTCACAGTGAGCGAGTCCGCAAACGGAACAGGGAAGCGCAGGTGGGTTCAAGTTTGGGAGGTCCTGCCAGACATGAATTCTCACGGGCTTCTATTTCGAGGCAGGGAGGCACAGTTAATTAGCTTGAGCTGGCATGATGATACATGCAGACGCTGGTGCAGTACAGTACGTGGAGAGCGAAGTTCCGATAGTTAAACCGATCTTTCTAATAAACTTTAATTTACCGATAGAGGAACTCGTATAGATTAATCTACCCTACGAGGTCGCTCCCATAGGAGATCAGGTGTTCGTCCGCATCCAGACTCAATGCCACACCCCGTCGGGAGCACACCCCCTTTAAGTCTTGAAAGGCATTTAAGATCGTGTCATCCAACCTCACTATCTCCTCCTGCAATGCCAGTTTGGGGCTAAGTCTGAGTTGCTCAAGGCCTGGGAAGGCCAAGTACACACCACCTGGGTCGGGCGACCGTTTTTCCAGGAGGATTGGTAGCTCAACAAAGGATTGGGGGCAAATCTGTGTCAAGGAGAGGTCCCGAACTGGGATGAAAGACATTGCGGACAACTCCCACAGGACGAAGTGATCTATCCGCAGACGATTGATGGACGCCTGGGCGGGAGTCCCAACAGGTGGGATATAGGGGGTGTCCTCATCATCAGGGAGACCACACGCTATCATGCTCACTTCCTTGAGTGATGTGCCATAGACGCCCGCGAGGACGTCCCGTGCGAAGTGACCCATATGCGCTCCACGGCAGCTCTGCAACCTTATTTGGTCAAGCGATGCCATGAGCCCGCTAGCCCAGGGAGTGGAATCCGTGAATAGCCCATGTAGCGAGCTGTCGATGTTCGCAGTGAAGGTGATAGACCGTAGGTTCGGGGTGTTGTCTCGAATCTTAAGATAAATTTCTTTGTCGAGGAGTAAGAGAGTGTAAATGTGCAGTCCCGTCAAATGATTTCCGTGCACCTTCAGGATTGTGTGAAGGAAACGATGGAAGAAAGTGCGAGCTAACTCAGCATGAGGGCGTGGCAGGCACCAGCGGGGTCTATAGCCATCTTCATAGAAAGTTACTTCTTCAAGGTGGGAGAAACTGCGAACAAGATGATGGAGAAAGGAGTGGTCGGCGACATCTTCTCGATAGTGGGTAACAGTCAAGCGCCGGACATTAGGAAGTTGTGAGAGGACATGGTGTATGGGTTGATCCTCTTCATCGTTGGTGTCATCATCGACGATTAGGGTAAGATCGTGGACAAATGGTCCAACCTTGCCGGTGGTGTCACTGAGCTGTCGATGGTGCTCAGAGTCGAGTTCATACAGGTGAATAGAGTGGAAGAGGACAGTAGCGCAGACTTCTGCTAGACGTTTACATGTGCTGGATGGAAAGCGCCTAATTAGAATGCGAAGAGGTGCACCATTGGATAAATCTCACAGTCGGAGAGCCGGTAATGGATCAGAAGTGCGATGGAGCTCCTTTAGGTAGACCTTATTTAGGGCGATGACAATTTCGATGAGCAGTTCTGTTGGAAGCTGGAGTAGTGGGCAGTGATTCGAGGTCGGCGTGGTAGGAACGATGTCCTCTGTACAGTCCGTGCTAACAAGAACGGGGTCTGGCATGACGGGACGAGTCCGCGCAAGAAGAAAGGGATCGAGGTCCAAGTCTAAGTGATCGGGGGAAAACAAAAAAACAAGCTCAGCCGTGTGCCCTGTATACGCGAATACTACGTCGAAAGCAGGTCGCTTTTATTTTGAATTCCCAGTTAGTCACGGCCCACGGTATCACATGCCCACCTCTCCACTTTTCCTTCCATGTTGCCATGTTTTAGGCTTCAACAAACACGAATCGTGTCGTCGTACACTTATCTGCGCGGAAATTCTCATACTGGTCGCGTTTTACTCGTTGAATTGACGCGGTATTATATTCCCAACCCGGGAAGCCCGTGGTTGCTTGTCAACCCAGGTTACCCAATCTAATTTGTATTCCAATTTTGGTCGGTTTTTGATATCTTAACATATCTACTCAAATTTCTGGGCTACGACGCCTCGTTGGACAACTTACTAGGCAAGAATTAGGCGGGAAAAAGAGACCCTGATAGTACACCTGTTGACTAGGATTGCTTCTGGTTCGTGACTCGCATGCCCCAAACTATTAAAGGTATGCTATCATGTCGAACAAACAAACCAAGACGTTTGAGATCTTCCAGTATTTGGTGAGTGGTTTTCTCCTTCAAGACTCATTTCTGTCATTCCTGTCATTGAACACTACCGGGTAATCGGACATTCCTGTATTTAGGTACTCCTGGGCGTTTCACTATAGACCGATTCTATTGAGGCAAGGTACTTCCGCGTGTGTATGGCAATGTTTCTGAGTGTCCCTCATTCACAATACCTGAAAGAGGTGCCAAGCGGGCACTCTAGACATGCCATTAACTAGATTAAGTATATGTGCTTCAAGTCTCTATATATAGCGCTTTCACCTCCGTTTCTACCGAGGGCGTGTTTTGCTATACCCAGAGGCAGCCTGTCACCTGGTCATAGTTTCTGACTCACCATTG
>Ga0307515_10015926_pt1 | contig 13807 bp, 9 predicted proteins | sample 17_EM_MG_FD_194513 | JGI IMG/M metagenome (GOLD analysis project Ga0307515, IMG submission 194513) | Populus trichocarpa ectomycorrhiza microbial communities from riparian zone in the Pacific Northwest, United States - 17_EM | ecosystem: Host-associated > Plants > Roots > Unclassified | place... | reverse complement strand
TTGATGCTTACTAGTTGCTTTTGCCGTTCAAGATCATGTTTAGCTAGTAAAGATTGCTTGTATGATCATGTATCTGTTTTTATTTGGTGCGCATCAACCACATAAATAATGCAAATAGCATCTGGGAATGTACAAGTCCAATGCAGAGGTAAGATTATGTTAAAGGCTTGGGTGTGCTGTAGCCCAGGTCAAGATTTTATCAATATTTTTTAACTAGTTTTATGTAAAATAAATTTGTAATTCTTGATTGAGTTATTAAAAAATTCTAAAAATTTACGTAGAACCTTCTAATATGATGCTTTAGCTTGAGTTAAAATTTCAGAATTTTTTGAGAAATTCAGAAATTTGATGAAAAATCATAATTTGACCAATTTTATGTTATTGGACGTAATTTTCAATCCGAGCATCAGATTGAGCTGAGATTTTACGAGAGATCTTAAAATATATTGAATAAAATCTTGTTAAAATTTTAAGATGAATGAAGCGTGGTAGTGCTAACAAAAAAAAGGACCATCAAATAAAAGCAAAACGACTCATTAAGGGTAAAATAATTATTTGCCATTAAAAAATAAAACAAATCAGTTCTTCCTTCCTTTTATATGTTGCCGATTGGGCAGAAGCAGAATAGAAAAAGAAAAAAAAGAAAAGGCGAGAGAGAGAGAGAGAGAAAAGTTAGGGAAAAATATTAAAAAAAAATCCAAGGAAAAAAATAAGAAAAGTAAGAGAATAACCTTGTAAATTTTCAAAGTCCAACTTATAAAACAATAATCTAAGAAAGAATTAAGTGAAGGAATGAGGAATTGAGAGAGGGAAAAAATTTAATTACTTTATTTTCCAGTTGACATGAGATTGTTATTTTATCCCTATTGAGGGGTTGTTACAATATCAATTCAGATTAATTATAGATGGATTATATTCCACAAAATATCGAATAATGTAACTTCAATAGTGAGTTTATTTTTACTTTCACTTCAATTTTATGTACTTTCAAATTTATTTTTTAATAGTTTAGATAGTGTATTTGAATTAAAATTTTACTGTTAATTTTAAAAATTCATGTACATGAGTTAATAATTAATTTTTTTAAAAAATTATATATTTATTTAATAGCTCAGGGCAAGAAAAATTCATGGCTCCGTCCTTAGAGACAGCAATACTGACTAGATTCGAATCGAGTGAGGAATAATCATTGGCATGGTTGAAAATTATGGCTTTCGGGTTCTATGAAGGCTGTCTGGAATTGTAATATAAGATGTTTTTCAAAATTATTTTTTATTTGAAAATATATTAAAATAAAATTTTTTTATACCAACACATTAAAATTATATAAAAAAATAAATAAAAATAGTATCAATTTAATATTTTTAAACTCAAATACACTCTTAAAAAGCATCTATATATAAAATTAAAAGTTCCTCCAAAGACCCAGAATGTTGATTCTTGATGTATGCTTATAAAATATGATGCATGATTTATGAGATTTTTTTTTAGTTTAATGTGGGTGTTTGGGCCAGTTTGTATGTATCTTGACTAATCTGACGGGTCTTAAAATTAACGATCATATAATCCTTCCATTGTCATATGAGATTTTTATTAGAAGGGTTGGGAGTACTTTTCAAAACTGTGCAGTTAACCAATCAAAAGCTTTCTTTATCAACCTTCTCTTTGTTTACAACCACAAATATTGGACAGTGAAGCCATCAAATATTGCCAGTTGCCCATTAGCTATGGATATCACCCGTGCCCTCCTCCCTCCTCCCTCCTCCATTATTTTTCTACCTTCCTTGCTATATACGAGTCAAAATCTTGTTACAAAATGTGTTCTGCAGGACCCCAGCTATAGCTGGATGATTGGACCCTATCAGCATATTTCACTCGACCGTACAAAGTTGATTGGAATCCACACACTAGATAATATTGTCATGCAAATGTCCTTTCACCTACAATGGAGCAAAGCTAGATTTTTGTTTCGTTTTCTTAAAGAATATTGAAACACAGCTGGTGAGTTCTCTACTTTGCTCTCGTTCTGTTGCTCCTTTTGCTTATTAAAAATTGGAAATGTGGAGCGCAAGTTGGGCCCTTTTGTGGCCTCTGGGGCGTTTCAAGAGATGGAAAAACAGTAAATTGAATGCAAGATTATTAAAGAAAGGCAAGGAACCTTGAATAACAAACAAAAAACAAGCATCAAATTGCCTCCAGCACTTGACTACTTGTAGCAGCAAGTTGCAGGATTGTGCTCCATGAATTTACCAGCAGCAGTAGCACTAAATAAGAAGAGGCGATCCAGTCAACATGGATGAATGGGCAGTCCATAAAATATGCCAAAAAAAACACCCTCCTTGGCTCCTTGCAGCTCTCGTGAAGATCGATGAAAAAGTTGAGATAAAGAAGAAGCTGGTGTCTGGTGACGTTATATTGCTTTCGTTGCTTGATGGACCCTCTAGCTAGCTAGTTGCTACCTGCATGTTCACAGGGTGAGTGAAAGTGGGCCACGGAGAATGAATCTGGACCCACAACTTTTTAGTTCGGGAAATTGATGGCTGACGTGGACAAATAGTTTCCAAACACGGTTTTTTATTTTATTTTTTCTTAAAAAATAATATATTTTCTTCCTTTTCTCTCACTCCAAGTTTGATGTGCACAGGTTGCAAATGCCGACCAAGGCCAAATAACACCAACAGTGCTCTTTCTAGAGTTCCATCCATGTTTTGTTCGCTCAAAGTCAAGTGGTTTGTTGATGGCTTTGGCTTTCTACGATGCCTCCGTCCTTATCTGCATTTATTTCTCCTTTTCTTTTTCAACTTTTATTCGATTATTTCCATCGGAAAAAAGAAGATGGTTAAGGGTTTACGTCAGAGTGCGGTCCAATAGTTTTGCTTTAGATTAACTTTTTATTATTTTAAAATTATTTTAATGTATTGATGTGTAAAATAAATTTTAAAAAATAAAAAATATATATTATTTTAATATATTTTGAAGCGAAAATCACTTTAAAACGCAATATTTATCAACTCTCGAGCAAGTTCTAAGTATAATATTATAAGAGTATTTGAGATAATGGTATCAATAATTTTTTAAAGTGTTTTTTGCTTGAAAATAAATTAAAATAATATTTTTTAAAAATTTATTTTTAACATTACATCATCTAAAAATAATAATAATAAAAAAATTATGAAACTACTGTCTAAATGGGCTATAAACTTACATGGTTTGCCTATGAATAGCAACAGCTTATGGGATGCCCTTTGCTATTGTTGTGATCTCTTATCTTCTAGATTTTTTCTTGACAAATAATTAAGGAATAAAAATATGTTTTAAAAAAATGGAGCAAAATTAAAGATTTTTTCCTGAAAACAAAAAATCAGAATACATTAATGATACAAAAGAGGCGAACAGTGCTTAATGTGTTGTGTGTGTGTGTGTGCTTTTTTGTTTTTTTTTTCTATTTTTATATTTGCTATGGAGTACAATCCTCCACGGCAAAAATTGCAATAGCAAAAGCAGTATTTCAATGCTTTTGCTTTTTTATTTTTTAGTAGTGGACTCTAGCACTAAAAACAAACCAAGCAGCAAAAACAACCATACACGAATGACTTTGAGAAATTTGGACCTCTGCATAGGGTGGACTAGAAACAGAAAGCCATCGAACACCCCCATGTCTTTTGCTGGTCATCTTTCTTTCCCTTCCTTTTAAAGTGATGTCTCAGTTTCGTTAGAGTTTTGCTCTCTGTGTGTGTGTGTGTGTGTGTTGGGCAAGAAAAAGTCCTCAGCAGGGTGGAGCTAAAATCATTTTGTAGGGGGCCAAATCTTAATGCAAGAAGACCTTTTTTTTTTTTTTTTAATGTCCCATGTAAAAAAGACTGCAAGGTTTAGTTTTGTTCAAATAATTTAGTATAAATGTAAAACGATATTTGCTCAGTGTAAGAGGCTAAGAGCGACACCAAATTGAATTAAAACTATGAAATTAATTTCATTTTTATAATGCTTTCAACACTTTAATTTTGTTGGTTTTCGTATAAGAAATATTAACTAAAACGAAACATTATTTATGTTTGGTAAATTTCTCAAAATAAAGTAAAAAATAATAATAATATAAAAAGATTCTTACATATTTATTTTAATTGTGCTCGTCGTTCTTTCATGAAATTGAAATCATTGATTATCAAGACTATTGTGAATCTTTTAGCGATTTCTTTTTCTATATAAACAAACAAATAATCTACAAGAAAATTATCCTCTATTCGATTGCAAAATCTTGTTTTAACAATTTTCATTGTTGAGAAAACTCGTTCAGTAGTTATTGTTGAAATAGAAAAATAAAAAGAGTCAAAATAAGTCGAATCAATCTGTCAATTAGTGGATAAATTATTGATTTTCTAGTTTCTACCAATCTATGGCGTAAATCAACAATCAATGATAGATTCTTTAACTCTAGAAGATTGGGTATGTCATAATGTTGCAACTGGAATCTCGAGTGAATTTTCTTTTGGTCAGAAAAATTTTCAAGATAGAACTTATCAACGAACCTACATATATCTTCAACACTAAATAATTTGTAGGTATTTTTAGAATCCAAAGTTGCGCTCCACATAAAAAGCTCGGTTGTCTGCTCACTAGATATATTATTTAGCTCTTGTAGTTGTTGATCAATGATAACCGTAAATTTATCAACCTGATAATGATGCTTAATTGTTATTAAATTTTTATTATGGCAAGATCGTCTCATATTAGAAGAACAAGCATCCATATTAGAAGAACACGAAATACTTTTCTAGCTGCAGCAATAAGAGCCAATGGTAATTGATGGGCTAAGTAATGCATGTAATATGCATAAAGACAATCTTTAATGAATAAAGCTTGCAAACCATTCCACTTTCCACACATATTACTAGCAATGTGATACCTTTGACCTCTAATATTTCAAATATCAAGATTATGGTGAGATAAAATAGAAAAAATATTTTCCTTAAGAGTTAAAGCAACTTTTTCTTTGACATGCACCATATCTAAAAAAATATGTTCTTGTATAAATCCATTTCTATCAACAAATTTAATAACAAGGGTCATTTATTGTCTTTTGGATTCATCTCGAGCTTCATCAATAATTTCAAATAAAGTGTTGTGTCACCAATCTCACAACAAATTGAAGATTGTGCATTTCTAAGAAAGACATTCAAAATTTCCTTTTGAATTCAATATGATGTGTATTTAGGATCTTGTGGAGTATTACTCAAAACAAGAACACCTACTTGTTTATTGTATGATACTAAAAGTTTCATTATTTAAAGAAAATTACCCTTTTATTATTATTATTATGATCATTCATCTTGTCCTCTAAAAATACATGCATGAAATGCATCAAGATTGTGCATATATAAACAACATTTTTTTTAAACAACTTATGAAACACATCATGAATTAGGGACATTTTTTTTAACATCTTGTCATCTTGTATTTTCTGACCCAAATAAGGAGAGAGATATATGTAAAAAACAAGTCCGATTACGCCTATTCCTAATCCTAAATGGAATGTAGTGAATGGGCGATCCATACGTAAACATAGTCTTTATTTAAATACGCTCGAATGACCTTGTCTCATAATGAGAATGTATATAAGCCTATTTTGGTCTAGTCCGGTATGAAATGAACTTATAATCATGGAATCAACTCGATTATAGATTATAAGTTCATAACCCTAGCCCATTTCCATTTTGGGCAGAACAGATCTACTAATTCTTTTATTCTAGTTAGCAAGAGGGATATTGAACTAAGAAAATAGATTCTAGAAGCTAAAAAAGGATATCTTGAGCAATTTTAATAATCAGGCTCATTGATATTCCCGGTATAGAAAATGCTATCACACATATAATCATACTCAATTCGATGGAATTGTTTGATTTTAAAAGGGATCCTCTATAATTTCTCCTATAAGGGGTTATTTCTTGGCAAATTTCTTTTAATTGAGAAAAAATAAAATTTCAACAAAGAGTTTCTATAGAAGAATAAGGACAATTTGGTAAGTAAAACTCAAGGGCAAGCTAAGATTTGGAGTTCCCTCCTGTCGGGTTGGACCCCAGTCTTTCCCTTCATTTATCTCCTTCGCTCTTGTTGGGTTCTCTCTTTCTTTCTTTACCTAGTTATAAATGCCAGCTCTTTTCATTTTATTCTTGCTTTCCTTTTATTGTTTCAAAATGAATACAAATTACAATAACATCAATTGTAACTGTAAATCTCCAGGTATTTAATTTTTTTTAATTTTTTTCAATCTAGATCCAACAGATCCCTCCAATAAGCTTCTGTGATAGGATTTCTTGGCATCATATACTCAAACCTCATGCATCTGATCCACATCAGAGTAATCAAAAGACTGAGATTTGTTCATCTGGCCTGCTCAGCTTAAAGCCAATAATCCTGTATAGCTCCAGAAAAACCTTCCAACACCAATATCACATAATCATCAACCAAAGAAAACAAATTGTTGTTACTCATTTTTTTGAGCCATACGTGCTAATGGAGATGGTGTATATTCCCTTGAAATTGAAGGCAGGAGTTTAGTTCAAGGTTGTTGGGAGATTGACAAAAAAACAAAGGAGAAGGAAATGTTTTTTGGACCATGTTTCAGCTGGCATCTGCTCTCCTTATCCTTCCCCTTTGATGCCAAAATTGTCAGGATTCTTAGGCTAATTAGGAGTCTTTAAAATTCTAAATTCGTTCCTTTGTTATCTGGTCTCTAAGCTTGGATAAATCCCTCAGAAGTTGCACTAAAAAAAACTGGTTCTGCTGTTGTCGCAATTTTTTGTTCCAACTTAGGCTTTGATTCTGATCTGGTTTCGTGCAATATCCGACCATCCCGGCTATATTCTGTCACTCATGACATGTTAAAGAATTTAACTACACCTTTATTGGGTCCTAGGGCTCACTATTCTTATGGCAGACTCTCAGTTAAAGTAGGATGCTTGGCATCTTCAGTTTCCTGAATTAGATTAGGAGATCATTTTTTACCAACCAGGTTACAGCCAGTTTCTGTACTTTAAAATGAATTTATCTCATTCTTAATCCTTCATGAAAGTTGTATTCCTATACACATAGATGAATTTTGGTTTTTGAATCGCTTGATTTCGATATCAGAAGCTCAAGATATCCCCGTTTGAATATCTCAACGTGAAAATAGAGAATTCTGCCGCAAGCAGGATTCTGACCCGAATTTTGCACTAAAGGCTCTGCTTCCATCATGATTATGCTGGTCTTTATTCTTAGGTTATACTCTCAGTCATATCGGGATGCTCGACATTTGTCAGTTTTTGAATCTGATCAGGAGACCCCTTTTTACCAACCAGATTGCTGCCAGATTCTGTTCTTCAAAATAATTTTATCTCACCTTGAATCCTTCATGAAAGTTGTAGTCCTACACGCATAGATGAATTTTGGTTTTTGAATCGCTTGATTTTGATATCAGAAGTTCAAGATATTCACATTTGAATATCTAATGAGGAAGTGAAAATTCTGCCGCAAAAGTTCTGCCGCAAGAAGGATTTTGCCCCCTAAGTTTGCAGGACTGAATTGAAAAAACTAAAATAAAGGAGTTAATTACAGATAAAAATTGGAAGAAACTTGGCTGGGTTTTGGAAGAAATAGAAAAACAGGGATAGGATTAGAAAATGACAGAAAGGCTGCCACGATGAGTTACATTTCTGCTGCCTTTCTAAACGACATCGTCTCTGTCTTTTTACATTAATTCACTTTTTTAGCTAGACGGTGCCGTATGAGAATAGCCCCATCCTGGAAATATAATTAGCATGGTACTGTACCCCGTCTACATTCCCTTCCCTCCTCTGCAACCTTTTGCTGCTGTTTTTTTGAAATCCTTTGTCCTTGCATCCTGCAACCTGGTACACAGGACAGCCCCCCTTTTCACGCCAAATGTGCAGCTGCAATGCAAAAGCTCCAGTCCAAGGGGAACATTTTTGCGTCTCCTCTATGCCAGCTGTGGAAGAGGACATGAAAATGAGCCTCACACCATCTAAGGGCTGAGATTTTATCCTTAATAGAGACGGCTGGGATGAGGGTGCATGTGAGAGGTCTCCAGTTTTTTGCTTGGCTATATAAGCAAGCTGTTAGGTATATGTGAAAAAAGAAAAAAAAGAGGAGAGTAGGCGGAGAGAAGGGTAAATAACAGAGAGAGCTGGCATAAAAAAAACAAAGTTAACGAAAGGGAAAATCATCTCCAGTCTATCCTACATTGTCAAAAAGAGTTCACCAAACCTACGGGTTTTCTAGAAACTCTTAACAGCAAAAAGAGGAAGGCTTTCTTTTGTTTTCCAAGGCAGAAAAGCAAAGGTTTTCACCCCTGTCTGCACCTCATCTTCTACATTCGAACCAGCAGCATCCGCAGGTATGGTTTCTAGTCTTTTTCTTCTTTGCTATATTTAAGCTTGGCATCTTTCGTGTGGTTCTTTTTGTTTTCCAAAACCTGTTTCTTGCTTCTGCTCTAGATGTTCAGTTTTTTTGTTTAAACAAAAGGTTTGTGCTTGCCCACTGTTACTTCCATGATTTTTAGTTTGGATCATTTGTTTACGTTAAAGCTGCGTTTTTTATCTTGACCTGTTGTTGTGAGAGACTGAGTTTTAAAGGTTTTGATTACTTCTTTGCTCGAGTGTCTCCCTTCCATGAAACATTGCATAGGAATGATATATAGGGGTTTGCAAGTGCAGTTTTTTTTTTTTATGCGGAAGGGGAAAAGGAGAAAACAAAGAGAGTAAGGGTGACGAATAGAGTAAACACAGAAAAAAACAGACAAAAGAGACAAAGGGAGGAAACAACGAAAAATAGAAGAGAAAAGGAAAACTGAGAGGAAGGGTACTTCACTCTATCCTACCTTACTTCCATTTTTTTTGCTGCAAGCAGGAGCTGCAGACTGTCACAGGAGGAGAAGTTTTTGTTTTTTTAAACAAAGCTTTTGGCTAGTGAAGAAAGTATATAACGTGAGGGAAGTTTTGGGAGGAGAAAGTAAAAAGGGCATGAGGGAAGTTTCCTTTTCAGGAGGGGTTGTTTTTCTTTAGACTCTCAGATCACGTTCCCTGTTTTTAAAACAAGATAGCTGGCCATTGGTTTTCTAATACATAGGATAAAAGTATGCCCCTCAAGTTTCTTTCCTTTCACGAGCAGGGCAGTGTTCAAAATTTAGAAGAACAGAGGATGGGTCGTGGTGGCACCAACACTGGCGTAGGATTTTGAGTTTAAAATATTACTTTCAGAACTTTGGCCCCCACGTGACAAGTTTATTCTTGTGATGGTTTAATAACCTTAACTGTGATGCTTGTGTTTAATTGTTGCGATTAACCGTTGTTTTGATTTCAATCAGGACTTTGGTCCCCCATGTGACGAACTTATTCTTGTGATATTTTGCTAGCTTCAACTGTGATGTTTGCATATAATAGTTGTGATAAATAGTGTTTTTAATCAAAATCTAAAAAATGTTTTTGTGTGTTGCATACGGCCAATACCCTAACATATTTTGAATTTCTTTGTTTTTTTCAAAAAAGAAATATTCGAGGTTTCAAAAAATGTGTTTTAGCATGGATTTCTTAAACATAAAAAAAATTATTTTCTTGCATCTTGGATTTTACAACATGTTTGTAAATTCCAAAGGGTGTTGGCCAATATTCTAAAAATATAAAAATTTTATTTTTAGGAATTCGTTTTTATTCACTATTAATGTTTGGATAAAGAAATCCCAAAGGGTAAATATCCAAAATATTATTAGGAATAATTTGTTATTATTCATTAGTAATGTTTGGATAAATAAATTCCAAATGGATTAATATCCAAAATATTATTAGGAATAATTTGTAGTGAATATCCAAAATATTATTAGGAATAATTTGTTATTATTCACTACAAATGTTTGGATAAAGAAACCCCGAAGGGGTTAATATTCAAAATATTATTGGGAATAATTCGTTATTATTCACTATTAATATTTGGATAAAGAAACCCCGAGTGGTAAATATCAAAAAATTTTCTAGGAATAACAAGTCATTATCCCTTAATAATATAACGGCAAATAAACCTATGAAAGATAAATGTCCAAAATATTGTTAATAAGAATACAACTTGTTTATTTTTAACATAAGGGCAGATTTATGCCTAAAATTTTATTTAGAACAATTTAATTACACATTCTTGAAAGAAGTCTCAATTATAATTAGGGACATTTCAAATTTTGATTCCACAGTTTATGAGTCATGAAAATATGAAATACTAAGGCAAAAATGGGTTTCTAAAGCACCTTGAATTTCCTTAGATTTCTAACTTGGTTTTTTTTTTGTTTATCTTCCTTGCGATTTACGAGTCGCGAACACTTGAAATACTAAGGGAAAAATGAGCTCTTAAGCATATTGAATCTCCTTAGATATCTATCTTGGCTGTCTCTAAATTCATAAATTCTAAATTTATTTCAAATCAAACATAGACTTCAAGAGACCTACACCGTTTCTCTTTGGCACTCTATAGACATATCTAAAGGTATGATCCATGTGGCTAACGGTTCTTTCTCTTAAACTTTGAACCCAAGTCCGTGCATCATAGCAGACTTATCCTAGGGAACTGATGGGATTAGAGAACATCAACCCCATAGCAATTATAGGCAAACCAAACACCAAGCAGCTTACCTTAGGTAGGGCGTACTAGGGGTGCTAAAACCTTCCATTTACGCAACCAGTCCCTTACCTTAGAATCTCTGAAAGACTAGTTAGGTTTTCTAGTGACCATAATACTAGGTGGCGACTCTTTTTTTCACAAAACAAAGACCCCGATATCAATCCCCATTCCGAGAAGGATCGTCGTGATGCCGCGCTCTCATTAGGGTACGACACAAATAATCTTCTGTCATATCTTGAAGTTTGAACATATATATATATCTTAGACTAAACCTATTTGTATACCTTATTTTTAAATCAAATAAAAAATATTTTTATTTATATTTTTGTCTCCATGGAGATGCCAAACTATATCCGTTGTCAATTTTATAAAAAACACTAACATGTTATATTTCTTTTATTGGTCAGCGCTTGTCTATAAAATAAAAGCAAGAGAATGGAAGAAAAAAGCCGGGGGGGTTGCCTTTCCTTCGTGGATTATTTTTCTCTCACTTAATGCTTTTTCAATGTGTTTAAAATAAATTTTCAAATATTCTTAATATGTAAATCAATCATAAAAAAAAATCAGAAAATATATTAAATTTAATATTTTTAAAAATTTAAATGTACTTTGAAAAAAAAACACTTTTTCTATATTTGGACTAGAAAAAATAAAGTTATTATTATTTTTTTTTTATAACCCGAGGTGTCCGGGTCAGCTTGCGCGCATCACGACTATTTCCCGGGTCTACCGAACATCCTACAAGCCCAGTAGACAGGTAAGGCACCATGAGGGTAACAGACATGCACATGGAGGGTCGAACTCGGGACGGGGTCAAGACAAGCTTCACCTGTTGACCACTGAACTAAACGCTCAAGTACATAAAAAATAAAGTTACTTAAGAGGTAGAGTGAAGAAACCGTTTATATGTGCGGTTTAATTATACTTTTTAGTTTTAAATTAATTTTTTTATTTTAAAATTATTTTAATATAATAATATTAAAAATATTTTTTTAATATATTTAAAAATAAAAAAACTTAAGGCACCGTTTGGCATTGCTTTTGTAACTGCGTTTCATCAAATTTTGAATTTTTTTTTTTTGCTAAAATTGAGTGCGGTTTGTACTTTTTGGATCGTTTTGATGTGCTGATGTCAAAAATAATTTTTAAAAAATGAAAAAACATCATTAACATGTATTTCAGCACGAAAAGCTATTTGAAAAGCACCCACAACCACACTGCGAATCACGCTATTAAAAAAATACAAAATACAAGACCTCGAAAGTCTTAAGATAACAGTTGAGTTTTGTGGGACCATTTGTAAGAAATGTGCCGTCAAAAGGGGCCAATCACAGTAAGAGCAGAAGCTTCTGGACAAACAAATATCTACCACTCTTATTGAATCTGCACCGTCGATCTGCCCAAACCTTATCTCACACCACAGCACATTATACATCAATTCTTTCTTAAACACATTAGAAACATTTAACTTTATTACATTAAAAAAGAGAGGCCCAAGTGGTAATTAATATATAAATAGCTGGTTTCTGGAGGGTTCTTCCTTGAACCTTAGCAGGGAAAGGACTTGGGAGAGGGTGGGGGATGCTTCTATTTTTTATTTTTTATTTTCTGCTTTCCAAATTCGATTAATCCTTGCCTTCACGGAAATCAATGCTAAGGTTCCGTGTTTTTGTTCATACACAATTATAACTTAACATATACCTAAGGTTTTTCGGCCTCTTTCTTTCTTTTTTCTTCTTTGAGATTCAGCCTTTTGGTTTTGTTTGGTTTCGTCAATTTGTCGACAAGAAAGAATCGTGGGGTGGTCTCGGTTTTCGGTTGGTGGTGCTTGTGTGTGGTTTTAAGGTTGTTCTGTTTGTGGGATTCTTAAGCGTTTTGTTTTTGTTGCGTTTTCTCAACAATGGCAAACGGAGGAGAAGATAAATGGAAAAGCAATGACTTATATCAAGTCTTGGGGTTGAATAAGGAATGCACTGATACAGAGCTCAGGAGTGCTTATAAGAAACTTGCACTGGTTAGACCTTAACCACAAACCTCTTCTCTTTTAATGGATCTTCTACATAACTGCAAAACAAGCTGATCATGATCAATCTTTTTATTCTTGTGTTCTGTTGTTGGGTTATCAGGACAATGGAATCAATTCCTGGCTGGGTTCTTGCCATGCAGGAATCTGACCATTCCGTTTTTCGTTTCTCATATTTAAACAAATGGGTCACCAAGTTTTAATCTTTCTGGTGTGAAACAAACAAATTCAAAGTTATTCTAGACTCTTGCCTTTTATTTTCAAAAGGGACCGATTAATTCTCTTCTCCAGGAGATAGTTGGTTCAACAATTTTTACTTCTTTCCTGGAGCTGGTTTTTCTAGGAGAGTAGAAATATTTTCCAGGAAAATAAGAAAAAGGTGTGTTTTTGTTTGGGACAGAGATGGCATCCAGATCGATGTTCAGCTTCAGGAAATTCTAAGTTCGTTGAAGAAGCCAAAAAGAAGTTTCAGGCAATTCAACAGGCCTATTCTGGTAATTTACTCACACCATTTATCTATATTTTTTTTAAAAAAAGTTGGTCGTCAAATTGCCAAATTGCAATTATAAGAAAAGGAAGGGAATTTTTTTTTTTTATATAATGATATATAACCTTTGTGTAACAGTTCTTTCTGACACCAACAAGAGGTTTCTTTACGACGTTGGTGTTGATGACAGTGATGACGACGAAAATGTATGCTTCCTTTTTGGATTTCTTTTTATGATTCTCTCCTGTTCATATATATATACATATGTGCTTATTTTAATTTAATTCTTGTGTAATCTATTCATTGAGAAAACATGTTAAACATGGTATCTCCACTGGTATATTTTAATGCTGGCGGGCCCTCCCACCCAATTCGGGTTCCATGGAAAAACAAAAAAAAATCTCTTACAGCTTTTGACGAATTTTATATTGCTTTGCTGATAATTGCAAGTTGCTAATTTGAGCATGTGGTGAAATATCTCTAAGAGATTTATTGTTTATTTCTCTTGTTTGATTCAAATATGATGTTGAATTAGGGTTGTGTGCAGGGAATGGGTGATTTTCTGAATGAAATGGCTGTCATGATGAGCCAAACGAAGCCTAGCGTATGTCTCCTTTTGTTCCATCTTTCTTAATTTC
>Ga0307515_10015925_pt1 | contig 13807 bp, 12 predicted proteins | sample 17_EM_MG_FD_194513 | JGI IMG/M metagenome (GOLD analysis project Ga0307515, IMG submission 194513) | Populus trichocarpa ectomycorrhiza microbial communities from riparian zone in the Pacific Northwest, United States - 17_EM | ecosystem: Host-associated > Plants > Roots > Unclassified | place... | reverse complement strand
GGGATAATAACTCGGGAACCAGAAGGTTTTACGAAAATCCGTCTGGTAGGATTCTTCTATGCATCAAATAGACTATTTCTATCAGTCCAGAATGTTCCTAAGTTGATCGGAAGTGTACGAATTTTCTGGAGTTCCCGCTTGTCACAAACATGTGGTGACTAAGTGACGCGCACCATACGTCTTTGAGAAATCGGAGTTGTGTAATCACCGGAGAGAAAACAGGCTTCTGACAAGGTCTACGTTGTATTAGGTTGTATGAATTATCTGTATGCAACACGGAAATCCCGAAGTACTACTTGGAAGGCAAGGAGGAACAGCGCGTTCAGCGTAATTGGAAAGTAAAATGGGCTCCTACTTTCGACGTTGGTCCAAAAAAGTGCGCTTGAGGCTCGTCGGAATGCGCGAAGTAGAGTAGGGACGGGGGATCCCGCGTTTGAGGAGCTTAACGATGTCGAACACAATCCGGCACGCTCGCCATACCGGACGTTCCTCTGCACACTACCTGTTGCAGGATAAGTACACTTCGAACTGAAATCTAGCGGGTAAATTTCACACACAAGAGGTACGCAACTTGTCCTCCAAGTCCCGTCCACCGATCCTCCTCGAGCCTGTGTTCAGTTACAACGTCGCAGGTTGGACGCCGGACCGAGGCGACGCTCCTCAGCTGGTCGAGGTCGAAAGTTTTATGATTGCTGACATCGCCGGTGTTGTGTTACGTCGGGTCAGCTATGAGGTCAGCGCGTTCAGAGGGTTTTGTAACCGTCATGCGATGCCTAGCGATCCAGCTGGCAGGCGAAGTGAGACAGGACTCTGGGTCATGCATCGTGCAGTCATGACTCGCCCGTGTTGGAAGGATTCTGCTTTCTAGCCTTGAGATTTCGGGAGTGACAATAGGGAACCCCAAGGCCTGTTCCTCGCCATGCTATCAAGCGGGCGAGACGACGGAGGGGCGCAAGCAAGGGGGGAGCCGTGACAGCTATTACAATATCACACCCCCCTTTTCCTAACCTGATCTATCCCAAAGGTCCCCGTGGGGTATACGCATACCTCACATGCCGAATCATCAGCGGGGGGTGACCGGTAAAGGCTGTGTCTTGACGAATCAGATCTGATACCCCGCATAAACAAAAGAAAACTGAATTTCGATGGGATGAAATGAGGGGGACGATACATAGTTGTGACGAATAGGTCCTCCCGAGACGAGTCGAATTCAGAAGGGGAAAAGAACTGAGTTACATACCGGGTGGTCAACACCTCAGTCCACCGGATGACTATCCATACCATCGTGTCCGACATCGAAAGACTGCCTGCAGCCGTGTTTCGCTCCGTCAACAACCCGAAAGAGCGGTCGGAGTCTCTGGATCCTAAAAGTCCTGCGAGGAATCACCCGGAACCTACTGGAAAGCGACTTCGGGATTTCGGTAGGCGGTCGGGTCAAGAGCGGCCTCTCGGAGAGTTCACGCCTAAGGATCAAGACGAGGTTTCCAATGCGGAACAATGCAAGGTCCAAATAGGGCTGTACGGTGGGCGCTGTACGTTGGCTGACCGTGGCAAGAAAAATATCGAAATGCGAGTCTGGATGAAAAAATACAGTCGATACACGAAACGCTGCGACGAGATAGGAGCCTACCTCGGTCGTTGCTGACGGCGTTGAACCTTGAGCTCGAATTTCATGGAGCGAGAGGGAGAACGGATTGAGAGGCTCCCAGTCGAATTTCTCACGGGTGTACAGATCATGCATCACGTCTCCTTCCCTTTCAGCCCAAATCCCCCTCCTTCTACCTTCGCCTCCACCTCCACCTCCCTCTGCCCCCTGGACCCAGACCCCAGAAATGCACCTAAAGATCTCTATGGACTACCCCCCTCTACGACACCATTAGCTCGGGACCCGAAGGAACGGTAATCGCGGTGCAGCACGTCCACTGGCATCACATCCTGTGTCGAGCCATGGACCTCCGTCTATCCCGCAACCTTCGTTAATCACACGCGTACGTTCGGCATTCTATTGTTTCATTTTCCATCAACAAATCGCTGACTTTGGTACATCTCGATACGAAGACGCATGCCTGGTGGCACGGAGCGGAGGCTGTAGGCCATGGACTTGAGAATGTTTCAGTTGGATGCCCAGGATGCTGTCATCTGTGCCTCAGGACAAGTATACCCCCATCCGATTTGGGTATTTCACACTCATCACTCCGACACCAAGTCCGTGCTCGAGTGTAGAGGACGTTCGGGATTCGAGATGGTTATAAGGTCGGATGGGATTGCAGGTATGTTCTATCATCGTCGGGGATCTTGTGCACCACCCCACCAACCTTCTACTCCTTTCCTCGTATCCTCACGATGTCTTCCCGCAAGAATCAGACCTCTAACTTCCACCACTACGATGGCCAGAGGTACTATATCCAGTACCAGCCCGTCCCCCCGCCGCCTGCTCAGATGGGGGTGCAGCCATACCCTCCACCCCGGGCTCTCCCGAATCCTTCCCCCACCAAGGCTGGTGCCAAACCACTGCGTCCCATCAAGCCGGCTCCACCCACCAAGTCGGCGAAAGACTCCAACTCTTCATCGACGAAGACGTCAAAGTCGCGTAAGGGGTCCTCGGGACAAAAGGGATACAGATGGGTGCCGTATTCTCCCCGCTGATCCCGTCTCGCCCTCTCTTTCGCACAAACTCGGTGATTAGACACCTCCACACGCACTTGGGTTGGAACACCACATCACGATACCCTTCTCCTACGACTCGTCGGATCGCGTTAGGCTTTCTTCTCACCTTCCCGTCCGGACTGTCTCCCCTAGATTTCCATTCGTCGGTTTCTATCGTTATCTTGTATTTTTTAGTTCCTTAGACCGTTTTCGCTTCATTTGGTTACGTTCAGCGTTTTATCCGATGGCGGAGGTGACATCGAACAACCCCCACAGCATCTTGTTGGAGGTTGTTCGATTTACACTCTCCGCCGTCGGGCAAAACGCTGAATGGGACGCTTTCTCGCACAACGGCCGCCTTTTTTCACCATATCAACATCACCCGCAGCTTGTGCCTTCTTATGATACTCGGTCTTCGTGACTGTATTCTCTCTGGTTGATCCAATGTATTCCCGTGTCTATCTTGTACTGTCTCGTAGTGTGAATACTTAAATCTCAATGGAACGGAGGCCGGGTCGTGGAGCCATGCAATGTGATCGACTCGCGGAAAATTCCAATATTTTGGAAATAAACAATAGATCGTGGAGAAGGCCCGTGTTGCACGTTCGCGGAGATTCAAACCGCCTCCCGCCAGCCCAGCGGGCTCGAATGAGCATCGGAGGTCCTGCACGCAAAGAGCTAGCGAACGATACTTCGCCGTGTACGACAAGGCTGTGGCAAGGTGACTCACAACTCCTTGGGCGCTTGTAGGTGGTTTTGAATCCCTGTAGGTGGTATACACGCGTCGTTGCTCGGACCCGTTGGAGCGAGGCGTGGCACCACCGCGAGATTTGTGAACGATGGTAGGTACCGGGTCGGGTCTGTCGAGGCGTTGCGAGTCGACGCGAGATGAGTAGCGAGAACTAACTTGCAAGGGGCGTCTGGAAATAATGAATCCATTGATGGTTCCATGGATTTACCGTAGTTGGACAGTCCTATCAGCGTTTTTCGATACCCGTCGTCTGATGAATCTAGTGACAAATATTCCCGGAATAGGTCCGTAAACATGAGTTTTGTGTGGTGATAGGTAGGGGGTAGATGGGGAGATGTTGCTGCGTCTGAGGACAACGTCATAATGGGGTCCGACTGGAGTTGCTTTCATCCGTTTGCGCCGGAGCTGAACCAGGGGAATCAGAGGTCAAGTCCGGCTACATATAAAGAAGGGAAAGTCGTACACGAAGGAATGCATGACCGGAGGTGTTCGGAGATGGTAGGCCAAGTTCTGACCGTGTTCGGATACAGCGGGTGAAGGATTCGGCATTCCCAGGGAGCTGACGACAGTCATACAGCACGAAATTTCCTGACACCCGCCTCATACCCAAAGGGGTCCTAGGACGTGTCGGACTCCCAGATCGTCGGTTTCGAATCCCAGGCCTGTAACACAAACGAAGGCCGTATCTCTGGACCGGGTTTGCAAATATCCTTCTCGTCGAATGTGATTGGGTTTCCGCTGTCTGGGTTTGGCGGGGTTGGATGACAACGGGATTTCGAATGTCGGACGCCCAGCCCGGAGCCCGCGAGAACGTCCTCTCGACTGAATCCGCTGAAGTGCGAGTGAGTTCCGGTGCCGAAAAGACATTTGCAAAAGATCTGAGTGAGAACAGAACGACGTACGGGAACAGCCCGTGGCAGTAGTTTTGGGAAGACGGGAGAGCAAACGTGTCTCATTGCCCCAGACTGATCCGACCTTTCCCGCCCTCTCTGTTTCGTCATCCAGACCAAAATCATAGATGTTGTCAGCCCCAACGTTCTGCTCATACTCTCCACGGATGCGTGTACCTCAAGGAATATTTATTGGGCCTGGTGATGTTCTCTACAACTACATGGTGGCCACGAATTTCCGGGTAGTCCCCCAGAAACCCGCAACTCGACAACAAAGTTCCTTGTTTCCCGACGAGACACCCATCAGAACGTTAACATACCCGCTGCAAGGATCGAACCTTGGGTGCACGCCCGCCCAGTTCTTTCTTCTGGGCTTCATTCACGTCGACCTGATTATCTGGTCTTCATGGGGAAAACACCTCCAACTAAACTGCTTATGGATCGACCGGGCCAGCTTCAGTTCAACAGGTTGGCGAGTTCCGTCGGTATACTTATATCTGCGACGTTCTTCACACGCTTGCTTCCTCTCCGCAACGAAACGTTGGGATGTTTGCACCACGGCTCATCTTCGTAAAAAAGCGGGGTGTTTGTCCAACTTCTAATAGTTCTATCCCTCGATCGTTCTTCTCAATCGGCAAACGGGACCCGCCCGCTGCCGTTGTGACTTTACTGTAAATAATAAACTTTACTGTGACCGGCCCCACGCCTCAGCCTCCCAATCCAACCCCGGGATCCCAGAACCTGGGACGACCCACGTCAAAAGTACAAATACACAGTCTGCAGTTCCGACGGTTCTCGTTACGAAGGAGATTCCAGACCACGGTCTACTTAGCGATTTACGGGAGTGGGGATCGGAAAAATGCGTGATTATACTTCATGAGTAACCTGGAGCCTGGGACCCTGCTGATCCTGCTGTTACCGGGAATTCGCCGGCAGACCGTGATACGAAGTTTTACGCCCCATCCGCCTAGACCGAAGGCACCTCATGAATCACCTCATGAATCAGTAAAGCTTGTTGTTCACACCAAATTAGTAGCTGTGGAACGGAGTGTATGCATTGGTCCGGGCATAAGGAGATGGTCTCAGTAAACTACCGCGAATCGGTACATGATTACAAGTGTGAAAATTGTGCATGTTACAATCCTATGGGTAATCACACGCCCAGTCCATGAACGGGGAAATAGCTACAGAACGTCCCCATGACACAATATCATTTCCCTCGCCCACCTCCGAAGCTGCGACCGCATCCTTCCACGTTGTTGGGTTACACCGAAATATTTGATACAACCTCCTCAACTGGCAAGCCTGAGAGAGATACAGAAAGGTACGAAATCTGGACCAGAAATCTGGTTGCAGCTTCAGAACTGATGATTTCTTAACAAAGTCTTTCACTTTGGATTTCCCGTAGCGTCCGATGAGCAACAACTCGGCGTAAACGGACTCCATGGTTGTGTCGGTGATATGTCGCTTCAAGGTAACCAGACGTTCCATTCTACGGGTTTCACAGAACCGGAGAGTACTGCGCCCAATCAACTCCCAACCGTCGCGGTCCACCGGGTCGACAACACCAATGGTCCAGGCCCACATGAGTAGAACTTCAGCGGTGTTCGGACACTGAAGCTCCTCGAAGCGCCTGATGGCCATGAAGATCCCCGTGGCAACAAAAAGACTCTCCGGAAGTTGGTCGTAGTACGCCATGCGTTCGAGAGCTGCCTTCTTGCCGTCCCACGTGGATACGGTCTCCTCGAGCGAGGTGAAATTCGATCGCCGGAGGCAGTTCCGCCACAGATCCGATGACGCAAACCCGATCAAGACAGCCGCGGCCACCGTGGGATTGTAATAGGGTAGATCCACGGGTTTCCCATCCTGGAGAGGGAAATCCGGGAATTGGAATGGATCACCGACTGCTTGAACGAGCTTATCGAGATCCTTGCTTGGAACGTTCTCCATCTGTGAGGAGAACCAGCTGGGCGCGAATGTGTAGAAGACCGGCAGAGCTATGCGGCGTGATTGTAGAGGATAGGTTGGCAGGAGTGGTGGTACGAGGATCGGGAGAACCCTTATCCCGAAATCGGTAGATGGTGCGCTGGTTTCCAAGATACGAAGGGCTGTGAGGCTGTCTTCTCCTTGTCTATCCAACTTCTCGCTCAGCGACAGGAATCCCAACAAGGAAGGGATCCAAGCAGGTTCCATGTTGATGGAAGGCACCGAGTCCTCGGGGAAGAAATGCTTCCCTAGTGATTCCACAACTTCACTGGCCATCCGTTCGCGCCACCGTTCTTCATACCCAGAATTTATAATTTCTGTGATCCACAGAAAGCCCAATTCTCCACTACCCGTGGCTTCAAATGGACTAAGACGAATCAATGCGGATAAAACCGAAGAAAGGTTAATTTCGTCAGCCTTCCCCTCCATGATGACCTGTTGGAGTTGTTGATGGAAAAGATGTATCGCTGTCTTCAATGTGTCACTGCTGTTCAATCAGTGGAGTTGACACAGAGAATGGAAAGGTCACACACATGTTGTCAGGGGCATACAGATCACGAATACCGATCTGTAGTCCCAGAGTGATTGCCAAGCTGAGGAATAGGTTCGTTTTGAGGATGTTGGACATTTGGTCACCATCCGCGGCGAAGACCTGGTACATCATCTTCATACAGAATATATCGAGAACTCCCGTGGGTCCTTGAATACGCCTCTTCTGCCACGTTGTCTGGAGGATTACCCTGCTCAACCAGAGCTTATGAGCAGTAGATGAACGGTTGGGTTGAAATGTAAAAGCTTTCAAGCTCGTACGTGGTGCACCTGGAGTAAGGACGCCCGCGACCAGCTCGAGGACTTCCATGACTAGTGAGAACATTGATCTGGACAAGCGTTCCTCCGAAAACTGAGACACAAGACGTTCACAGAGCCCTCTGAGGCCCTCATCGTCAGGCCCCGTGCTTATTCGGATGCTCAGGACCGATGCCAGTGCCATCCCTATCGAACTCCCATGCTCTTCCTTCCCAGGAATCACCCATCCATCCAACATACAATCGAAAAACAGGTCCGCGAGAATATGCGGTGACAGAGCTCCTGCCATCTCCGGGTACCAGATCGTGTCCGCAGCAAACCGGACGGTGGAGAATATTACATCGGTATCCGTGGTGGAATCCAGGATCCAAGAGATGCAACGGACGTCCGCCTTGCGCGCCTCCCAATCGACGGGGATGCCCTCGAAGACCCGGGTAGGCTGCGTCACGATAATTGCAAGTGGTACACCCTCTGCTCCCTCCCCTACAGCAGGAACACAATGAAAGCTCCCGAGGGCACTGCGGACTCCAAGACGAAGACGCCCTAGAATCCGTCCAAGGTTTTCGATGGAAGGGAAGGATGTAGTGAGTGGTCGCAGTGAACGGACGAATGCGGCGTCACTATGTGCTAGATATCTGGTGATGGCTCGAATGAGGGTGGAAGGAGGTGTCTGGTAGGGGCAGTTGTAGTAGAGTGTAGCTGCGAGGGTGAAGAAGATATATGACGTGAGTCCGAAGACCGTCATGGCGACAACAACCCCAGCGACAGTACGGCTGATCGTCCAGAGGTACCGTGACAGCGCACAGCCGAGCAACAGCAGGGCGAGCTGGAGCATCACTGGCAGGCTCTCGATGACGAGGTGGAAGTGCCACTTGTCGAATCCATCCAGTTTCCGTTGCCTGTCCCGGCTCTTGTCTGCGGCAGAACCTCCACGGTTCCGGAGATATCGATTGACCCATTGTTTGCCGAGCATCGCGATAAATGCGGCGAAGAGTGAGGTTGCGAGGCTGGCGTAGAGCAGTGATTGGACGGTGACGATCTCGGGAGGAGGGCCAGACCAAGTGACGGAGTCGGGGTTTGCGTCGGGGAAGAGCGAGCTGTTCATGGAGTGGATCAAGATTTGCATGTATGCAGCGGTCATCTCGTTTGGATCGGGTTCGAGCTTTGATTGGACATCGATGATGAACGCTGAGCTGACTGCAGAGAACAGACCCGCCTGTGTGTCATCTGGATTTAGCAATCGGTGTGGGGTATGGAAAGATGAGGACTGACGAAGATGAGGGAGGTGTTCAGGTCTTCGTCGTACTTTTTCGCATAATCTCGGTCAAACTCTTCGGATTCCCTGCGGTAAATGGCGAAGAAGTCGGTCCGGGAATCGTTGGTTCTAAGGGGTTCGAAGAACTCTTTAAGGGCGGAATGGAGGCTGGTGGGTTGGAGTTTCAGTGCATCAGTAACTATGATACCGCGATGAAATGGGCTCAGCGCACCACTTGGGATCGATTTGAACGACCGCTGGCTCCTGCTGGTGGGGTTTCGTCTCGGGCGAGAGTGAGTCCATCTGTGGCGATTGTGGCGGGATAAGAAGTTCGGCGCCTGACTAGTAGCTGAGATCGCCGAGAAACATCACCGTCACCACGACTAGGCTGCCCGTCTAGGACTTTACGCGTTACGACTTGAATACCACCTGCGGGAGTGTATCCGTCACCGCCATAGTACGGGTCCGAAGTTCACGTCCAACGTTTAGTTTTCATACGCTCTGAAAGTGTGCATTGACCCGCTTTTGCATCCGATGGACGCTGGAGCAAAGGCGGCTCTGCCTACCTTCGCCGACCGCCGAACTTGGCAGCGACAACGGTTCAGCCATGCGAACCCGAACAAAATACATCAATAGACCCAGCTCGTAAAGAGATTCCTGCCCAGGTTGGAAGTGCTCTTGTGCCCCTGCTCTGGATTCGTACGCACAACCCCCTCAGCGATTCTTCTAACAAGCTGCGGTTATCTTATTAACCCCCATTAACCACCGCATCGGCGACGGATTCTATACTTCTGCTACAGGAAGAGGCACCGCGCTGAGGTAGTATCGACCCATCCAATATTCACCTCGTTAATCTCGTCTTACCCCCTAACGCTTCAGCCGCGCTCAACTGGCTTTCTCTAATAGCCACGTTCCCTTTCCCTAAGCAACACAGAACGGCTAACTCACTTCCGTTTCGCAGAAACGGCACTCCAGAAGTCCCCATCTAGTTCTAACGTCTCAGGCTCCCTTCACAGCCCAGAGCTCGACCTCGACCTCTGTTGGAATCTAGCACGGCTAGATGAGACCCTCAGATGAATTGCAAGAACTAAGGAGACAAAATATCGAGACGAGTCGCGATCGTACATGAGACGCATATACAGTTAGTCTCGGCTTCAGTGTAGAGACGGCCAAACAACGATTGAATATTGATTGGGGGTGGAAGCGGGGAACTTCGAGAACTCTAACCTTTCACAACTTCACCCTATGCTGTCCTTCGGACCGCGTGCCGTCCTAAACCAGTTACCCTACTTTTGAACGCGCCGGCCCTATCGCTGACCCAATGTATCACAATATTAGTGACGTGAGCGACCGCGAAGGTTTATATGTTATACCTTGAGCATCACCAAAGTTCAACTTGTGACGCTGTCGCGCGTAGCTGGATGCGGGATCAAGCCGGAAGACTGATGATTGGAATTTTGACAACTTGTATACTTTGAATTAGACCGTGCGGGTTATCTGTATAGAATATGGAAATCCCGAAGTACCGCTTGGAAAGCAAGGAGGAGCGGCGTGCTCAGCATAATCTGTAAAGTCAAATGACCTCCTACATTCGACGTTGATCCAACAGGTGTGCTCGAAGCTCGTCGGAATGCGCAAGGTAGAGTGGAGGTGGGGGATTTCCTGCGTTTGAGGAGTTTGACGATGGCGAGCACGATCCGCCACGTTCGCTATACCGGACGTTCATCTGCGCCACGCCTGTCGCAGGGGAAGTACACCTCGAACTGAAATCCAGCGGGTAAATTTCGTACACAGGAAGTACGTAGCTTATCCGGATCCCGTCTGCAGTCCTCCAACTCGAGTTTGTGTTCGGTTACAACGTCGCAAGTTGGACGTTGAATGTTGAACCGTGGCGACGCTCCTTAGCTGGTCGAGGTCGAAAGTTTTATGATTGCTGACATCGCCGGTGTTGTAATACGTCTGGTTGGCTATGAGGTCAGTGCGTTCGGGGGATTGTGTAACTGTCATGTAATACCTAGTGATCCTGCAGAAATGTGAGGCTAGAAAGTTCTGGGCGGCAGAATCCCTCGAATGCGGGTAAGTCATGATTGCATGGTGCATGACCCGGAGACCTGAGGTTTCGAGTGTGATGATAGAAACCCCGAGGCTGTGTTCCTCGCCAGGATATCAAGCGGGCGAGACCACGGAGGGGCGCAAGCAAGGGGAGAATCATGGCGACTATTACGTGAAGTTTGGATCGAATTGGGAAGACCGAGGCAGGAGTTCTCGTAAGCGCAATATCACACCCCTCTTTTCCTGACCTGATCTATCCCAGAGATCCCCGTGAGGTATACGCATACCTCACATGCCGAATCATCAGCGGGGGGTGACCAGTGAGGTCGCGTCTTGACGAATCAGATCTGATACCCCCGCGTAAACAAAAGAATTTGAATTTCGACGATATCAAATGAGGGGGACGATGCACAGTTGTGACGAATAGGTCTTCCTGAGGCGATCGAATTCAAAAGGGGGAAAGAACTGAGCTGCATACCGGGTGATTTGCACCTTAGTCGACTAGGTGTCCGCCCATGTTATCATATTCGACATCAGAAGGGTGTCAGCGGCCGAGATTTGCTCTGCCAACAACCTTGCAGAGCGGTTGGAGTCCCTGTACCTGAAAATCCCTATGAGGGATCACCCGGTACTTACTAGAAAACGATTTCGGGATGTCGGTAGGCGGTCGGGTCAAGAGCGGCCTCTCGGGGAGTTCACGCCTAAGGATCAAGATGAGGTTTCCAATGCGGAACAATGCAAGGTCCAAATAGGGCTGTATGGTGGGTGCTGTACGTTGGCTGACCGTGGCAAGAAAAATATCGAAATGCGGGTCTGGATGAAGAAACACGGTCAATACATGAAACGCTGCGGCGAGATAGGAACCTACCTCGGTCGTTGCTGACGGCGTTGAACCTTGGGCTCGAATTTCAAAAGCTGGCAATGGAGCGAGAGGGAGAACAGATTGAAAGGCTCCCAGTCGAATTTCTCACGAGTGTCAGTGTGCTGATCATGCATCACGTCTCCTTCCCTTTCAGACCAGATCCCCCTCCTTCTACCTTCGCCTCCACCTCCACCTCCCCTCTGCCCCCTGGACTCAGACAGTGCACCTAAAGACCTCTACGGACTACCCCCTCTACGACACCACTGGCTCGCGACCCGAAAGAACGGTAGTCGCCGCGGTGCAGCACGTCCACTGGTATCAGATCCTGTGCCGAGCCACGGACCCCCCCGTCCCCTGATTATATTCCGCAACCTTCGTTAGTCGCGCGCGTACGTTCGGCGGGACGCTTCTATTGTTTTATTTACCATCAACAAATCGCTGGCTTTGGTACATTTCGATACGAAGACGCATGCCTGGTGGCACGGAGCGGAGGCTGTAGGCCATGGATTCAAGAATGTTTCAGTTAGATGCCCAGGATCTTGTCATCTGTACCTCAGGGCAGGTACACCTCCGTCCGATTTGGGTATTTCACACTCATCACTCCGACACCAAGTCCGTGCTCGAGTGTAGAGGACGTTCGGGATTCGAGATGGTTATAAGGTCGGGTGGGACTGCAGGTATGTTCTATCATCGTCGGGGATCTTGTGCACCACCCCACCAATCTTCTACTCCTTTCCCCGTATCCTCACGATGTCTTCCCGCAAGAATCAGACCTCCAAATTCCACCACTACGATGGCCAGAGGCACTACATACTGTACCAGCCTGTCCCCCCACCGCCTACTCAGATGGGAGTCCAGCCACATCCTCCACCCCAGGCTCTCCCGGATCCTTCCTCTACCAAGGCTGGTGCCAAACCACTGCGTGCTATCAAGCCCGCTCCAGCCACCAAGTCGGCGAAAGACTCCGGCTCTTCATCGACGAAGAAGACGTCAAAGTCGCGTAAGGGGTCCTCGGGACAAAAGGAATATAAATGGGTCCCGTATACTCCCCGATGATTCCGTCTCGCCCTCTCCTTCGCGCAAGCTCAGCGATTAGACACCCCCACACGCACTTGGGTTCGGACATCACATCACGACACCCTTCTCTCACGACCCGTTGGATCACTTTAGGCTTTCTCCTCTCCTTCCCGTCCGGACTGTCTCCCCTAGATTACCATTCGCCGGTTTCTATCGTTATCATCTATTTTATAATTCCTTAGACCGTTTTCGCTTCATTTGGTTACGTTCAGCGTTTTATCCGATGACGGAGGTGATATCGAATAACCCCCACAACACCTTGTTGGAGGTCGTTTGATTTACACTCTCCGCCGTCGGGCAAAACGCTGAACGTGACGCTTTCTCGTACAATGGCCGCCTTTTTCCATCATACCAACACCATCCGCAGTTTGTGCCTTCTTGTGATACTCGGTCTTCGTGACCATATTCTTTGGTTGACCCAATATATTCTGTGTCTATCTTGTACTCTGTCTCGTAGTGTGAACACTTAAATGTCAATGGAACGGAGGCCGGGTCGTGGAGCCATGCAATGTGATCGGCTTGCGGAAAATTGAAATATTTTGGAAATAAACAATAGATCGTGGAGAAGGCCCGTGTTGCACGTTCGCGGAGATTCAAACCGCCTCCCGCCAGTCGAGCGAGCTCGAATGAGCATCGGAGGTCCTCCACGCAAAGAGTTAGCGAACGATACTTCGCCGTGTACGGCAAGGCTGTGGCAAGGCGACTGACGACTCCTTCGGCGCTTGTAGGTGGTTTTGAACCCCAATAGGTGTTAGACGCGCGTCGTTGCTCGGACCCGTTGGAGCGAGGCGTGGCACCGCCGCGAGATTTGTGAACGATGGTAGGTACCGGGTCGGATCTGCCGAGACGTTGCGGGGCGACGCGAGATGAACAGCGAGAACTAACTTGCAAGGGGCGTCTGGAAATAGTGAATGCATTGGTCGTTCCATGGATTTACCGCAGTTGGACAGTCCTACCAGCGTTTTTTGATACCCGTCGTCTGATGAATCTAGTGACAAACATTCCTGGAATAGGTCCGTAAACATGAGCTTTGTGTGGTGATATGTGGGGGATAGATGGGGAGATGTTGCTGCGTCCGGGGACAACGTCATAAAAGGGTCACTGGAGTTGCTTTCATCCATTCGCTCCGGAGCTGAACCAGGGGAATTAGAGGTCACGCCCGGCTACGTTTAAACAATGGAAAGTTGCACACGAAGGAATGTGTTGATGGCCGGCGATGTTCGGATACAGTAGGCCATGTTCTGACCGTGTTCTGAGGCGGGTGAGGGATTCGCCATTCCCGGGAAGCTGACGAAGTTATGCGGCACGAAAATTCCTGATACCCGCCTCATACCCAAAGGGGGTCCTAGGACGTGTTCGTCGGGTCGGACCAGATCGTTGGTTTTGAATCCCAGGCCTGCCCCACAAACGAAGACCGTGCTCTGGAACCGGGCTTGCAAATATCCTTCTCGTCGAATGCCATTGGATTTCCGCTGTCTGGG
>Ga0307515_10015923_pt1 | contig 13808 bp, 8 predicted proteins | sample 17_EM_MG_FD_194513 | JGI IMG/M metagenome (GOLD analysis project Ga0307515, IMG submission 194513) | Populus trichocarpa ectomycorrhiza microbial communities from riparian zone in the Pacific Northwest, United States - 17_EM | ecosystem: Host-associated > Plants > Roots > Unclassified | place... | reverse complement strand
CTTGGCAAATCTGACGTTGAGGTGGGCTCTACTCGTTGAGCTGGCCGGCACTTACCTCGGTAACGAGGTAAGTGGATCGCGACAGCGGCACGGGTATGGTCTGAGCATGCTAAGATAAGGTAAGGAGGGGTTTTCCCAAGGCACGTACAGCGCACGTGCCTCACAGGCGAGTCCTTAGGTCGCCCCTGGGTCGCCCGTGCCTTGCGGCTATATAACTATCTACCCAGGTTTCACCTAACACTACTTAATAAGTTTATTATAGAAATATATTAATCCTTAAAAAGCGATATATCTTTAAAGTTTATATTAAATACTAAATTATATACGCGCTTTTATAAAGGGAATTTTAAGTATTAGGCTATTAGGCTATTAGTTATAATAGTTATAATAGGGAAACAGGAATAGGATATAGTCTATAGTAGATACGGGCAGATATAAGACTTAAGCTTTAGGGAAGGTACTACTATAATATACGTTAGCGATGCTAGTTACTAACGCAACTCTATAAATATATACAGTTGGGGTTCCTACTAATAGTAAATTCCACGGAAAGAGTGTAGGGTGGTTTCTTTTTAGACATGCCTTATTCTCGAAATAAATGCGGCTTTCATGTTGCCTAGCCAACGGATTCGCCCTGCTGCTTCGGTAAAATTGCTACCATGCACCCGTGAGATTCTTCTCGATAGAGCGCTGGTGAGCCCTGGCGTTGTGTGTTGCATGCTAGGAGGTAGTCCACCCTGCCAGACCTATAGCGACTCTAATGTACTCCATATTCTCTCTATCGATATTATTATTGTGAACGACAAGTCCCCGCAACCCCGCGAGCCACTTTCCAATTCATTATTTGATTTGTCGTGCTGAATATTTGTGGGTTAACCGACCTGGTCTTAGCGTCTGCATTCACCTTGACACTCCCCCCAAGCAATATCCGCAGGCCGATCGTCTGGAGGCGCATTCCTCAGCGTAGGGAGCACGGTCTGTGGTCCTCACTGATCGGGCAAAGATTTTGCTTTCTCTGCTTCGCTTCCTTGCTCTCCGTCGCCGTCACTAGCCGAAACCCTCCTTATGAACATTCCTAAGTCCTTATTCACAGGAAGTAGCTCTAACCAGCAGAATCCAGAACGACCTGAAATCGGACGGCTGAGCACACCCGAATATCGCGAGACTTGGATCTCCCGCCTAGAGGCACCGAAGCCTTCTAACGAACCAACAAACAATTCCGGTCCGACCGAGTCTTCATGGACCGCAAGTCGGAATCCTGAACGATCCGACCCTCGGCGACGACCTGCGTCGTCTGCACTAGCAACTGATAGGTCTCCAGACTTGGCGAAAACAACACCTGTGGCGATAGGCAGGAATCGCTCCTCGCGATACACGGACAAATCGCCCATTTTCCAACAGCTGGCTAGCGAACCACCGCTCAAGAGACGACGCCTCTACACTCGCTCACGGCATACTCTAGATCGTTTCAATTTCCCTATAGCTGGGTTGGATAACGGGCAGCCGCCGTCACCTCTCTTTTTCTCGAACAGCCGCCGGGCAAGACCACGGCTGCCGGCCCGGTGTTCGAGCTTCAAGGCAGCGGCAAGAATGCTGAGCAAGACACGGGGTGAAGATACCGGCATAAAGACCGTAACACTTGCTAGAGGGACATTTAGTGGACTAAGCCCACCAGGTACTACAAGCGCGCCAGGCGGTCGAAGTTCTGAGAGATCAAACATACCCAGAACAGCGTCGCCTGATGGCAGGGATAAAAATGATTCTCTCCAGATATTGGGCTCTGTGGGGATTGCGGAATTGCTGGAACAAGACCCGCGGCCCACTTTCATCATTGACCTAACAGACTCGTTAAATTATGGCTCTGGATCTATATTGATGATTTTTGGCAACTCTTCGCTGCGCTCGAACCCTTCTTTGTTAGAACTAGTAACAGGCAGAGCGGCCAATTCTTCTCCAGGAGCCCCTTTCGTGAATACTTCCCCTCGCTTCAAAAGTTGGCTGTTGAGTCTTGGAGGCCAAGGGGAAACTCCTGATGTAAACCCACCTCCCATGGAACACGGAGGCATAATATGGTCCTGTTCGACATTAAGAAAACGATTACGAGTTGTTAGTGGAAGCGGCCCTCATTCAATTTCGCCAAGTTTTCCTTCTAGGAGTGCCTCTTTTGAATTCGCGATACCTTCATCCTTTCTTCCACCTGGCTCTAGTCATCGTCACGAAAGCTCATCCGGTTCCATCCCTGCACATATTCACACCACCGAAGATGAACCTCAAGATTATTTTGGCAACACTGTGCCGCCACCTCTGGAAGAGCAAGACCGCATCCCTGAAGATAATTCTGATATGACTATACCTACTACTGAACCACCTAATCCAGGAGTTACAACTATAGGCGTTAACGGGAGGATGTTTGGCAGGAGCCCGGAAATGCCAAACCCCACGGATTCTCACGGTTCATTTACGAATGAGTGCGTTATCCGAGCTGCTACAGCGGGTGATATTGACTCGTTTTCCAGAGTCTCTAGTCCGTCTAAAGAAATAGGGTTCTTCGATTGGACGCGGTTGCCAATTTCTGACTCTCTTCCTCGACACATTCAATTCGCACGAAGCGTTGATTGGGCAGCTACGCCACTGGGCCCGATAGAATATTGGTCTTCTGATCTACGCCAGATGTGCAATCTAATCGTGGCTAGTCCGCATCCAGCAGCCATGTATTGGGGGAATGATCTTGTGGCTATATACAACGAGGCTTTTGTTCTATTAGCTGGACAGAAACACCCTCAGTTGATGGGGCAAAGATACAAAGACGCTTGGGCTGAAATCTGGGATGATGTAAAGGATGTTTTCGCTAATGCTAAATTGACTGGACAAGCGACAATGAAGGTTTGTGTACCCTTATATATCCAGAAGGGCTTGACTAAAGATATCAAGGATGACGATTGCCTGTTCATGAAGAGGAACAACTACCTTGAAGAGACGTACTTCTCCTGGTCTATAATCCCAATGGTAGGTGGTGATGGTTCCGTGATGGGTCTTTACAACCCCGCTTTCGAGAAGACGCGTCGAAAGATTGCTGAGAGGCGAATGCTCACGTTACGTGAAGTGGGAGAGCGGACAGCAACGGCTCGAGATGTCAAAGGATTTTGGGAGCAGGTTTTGGCCTCACTGGCTGTGAATGAATACGACACTCCATTTGTGCTACTTTATTCCGTCTCCGAAGATTCCGACAGCGATTCTTCTTCAATACATTCAAGCAGCCTCCTAGGCACAAAGCATTGTTATCTGGAGGGCGCATTGGGAGTCCCTAGCCATCATCCATCGGCGCCTGAACAGATCGACTTGAAAGAGGGTAGTGAAGGTTTCGGGCCAGTTTTCCGCGAGGTCATGAAAACAGACAAGCCAGTGTTATTAGATATAGGCACTGGAGATCTTCCTGCTGAGATGTTAGAGGGACTGGAATGGCGCGGTTTTGGAGATCCGTGTCGGTCTGTAGTCGTTTGCCCTATCCATCCAACCACGGGCGAATCTATTCTGGGCTTTCTAGTAATGGGAGTTAATCCACGAAGGCCGTACGATGACGACTACAGCCTCTTTGTCCAACTTCTCAGCAGACAACTTGCAACATCCCTAGCCTCAGTCGTCTTATTTGAAGAGGAGATTAGACGTGGCCAGAAGGCTGCGAAGCTGGCTGCTGAGGATCGCATTATCTTATCCGAACAACTCGCGGCCCGTACCCAGGAAGCCAGGGATATCGAAACCAGATTTACGCGAATGGCGGAGTTCTCTCCCGCTGGACTCTTCATTGCAGATTCGCAAGGCCACGTAACATACTGCAACGACACCTGGTATGTGATCTCACGCGTGCCAAGAGACTCGGAAAGTACGGACAGATGGATAGAGTCTGTTATAGAGGAAGATCAACCAATGGTCAGAGCAGTGTGGAGGGATCTAGTTGAGAACACCAAGTCAATCAATGTTGAATTTAGGTTCAAAGCTTCCTGGGAAGATAAAAATGGTAATAAAGGGGATACTTGGGTGCTGTTCAGCGCGTTTCCGGAGGTATATGAAGCAGGCATCCTCAAGAGTGTCTTTGGGAGTATCACGAATATCAGTCAACAGAAATGGGCCGAAGGATTCCAGAAACGTAAAACGATGGAGGCTATCGAACTTAAGCGCCAACAGGAGAACTTCATCGATATAACGAGTCACGAAATGCGCAATCCACTCACCGCTATTTTGCAATGTGCTGATGAGATCTCAACAACGCTGAATGATTTCCAGTCATCAGGCTCCGAGCGAATTAGCACGGAGCTTGTTAATAGCAATATAGATGCGGCTCAGACGATCGCACTATGTGCTCAACATCAGAAACGAATTGTGGATGATGTTCTTACTCTTTCGAAGATCGACTCGGCGATGCTTGTGGTCACGCCTGTAGATGTACAGCCATTGAATGTTGTTCAAACGGCGCTGAAAATGTATGAAGGCGAGGTACAGACGGCTGGTATCACGATGGAATTTGTTGTTAGCGATTCTTTCAAGGAGTTGGATATCGATTGGGTCAAGCTGGATCCTTCCCGGGTTCTGCAAGTTCTTATCAACCTTACTACCAACGCAATCAAGTTCACCACGACAGAGAACAAACGCACCATCACCGTCATCTTGGCAGCATCACGAGGGCGGCCGTCAGCAGATAAAGAACCTCTCGTCAACTTTTTTCCAACCCGATCTAAGCGGATAGACCAAACAAAAGGGCCAGATTGGGGTGATGGAGAAGAAGTTTACTTGCAATTTGCTGTTCAAGATACTGGACGCGGGCTGAACGATGAAGAGAAGAAACTACTTTTCCAGAGGTTTTCGCAGGCCAGTCCAAGAACGCATGTGCAATATGGTGGCTCAGGGCTAGGTCTTTTCATCTCTCGTGAGCTTACCGAGCTACAGGGCGGTGAGATTGGTGTCGCCTCTGAAACAGGAAAGGGAAGCACTTTTGCTTTTTATGTCAAGTGTCGAAAGACTACTCCGCCAACTGATTCAGCTGAGCAACTGCCCATATCGTTGGGACGCCAAATCTCCGATGCTAAGACGAGGCCTCGAATCGAGGTGACTAGGATTAAAGATTTCGCTTCCATACCGCCACCAATGACTCTGCCTGATAGTGTCCGGCAAAACTGGGCGGATTTGAGGGTACTGATCGTAGAGGATAACCTAGGTAAGATAAACCAAAGACGCTTAGTAGCTTTTGCGAGCTCAAACTCACGGTGATGACAGTAAACCAACGCGTTCTCCAAAAACAACTTAAGAGCCAGGGCATCACGGTGCACGTGGTGAATCATGGTGGAGAAGCATTAGACAAACTCCGCGAGTCACAGTACTGGTGCAAGAGCGGGCCTGATGCGGTAGATCTAGGAGTTTTGCTCATGGATCAGGAAATGCCAGTTATGGATGGCCTGCAATGTACCCGTCGAATTCGTGAATGGGAGGAGGGTGGGCTGTTGAGGAAACATGTACCAATTATCGCAGTAACTGCGAATGCGAGGAGCGAGCAGATAGCTGCTCTGTTGGCAGCGGGAATGGTGAGTTTCTCCTCCCCCGAATTCTACGGGAAGCTTGCAACTAACTATTTACTAGGACGACGTTGTGTCCAAACCCTTCCGCATCCTGGAGTTAATTCCAAAGATCGAAGAGCTGACAGCAAGGTTTGCTGACACACCATCGCCAGAACCTTCAGCAGCAGTCCCACAACCCACCTCTCCCCTTTCTTAAACGACGGTTCCTAATTTTCTTCTTCATAGTCCTTTTAGTTCGGCTGTGGTAGTAAGATTAGAGTTTTTACGATCTGGCCTGGATGAACGTGGCATTTTGGAGCTAAAAGTATCTATCGACCTTTTCGTTAGGCGCTGGCGGTATATAGTTGCTTCAGCTTTTCGCTTTCTAGGATAGACAGCACAGGGGCGTTTCCGGGTCCCCATATATATCTTGGGAATGATTTGGCATGGAAGTAGTATCTTTTTCCGTTTTGCATGGTTCGGGGTTGGGCCGTCTCACTGATATATTTTGATGTTGGTTTTTGTCTTTGACAAATATCGAGGCTTGGCATGATATACGGATTTTGGACTTGCAAATTAAGGGGGACTGGGATCGTGGGGCTTAGTGCTGTGAGATTGAGTCAATGGAGTTGTGTAAATTACCTAGAGGGAGAGAGAAAGGTGACGTGCAGCTTTTCCTTCGCAATACATATTGAAGCCACTTGAATGGCGCTTTTGAGATTTGTTTCCGCAGTGCGACGGCAGTTGTCGTGCCCCAGTACTGCTCCGTCTCCGTCAACTATTGAGTGGAAATCGTCAGTTGCATCATCTATTCACTCAATCGCCCTTGCTAGCGTGACTGGCACTGATATATGCCCGAAGTGCCAAGACGGAAAAAAGTTCCGGCAATCTCCGTGTGGCATTATCTCACCTCAAACGAACCAGAAGCGCAAATCGGGGTTGTCCTGACGCGAAAGCCCGCCCTACAACAAACTTTAAAAAGAAAATCAAAATCAAAATGGTGTACAATTGGGAGGGCAAAGAGGCCGAATGCTATCGGCTGTATGTGGAGGAGAAGAAGAGCTTGGACGAGGTCATGGAGGTGTTTAGGGCTGAGGGCTTTAATCCTAGGTACGTTGACCTGTCCTGCCGTGCCCTACAAAACAGGTAGACCTGGCGTTACTCGGCGTGCCGTAACAATATACGGACGCCTGGATGGCCAGATGAGTCAACACATCACTTTGCGCCATCTCCCCTTGTTGGCCTTGTTTGACCGTGTTGCTGGATGAGTAGGTGGGCTGATAGGTGCTGTGCAGCAAGCGCGCTTTTCAGACACAATTTAAGGTATGAGCTTGCTCTATATTCTGCTTTTCTACTTCTACCCGAGATGCGATTTTTGTTTCTGCCATTGCTTTGTTGTTTATGAGTATTATTTTGCATACGACCAATAGCTGACCTGTGCACGTGCGTCCCCAGCGATGGGACTTTCCCAGCAAGCAGAACCCCGCGCACAAAAATGCGGCACTCGTCGCCCGCGTCAAGGAGTTATGGGAAAAGAATACAAGCCAGAAAGAGATGCTGATCATACTGAGCGAGGAGGGGCTCCAGATTAAAGAGAGGGAGCTCATGCGTGTCAGGGCGAAGAATAGGTGGTTGTTAAGGGTGCCGAATGGCATGAAGAGTGCCTTGAAGCCGGCTTCTGGCGCGCAGAGTGGAGTGCAGAGTCAGAACATTATGCAGGAGTTGGAGCAGGCGATTATGGTGGGTTACAGTTCAGTCTGATATATCGGATTGGGAAGGAAGGCTGTTAACGCATGGTAGGAGGAGAATGCCAATGCGGACGAAGCGAAGGCGCAAGCTGAGAAGGAAGGGGCTGCTGTGCAGCGTCCATCATCACCAGAATTGGACCCAGAAGTCATTCGCAAGCGGCAGCAAAGGCTAGAAAGACTCCAGGCTGAGAGCGATGAGCGCTGGCGGACGCGGAAGCGTCGACGTCGGACGAGAGGTTGGGCGGGAATGCCAGCAGATCCTGAGGGCCCGCCGCGCTTTCCATCTGAAACCACAATTGACGAAAGCAAAGCGTACCTTAATATGGATAACGACTTGTACCGCCAAGTGCGAGAACAATTCCAGTCAATCTGTGAAGAGGAAGGCGTGCTGAAGAAGACTATCGCTGGCCCAGACAAGTGGACTGAAGTCAAAGACCGACTGATCCGTGAGAACGCGCATCTCCAGAACGTCTTCTGGAATGATCCTCAGCCGCATCAGCAAAATGGCCAACCATCTAAACATGACCAGAAAGCTCTATCACTTGATGTAATTTGCACCGATGTCACCAAGCGCATGCGGACCCTAGAGTGCCGCATGACTATTGCAGAAGCTAAAAATGCCCTCTCTATCAATCCGGAAGAGAGTAGGCAAATCCGCCACGCATTCTATGCTACATTGAAAGCAGATCATTTCACCAGCAAGCTCGAAGCGGGTGATTCCCATTGGAACGAGCTCAAGGAACAGTGGATTGCAGAATCAGACTTACTACAGCGCATCCTGGCTCCAGGCGACGCGGACCCTAACCACGAGCTTAAGAAAAAGGCGCTCGAGGTTCTGTGTCGAGACGTGATGAAGCGGCATCGCGATGACCAGACGAAGCGGGATCCCACTCGGAAGAAACAGATCAACACAGGACCAGGCCCTGGCCCAGCACCGCCATCCATAAATTCTCATGCTTTACCTCGGTCGTACTCGTCAACGACGAACATCATCCGCCAAGAACAGCACGAAAACAACAACCAACCGCAAACCCAACCCCAGCCCCTTTCGCACCCCTCAGACCTCCAAATTGACCCCTCTCTCCTCCTCGCCGCTAACGACCCCTCCGTCATGCGGGGCCATCATGACACCTACCCGCCGCCCTACGCCGACCCCGGCTATGCCTCTGCCAGCCACGCGCAAGCCGCCGTCCCCGCGCCCATCCCTGTCTACTTCCGGCTGCACCCGCACTCGTCGCTGTCGCTGGGCGCGCACAGCAAGCAGCTGTGGCTCGGCGCGCTGCAGATCGGCACTGTCGCTGAAATCAGAAGTCTGGCGATGCGCGAGCATCCAGGGACGATTGTCGTGCGTATTGAGGGCGTCGTTACGCATCGTGGTGGCGAGGGACATTCAGAGAGGGAGATGGTGTATGCGATTGATGATGAGGCGGAGCTGGGAGGGTATCTAGCGCATGTGGCGGGCGGGAAGGTCACGTTTGTTGTTATGCTGGCGCCGGCGGCCGGGCAGGGAGATGGTGGGTTTGTGTAGGATGGAAGGAGATGAGTGAGAGTGAAGATAAGAGTTTTCTGGGGTGTAGGATGGGCGAGGCCTTGTGCTGTTCTCGATACGATGGCGATGTCCTAGTAGATATTGTTATGGATGTTTAATAACATGTTAGATATTAAGGGCACCTTAGGTATTTACCCTCGAGGCCCATATGCGAATGATCTTCGGTATATTGCGAGAACCACTCTGTTTGCGAGATGCGGTGAAATAAATGGCATATGCCAGCGTTCGTTCAACAGTACTTTGCAATTATCATGCAGTATAAGAAAATGGGGTTAAATCGATCGGTTAGGGGTAGGTGTCGGAGGTCTAGGTTAAGCTTGGCATAACCTTAGGTTACGCACAACCCCCTAAGGTCCGTAATATATTATCTAAATATTACCCCCCCCCCCCTTAGGTGGTGGCCCCTACTTTTCGGACGCGTTTTTAAGGCCTAGGTTAGTACTAGGTTAGTATAACGGGCCTTTAATCTTATTGTTGCCTTAACAATCCATTTTTTAATCCATTTTTTATTTTTATACTCGTAATAGCTTATATAAGGTTTCTAATTTTATATAAAAAGGCTTACTATAATTCTAATTCTATAATATAGAGCCCTCTTCTTCTTCTCCTTTAATATTTACGCGTTTAGTAGCTTTATTTACCTACGCCACGCTTATATATCTCCGTAAGGGATATTATTGCGGTCACCTTGAGTTGCCCTCAGGACAACCCCCAGACACCCCTTGGATGGTCGCCGGTCACGTGCTAGAGGCACGTACCCGTAGTATATAGTCTCTATAATCTTAGAGGCCTTACCTCCTTAAGAATTCGTCTCCTCTATAATCTATCTATTCCTATAATCGTGCCTTATAACCCCTATATATAAAGTCCCCTTACATTTAAATCCTTCCTACTCTATTTAGAAGGGCAGCTAGCTTAAGGACTAGATTATTTATTTATATTTTTGTTTACACCTACTACTCCTCCCTTAAAAATCTCGCGATAACCCAAACGGATACCCTATAGACAGCCGTCGCTTTAAGGCAGAAAGGTCTCTCTAATAGTAAGAGATTACGACAATATAAACCTCTAGATAAGGCGGCTAAACAAGCCCTAACACCTAGATACGCTAAAAGCTCGAAGACTTTTACATACCTACGGTTACTAGTAACGCTAAGGAAAATATAAGCACCCTCTATAACGGCTATAACGCTATTAAAAAGTAGCTAAAACCCCTCTAGCCCTACTTAGGCTAATTAGAAGATTAAGCGCTAAAGGTAACTTTAAGATCTTCCTTTAAGCTAGAAATGCTAGAGGGATATACTAATATATCTAAAACTATTAACCTATAATTAGTATAGTAGTAATATATAGACTGCTTACGAGCTAAGTAGGTCTACCCCTTTAGGTAACCTAACCTAAATACTAACTTAAAACTTAAGCCGTATAAAGTAACCTATACTAATTACTGGCGCTAATATAACCCCTATAGTTAGAGTTCCCCTAAGCCTAAGCCTAGGAAGCTAGGAGCCCTAAACTAATCTTCTTTAAGAAGGATATTAGGAAGCCGTTATAAGACTCTTAGAAGCTATATAGGAGGGAGCTACTAATAAATATATTAAAAACCTCTAGGGGTAGATCTAGGTCTAGTAGAGCTTAATTTAGGCTAGATAAAATCTTTTATAACTAGGCTAGAACTAAGGGCTTTTTAGGGGTTACCTTATACTAACCTAAGGAGGTATAAAAGATTTAGAGAGGCATTTATATAATAAGCGGGAAAAAGATATAGACTAATTAGCTAAGGCCTTTAATAGTTTAGATCTCCGCTATAGACCTAAGGCCTATAACCTAGACAACTGGGTTTACAAAGTAGATAACTTCTTTAAGATATTAATAATATAAAATAACACTAGAGAATATACCTAATAGATTATTAGTAAGATTAAAAATCTATTACTAAACTAGATCGCACTTAACCAGCTTAATAGAAATTAAATTATTATATAGCTATAGACCTTTCTAAAGAATTAGATTTAGGATCTGTATATTATATAATATAATAATATAAAGTAATTCTAGAATAGTATATAGTATAATAACGAAGATTTCTGCTAGTTTATAAACTTTATAGAAACCTAAGCTTAATAGATAGATTTAGAGACCTTTAAAAATAGAGATAGCAGTATTTATAAGAAAGAGAAGATTGGATTTATCTAGGCTAAAATTAAGCTATTAATTTGTAATAAAATAAGGCGCGTAGGAGCCCTATTATAAATTACTATATATACTAATTTTAAACGAGCGGTTCTAAACGCTAAGGACGCTGTAAGAAATTAAAACCCTTCTAGTAAAAAGCTAAATAGTTACTAAAGTATAGGCACTTTAGTAGTAATATAGGGTAGATGTTACGGACGCTTTAAGTACGATGTTACGACTACTTGGAGAAGAGTCGGAAGAAGCTAGTTGGTTAATAAGAGCACGGTCCAGGATGGATCCGGTAGAGCTATATAACGAGGAATAGTAACTAAGGTTATATAATGTGATCTGTATAATCTATAGGATCTATATAATCCGTAATAGAGTAGATAGAGCGCACGTATATTATATATAAGAAGGATTTTATAGGAGTACAGTTATGTATTTAAGGACCCTTAGTCCCTACCTAGATAGTTCCTTCCTTATAGTAATTCTCAGAATATAATTAAAATTAATCTATTAGGCAACCACTCCACCAGTTATTATTTTCCGTTATTAACTACTATCTTTATATTTCCTATACACCTAGCCTATTAATAGAACCCACTATAGTACTTACTATAAGGTTCCGTTATATAATTACTACCTAGTTACAGTATTAAATATAGAAGTTAAATAATATGCCACTAAAAGCAGCTACCATAACGCTATTAACGGCGGCAACTACGTTAAGGTTAGGGGGTGACACCAGTATAGTAAACACTGACTCGCAATAACCTATAACGGTAAAACAATTATAAGAAATAGTTAACCAGTTAATAGAGAATAATGCGGCACTTAAATAAAGGATTAATAGAATAGGTGCAGTAAAGGTTAAGTTACCATTAATTAAAAGATTCTTAGGGAAGAGATTAAAGCTTAAAGGATTCCTTATATAAATGCACTTTAAGGTTGCGCAAGAGGGAGCAAAGCTAGCAACACCTATAGATTAAATAGCATATATAGGGCTATTCTTAACAAAAAGAGCACTTAAATAGTTTAAGCCTTACTTTATAGAGATATAAGTAAACGGAATAATAACTACAAACTAAGAGGTATAGTTTATATTTTTAAGCTGGAACGGATTTATAGAGCAACTTATACAAATATTTGGAGACCTAGAGGCAGTAACTACGGTAAAAAGAAAACTCTAAGATATTACGCAGTAAACCTTAGCAATTAAGTATATAACGTAGTTTTAAATATTAGTAATATAAGTTAAGTAGAATAATAAGGCGCTTATGGCACAGTATAAGTAAGGACTTAAGGCTAAAGTCTAAGACGTAATTATTCTAATAGAAGATGCGGATACCTTAAGGGATTTAATAGATTAAGCGATAAAGATTAATAATAGGATCTACTAAAGGGAACAGACTAAGAGAGGTTAGGATAGAGTTCTATAGTTATATAAGACGCAGAATATGTAATAACTAAAGCTAAGTTAAAAACTATAGTATAGCGTAAAGCTAATAGACCTAAGTGGTACTAAAGAAGCCTATAAGAGATAGAGTAAGAAGCTATAGAAACCTAAAGGTTAAGGATCTAGTAATTATAGAACTAAGAAGTATAGGCCAAACCAAGGATTTTAGCAGCAGAAGACGTTTAGGCGGACTCTATAGTAAAATTAATAGTTTAGAGACGGAGCTTATATAAATTGCGGAAAATAGGGTTACTTTGCAAGGGATTGTAAAGATAGTTAGAGTTACTATATAATAAAGGGAACTAGACTAATAGTAGAAGATATATACGTATAAAGGGATAATAGTATACTGCGAGGAATAAAAGAGTGTTTAATTAGAAGTTTTGCGTTTTATTATAACAACGCATACCAAATTTATAAAGACGCTAAGTATAGCACAAGCTATTAGCCACAAGAGCCAGAGTTAAAAAAACTTAAAGGAACTATAGAGTTAGATAAAGAATAGGATTGACTCTATAAGCTAAATTAGGATATTATAGCAACGTATAGATAATAATTAGTAACAATAATAATGGAGTTGGAGTACTTATTAATTAATAGCAACGAGGACAGTAAAGGAACTAACTAGGGGTATCTAAACCTTAATAACGCAATAGAAGTAGAGACTAAGACTACTATAGAGTAAGGTTTAGTAACGGGTATTATAATACCGTTAGATATAGTATCTATCGCTTTATAAGACGGAAGAAGTAATATCTAGAGACGATTAAGCAAGTAGACAACTGCTAGTGCTAGCTTACCACTTAATAAAGGCAAAAGGCCAAAGGCTTAAGATTCTTAAGACAAGATAAAAGAGATCTAAGATTCTAAAGATAGGATAAGGATAGCTTAAGGACCTATAATAGACGAAAACCAATAGAGCAGAGTAGTAGCTTAGTTTAAAGATATATAAATAAGCTCGGGATAAGAGTTCCCAATAGTATAAGATTCTTAAGATAAGATAAGTAAGATTTAAGACTCTTAAAATAAGATAAAAACACTACGGACGCCTAGTTGGACTAAGGTAGGAGCTAAGCTTAAGTTAAAAGCGAGCTTAGGATTAAAGAATCTAAGGGACTAAGAATTTAGAGTATAAATTAGGACACCTATAAGTAAAAGGCAAAAAGCTTCTTTATAGATTAGAGAATCTGTAATATAAATAGTAGTTAGACTAGGAGACAAATATATAGACCTAAAGGACCTACTAGGGGAATATAGTGTTCGGCCTAAAGATTAAAAGTTTAATACCAAGATTAAGAAGTAAGAAGACTTTAAGGATCTACTCGTAAGAT
>Ga0307515_10015922_pt1 | contig 13808 bp, 6 predicted proteins | sample 17_EM_MG_FD_194513 | JGI IMG/M metagenome (GOLD analysis project Ga0307515, IMG submission 194513) | Populus trichocarpa ectomycorrhiza microbial communities from riparian zone in the Pacific Northwest, United States - 17_EM | ecosystem: Host-associated > Plants > Roots > Unclassified | place... | reverse complement strand
CGAAAATAATCATATTCTACCTAGATGATCTTAAGTTGTTTCTTCAAATCGACTAGATTTTATCCTATCAACTCCCATCAACTTTAATTTGAAAACAGGCTTAAGCCTAGAGCCAAATCGGACGCTACGGAACTGTTTACACAACCAAAGACCTGAGCATCGAGCGCATTGGCAATAGCCACAAACACCAGCACCCGTCACATTCAGGTGATGTCCGACCAAACCAATGATTGAAATAAGTAACAAATATTGACCAGCTGAAAGATTATCCAATGGTTAAGTTCAGGCAATGTGCCATGTTGTTTTAGCCACAAATATTGACTGGGAAAACAGATCCCGGGCCTCCAATCAGGTGCAGGCCTAACAGTATCTGCTTACACAAGAGATGAGATCTGATCATCAGGTTATCATTGTGTTGGCGACTTATAACATATGACAGCTACCACGCCACCTAAAACTATCCCCTTTCACAATTTCTAGCTTTGTGGCATTGCAGCATTTAGATGACCATATCTTTGCATTACTCTCTTGGCAGCTAAAGCTGCTGCCTCGCTTGCACGAAATGTGCCAGTAGCCATGATCGCAGCGAATTCGCGGCCGATCTCCTCCTGTACTTTGTTTCGTGCATCCCCAAGAGGATCTCCTCCATTGACTGTAGTCTTCCCCTTGGCTTCTGCAGATTTGACTGTGCCCGATGTTTTGTTTGGTTTGGTATCAACAGATTTGACTTTGACATCAGCCTCTTTAACGATTACTTTTGTGGAAGGGCTAGGACCACTGGCCGTGGATTTATCAACAGTAACTGTTGCAGCCTGTGAAGACTGCGCCATTGAAGGAGGCCTGAATTGTGGAACTTGCGGGACAGCCCCTGCTCTCAGTGTTGACTCCAGATTTTGTATCATGGGCACTACAGCATAAAAATAAGCATGGTATGTTAAGAGTTAAATGCCACGAGCAGTAAAGTTGCATGCGCAATCGCTATCCACTAGCATGAGCCTTGTCGGCAGACAAAATCTAGTATGAATCCACTATCCCACCATGATATTTGAGACTTTATAACACATTACTAAGTTCTCTAAAAGAAAATCATTTACAGCTATTTGACCCCAAACGAGGGTTTTTCTCCTGGAGAGTAAAAAAAGGGGTTAAAGAGCATCTATGGACCTGCGCTAGTTCATTCAAAATTCAAAACAAAACAAAAAAAAAAGAGGAAAGGAAAAGGAATCAGGGTAATTCATTGAACAACTCTCTCTCACCCTATCTGCATTTCGATTCAACAGAATAAGTAAATGACTTGCATAATCAAGACTAAGTTAGATCAACTCACTTATAAGAGCACCCATTGGACTGTTCATGACTTCATTGGGTAGCTGAATAATATATTCTGGAATGGTCACACCCACCAAAAACTGGGCAACCTCATTGCTGAAGTTGTTGCAGTTGTGAGTAAGTAAACTATAAGTCTCAGCAGAGTAACGGGAACTAATTTCCTGCAGATACTCTTCAAATACATCCTGGGGTACATGTGTGATACCCAAATCAACCACTTTAATTGGCGTTCCATATGGAGTTGTTCCAGAAGGCAAATGTTGTATACCTCCCCCAAAGAAGTATTCATTACCGTACACCACAACTCCTGTGTGCCTGTGATGAAATACAAAACAATAAAGTCAGATACAAAGCCACATAACACTAAAGCTTGAAGGTTCATAACAACTCATGCAAGACTTTAATAAAATGAAGTTCAGGATCATTTTACATCCCTGCATAATAGACTGCACAATGTACCAAATGTTGTTTACAAGTTATCAAAGAAGGAATTCCAAAAAAACATAGTAGAATTCCAGAAAAAATTTGGTTCATATTTACTTCATATCTCAAAACAGTTTTAAAATATAAATACAGCTAAATTGGGTACGTCGTCAATGATTAAGGGCAGAAGATGCCTATGATAGAACGAAACCTTCTCCATCTATATATATATTGAAAATAAATGCCCATTTAAAAAATGAATTGAATAAGCCACTTAGGCATTCCCCAGCAAGGGATGCATGCACATAATTCACTTCTAAACTGTTAAAATTATTCCATAAGGGGAAAAAAGAGCACAAATATCCACCAAAACAGTAAGTCTTCACTTATCCACCTCAACATTTGTATCGTAAAATGAGGTTAGCTCAAATTCCAATTACACTACTCGCATTCTACTTTATATTAAAGTAAGTACAAGATACATGCTCACTGCAGAGGAGGTTATTTCAAGCATCCGAGATCTTCAACACATCATTCTCATTCGAGAAACTTACCAGATTCCATCAATGGCCTTCCCCAAAAACGCTGTCGAGAGTTGCCGTGCCAATCCTTGGCTGAGATCATACACATTCAAAGTAACCTTGTAACCCTCCTACCATCAGTAAATCAAAGTTCTGACTCAATAACCAATGTAAAAAGCCACTGCCACAACTCACATGCATACCTCTAATACAACATGCAATGAAAAACAAAGAGCATGACAGACAACATCTTACCTCAGCCATCTCTCACAATATTTCACCGACTATAAGTAGCAAAAAGTTCTGTCAACCAATGAATGATAATCTGTTCCAGTCACAATCCAACAGCACAAGCATTCATTTAAAACCAATATGATACAAAATTAGCAATACCAATTTACAAAAAATCCAAGGTATAACTTGAAAAGTCAGAATTCTTCGGTATATCCAAAGTTGCACCCGATACTCTCACATGATGATGGGGCCATGAATTCTTATGGTAGTGATTGTTTTTCAAAATATTTTTCGGTCATAAATACATCAAATATTTTTTTTTATTTTTAAAATTTATTTTTAATATCATCACTTCAAAATCCAAAAATATAAAAATAAATTAATTTTATAACAAAAAAAATCAATTTTTATAGAAATACAATTTCAAACGGCTCTTTTGTGTATGTTTGACATTATGATATTACGGTTATAACTTTTAAAAAATAAAACTTCAAATTATAACTTTTTCTCACTGAGTTTCTAAAAGCAAAATTATATTATTTATTAAATACTTTCAAATCTGTGGTGGAAAAAACACAACGGCACCGCAACGTAGAAGCAAACAGAGCCTAAACTCCCAGTATACCTAATAATTTCTCGAACACGAGTGCACGAGGACTTCCCAGTTCCCACATGCTACATTCTAGAGTTTACAAGAAGAAAAATAAAAGTTTAACCCTTAATTCATTTCATTAATGAAATAAAAATTGAAAACAAAAACACAGAAAATCGTATCGTCATTTAGAACAAAAGATTAAACAGCAGCACTTCAAAATTACACAGATCTACAAGAAAAAATTAGATAATTAAAAATAAAAATCAAAGAGCCAAAGACAACGGAGAGAAACGCATCTACGTACAATTAAACCTAAGATTCAAGTCTTAAATTAAGAAACAAAATAAATCAAAGAAAAATGAAGACGAGAGAGGAGAGAAGGGACCAAAGGATTACCTGATGAAAGGTAAGATTTTAAGGAAAAGTCTCTTTGCCTGGCCTCAACGATGCATACAAGGAAAGGCAGGGGAAGGAATTTATACCATACAATTGACCTCCCGAATCGAGAACTTTCCTCTCTTTTCATCTTGTTCTATGAGTTTCTAGAACTCCCTCGCCAATTCTTGCTCGACACGTGGATGCGGTCGGTGGTTCGTTTTTTCCTCCTCACGTTTTTTTTAAAAAGAACGAAATGAAATGAAAAATCTAATTCAAACACTAGAAGTTGACATACGGAACGATGATGTGTGTAGCATTTTTACTTTAGAGGAAAGTTTTTTTATCAATTCTATAGTTTTTTCAATTAAAAAAAATAGGGAAATGTATTTATTAGATATAAACTTTATAAAATGCACATAAGGGTTTTGTTTAATTTAAATTAAAAATAACAAAGAAATCATAAAATATTAGGTTAATCAAACTAGATTTTTATTTTTATTTTTAATATTGAATTTTGTAGGATAAAATTCTGAAAAAAAAATATTAATAAAAAGACTTGCAAAGAAAAAAAACAATAACAAAAAGAATAGGGATAAAACTTCTTAAGAAAAAAAGCGCAAGGATGATGAGATTTGAAAAAAAAAATATTTCAGACAAAATAAGTAGTAATTAACAAAATAGAGAACAAATTTGTTAGATAAAAAAATCATGAGGGGTGAAATTGAAAAACATCTATAGTTTGTGTCATAATCTATTTTTGGGTTATTCCTCAAATTCACCTTTTCTCTTCCAAAAATAAAAAAAAATATTCGGACTAAAAACAAAAAATTCAAAAAATAATAACAATAAAAAGAGGATGTCATAGCGCTCAGAAAATGGTTAGAAATTAGTTGAGGAGGCTCAAAAATTCAAAGATTAAAATTTGACAGTATATTTTTTACAGATAAAGAGCCTTGTTGACAAAGAAAATTCAATTTGAAGAAGAAAGGTCCAAAAACAAATATTTATACACTCAATTAAATGTTATTGGAGGTTTAATTGAATTTATGAAGGGTTTGATTGCAAGAAAAATTGATTTTTAAGTTAATTTAGGCTTTAATTGGAAGAAATTAAAGTCTTGGGGTTAAATTAGAATTTTTTAGAGTTGATTTGGTCAAATCAAGAGCTTAATTGCATAAATATTGAAGTTTTATGGCCAATTAGGGACTAGATTGAAGAAATCCAAAACTAAGGATCAAACTGGAAAAGGCGTGTAAATAGAGAGACTAAAATTGACCAAATCATGGGTCAAATTGAAGAAATTAGAAGTTTATTGATCGATTAAGAGTCAAATTGAATAAATCTGAAACCAAGAACCAAAAGGGAAATGGGCGCTGAAATCTGGGGCTTGAATTGAAGTTCTTCAGGGGTGAAATTGAACAAAATTGAAAGTTTAAAGCCAATCAAGAGTGTAATTAAAGATAAGTCACAAATTGAAGGACTAAAGCATAATTGGCAGAAAAGTAACTATTCATCTTCTTCTCTAGCGAGGTTGCCCTAGGGGCCTCCTTCCCAAGGCGTTTGACACCTCGTTTCTTCCCCAAATTAGATGAAACCTGCACGAAAATGATCTTATGATACCTGACTACACGCTAGTATAAACCTTTCGGGCTTATCGAGGTTGCAGAGGCGGTGCCACCGCCCCAAAGTAGTCAACCCGACCAGCCATTTTCCTGCACAAAACTGGCAGTTCATCATTATTTCTTTGAAGCAACGGTTGGAGTGCTTTCGGGTCGAACCAAAGGTCGACATTTGGCACTAGAAGAGACAAAGTGTCCCTTTTCCACCACCTATAAATAGATGTGATTTTCATGCTCCAAAAGGGGAGAAATCTGGGTCCAAAGACAGCCAAAAAATTAGCATCCCTAATAGTCTGCCATCTTCACTCTCTTTCTCTCTCTCTCTCTGCCACCGGCCGCCACCGCAGCACCGTTAGTGAAGCCGGCATCCTCAGCCAGACCAGCAAGGGCACCTCCTCCTCCACGCCAAGTAACTTTTCTTTCCCCTCCAGCGTCTCCTTCATCTTCATCTCCTCCTGCATGCAGAACGATATTCATTCTTCATGCAGGAGGACAGGAGGGGGGAAATAATCCCCCCTTCCTTTTCTGGGTCAGGTCGGTTCTGGCCCAACCCTAATGTCTAGGTCGGGTCCGGCCCAGACCAAAGAGGCAGAGAGGATTGTTGGGCTGAGATCAGCCCAGCCCATATATTTTATGATATTATGTATTATATATATAATATTATATATTATATATTAAAAAAATTCAAAATTTCTGAAAAATCCTTTCAAAAATTTGTGATTTTCCTGCATATTTTTTTTATCAATTTTGCTTAATATTGGTTTGTATTTTTATACCGTAAAAGTACAAATCTAGTATTAAAATACCCGATTTTTGTCAAAACATTGTAAAAAAATTTATAAAACAAAAAAATATTTTTTTCATGCATACGGTCAAGTCTCTAAAAAAATTCATATCATTTTTTTATGCAGAAAACACAAAAATTCAAAAATATGTTTTAGCATGCATTTTGGCTTTAATAACAAGTTTATTAAAGCTATGAGAACTAGACCAATATTTCAAAATTTTCAAAAAAATATTTTGTTTTCTTTTAGTATATGGGATTACAAATTTATACATAAAATATATTCCTGATATTAAAAAGGTAATTTCTTTCATATAGACATTAGAACGGATAAGCTTTTACCCGATAAGATAAAAATCTTCTTACGGAAAAAGACTTTTCTTAAATTTTAGATAGGCCAACAATTAGAAAACATGATAAGATCTTAGTTTTTTATCAGATAATTAAACAATGCAGCTTACCTTAGGTAGGGCGTATTTAAGGTGTTAATACCTTCCATTTACGCAACCAGTCTCCGTATCCGATCTCTAAGACCAATTAGAGTTTCTAGTGACCAAAATACTGAGTGACGACTCCCTTTTCTGCTTTCCACTGATAAAAGATAAGAATTCATTGTCTTCTCATATCTGCCAGATAGATACCTTGATAAAGTGGAATATTCGCTGCGACATCGCACATGTGCGACAGCTTGATAGATAATTTATAGATTAAAAAATAACTGGGATAAAATTTTAAAAAAAAATTATAAGGGTCAACTCAATAGAAGGCAAAACACAAAAAATAACAACAAAAAAACCCCAAAAAAGAGAAGGATACAATATAAGAAAACTCCATCGTAAAAAAAATAAAAGCAAACAAACAAATTCAGGCAAACCTTCTAAACCTGATTTAATATTTAAAAGTCACACCCCATGAGATTTTGAACTCGAATTCAATTAAGAAGCTTAATTATCAACCAATTTAATTTTAAAAAATAAAATAGGTGAAAAGATGTTATTAAAAAAATCTAGCAAAAGACAAAAAAACAGGGATAAATTTTACAGGAGCTGCGCAAAAATCAAGAAGGAGAGAGAGAAGAAGAAGGAAAAAAAACGCTCATCATTGCTAAACCAGCGGTGATTATGATACACGCATCTCACCACCATGTATAGGGCGCTTAGTTCTTAAAAAACGCTTCCCCAGAAAGCAGCGTTTGGTGGTCGTCCACATGTTGGTGCGTGAAATGCACGTGCAAACAAGGTTGTTTTTAAAATAATATTTTATATATGAGCATTGCAATAATATCCCTAGGCAGCCTCCAAATCCACAACAAAATCAATGTAAAATGATCAAAAAAATCTTATGAGCGAGTTGCATTGTTTTTGTCTCTAAAAGAGCCAAAATAACTATATTATTCTGAAAAAGTAAAATATCAAAAGCAACCCCAAGTCAAAAGAATCGGAATTATTTATTCCAATGCTAAAGTTGTAACTTTACCATGCATTAAAAAAGAAAATAACAAATATAACATCATACAATATGTTTAAGATATTTGTGTAATGGTAAAAAGACAATCTCACCTCCAAAACATAGTTTTTTGCTTCTTTTTTTTTAAAAAAAGGGAAAACTAGAAAGATGAGTCTCGGACTACAGTAACTTCTCCTCTAAGTTTAGTTAGCATATTGGCTCGCGCTCCGTAGCAGGTCAATAACAAAAAAAATTCAAATGTAAAAAAAATTATTAAAAGTATAGAGAATATTGTAAGTGTCTTGGGTCTAGCGGCCAAGCCAGACCCAATAGGCCTAGGTCAGGTGTCCATGCCTTGACCCAATACGCTGCAATAATTTTTGAAATAGAAAAGACAAAGCCTTTCATGGTCCTCTAAACATCTACAATGAGGTCCACTGTGCAAATACTTTATGTACACAGTACCAACACAATGATTTTTTTTATAAAAAAACATTTAAACTACTCTTGAAGCATCCTAAACAGAAATGCTAATTAATTTTTTTATAATTTATTTTTATTTTTAATAATAAAAAATAAACTACCCTTTAAAGTATCCTAAATAATTTTTTTATAAATATTTTCTATTTCTTATAAAAAAAATTTGAATTACCCTTAAAGTATCCTAAACAGAAATGTTAAATACTTTTTTTATTTTTAATAAAAAAAACATTTAAACTATCCTTAAAGTATCCTAAACAGAAATGCTAATTAAGTTTTTTATAAAACAACATTTGAACTACCCATGAAGTATCCTAAATAATTTTTTTTATAAATGTTTTCTATTTCTTATAAAAAAATATTTAAACCACCATTGAAGTATCTTAAACAGAAATATTAATTAATGTTTTTTATAATTTTTTTTATTTGTAATAAAAAAACATTTAAACTATTTTTAATGTATTCTAAACATAAATGCTAATTAGTTTTTTTAATAATTTTTTTTATTTTTTATAAAAAAATATTTGAATTACCCTTAAAGTATCCTATATAATTTTTTTATGAATTGTTTCTGTTTATTATAAAAAAAACATTTAAATTATCCTTAAAGTATCTTAAACAGAATTAATTTTTTTTGTAATATTTTTTATTTTTATTAAAAAAAAACATTTAAACTACCCTTGAAGTATCCTAAATAATTTTTTTTATATATTTTTTCTATTTTTTCTATATAAAAAATTAAGCTACCCTCAAATTATCTTAAACAAAAATCCTAATTAATTTTTTTATAATTTTTTTTTAAAAAAATAGATCTGACGGTCATGTCAGATCTAGGAGCTTCCAATAGCTTTGGGTAAGGCAGGCATGACAGACCCAATAGCGAAATAGCCTGAGGTCTGGCATTGCCACCAAACCCAAGAGCCTTGGGTTTGGCGATCATGCCTTGACCCAACACGCGCCAACAGCTTGACATAACACGTGTCAGTAGCTTCTGGAATTAAAAATGAAAAAGACAACACCCCTCATATTCCTCTTAACATCTACAGTGTAGCCCACAATGCAGACACTCTATGTCTATACTATGATCCACAGTACTTTTTGAATAAAAAATAGAAAAGACAACATCTACAGTGTGGTCCATAGTGCACACATTCTATGTCTACAATGTGGTCCACAGTGCAATGATTCTATGTACACAGTGTCTGCACAGTGTTTTTTTCGCACATTTTAAAGTATAATATAATATTTGTCTTATGCTTGCTTTTATCTGTCTTCAACCACCTTACTCAGTTACTGTAATTATCAAGTTATGTTTATGTTTTAATTATGTCTTTGTTTTATGGATGTTTGTTTTTTTTGTTGACACCATAGTTTTTAAAACCGGCTTGGTTTGGTGGGTTGACTCGGGACTTGGTTGATTCAGAACCAAAATCAAGTGGGGTTTAAGAAAAAATAAAAAAATACAAAAAATTCAAGTGATCCGATCAAAAATCATGGTTGCAACCCGTTAACTATTTGTTTTTCTAAACAAAAACGATGTTATTTTGATTTATAAAAAAAAGTGGGGTTGATCTCGATCAAAACTCGTAACCCAGATCATGAGTCGGGTCGACCACCGGGCTGGGTTTAGAAGTTTAAAAATCATGGTCATCACAAATCTCTTTTTGTGATCGTTTCAATTTTTATCATGTCATCTGTTTGGGTCACTTTTTTAAAACTTTGTACTCTTTTAGTGTTTACTAGTTTATTTGTCCGCGCTCCACCGTGGTCCGAACTATGTTTTTAAAAATGTAAAATAAAAGTTATTAAGAGCGCGAAGATTTTTTTGCAATGCTATAAACTCAAGCAAGATGATAAATCTTTAATTGCTAACTCGATGTGAATTGGTTTATTTAATGGGTTTAAAGGAAACCTGGATGACCTTTTTTTATTTTCAAAAATCAATGTTGAACGATAAAATTGAAAAAAAAATAAGGCAAAAAATAAAAGAGAACGTTTAGCCATGTAAACTTTTCAAACCAGTAATCCGAGCTATTATATCAAAAATACCGAACATGGAAAAGTAGTGAAACTCAATTCCCAATAAATCTAACATCAAATGATGAATTATCACTATTATTATCGTTACTAATACTATCATAATCATTACAACTATCATCGTTACTATTATTATCAGCAAGTAATATCATAGTTATTGTTAGTATTATTATTGTGATCACTGTTATTATCATCATTATCATTGTTGTTATTATTATTTATACTACTGTTATAATTATTATCACCACTACTATAACTAATATTGACATTATTTTTATTCTTATTACTATCATTATTATTACTATCATTATTATTATTATTACTGTTATAACCATAATTATTATTATTACTATTGTTCTCACAATCACAATCACTATTAATATTATTATTATTACCATTACTATACTATTATTAATATTATTATCATAATTATTACTACTATTATTATCAACACCACAATTATTAATATTATAACCACTACAATCATTATAATAAACTATTATTATTATTATTGTCATTACAACAACAACTACTACTACAACTACTATTACTTCTACTACCATTATCACTTTTACTACTTTCTCTATTATTACCACTACCACCACCACCACCACCACCACTATTATTATTATTATTATTATTATTATTATTATTACTACTACTACTACTGCTACCACCACCACCACTGTTATTACTATTATAAATATTATTATCACAATCACCACCACCACCACTATTGTCAATATCATAATAAACCGTTACTATTTTTATTATCATTAACATTATAATCAAGGGCGGAGTTAGGATTATTTGTTAGGAGGGGCCAAAATTAATATAACAAGATATAATATTTGTTTTAATTTATTGTACATGAGTTGTAAAACAAAACCTGCATAATTTAGTTTTATTCAAATAACTTACTATAAATATATAATGATCTTTGTATAATGTAAAAGGTTTAGAGCAATACCAAATTGAGTCAAAACAATGAAGTTAATTTCATTTTCATAATGTATCTATCACTTTAATGTTATTGGTCTTTATACCTATCAAATATAAACATACAAAGTATATAAGAAACATTAGTTAAAGCGAAGCATTATTTATGTTTGATAAACTTTGAAATAAAGTAAAAAATAATAAAGAATCAATTCTTCTTAGTTTGTTCATCGTTCAACCTAAAATCAAAACATATATCGTAAGAAAAAATTGATAATTTTGGTAGCTTTGCTAAAAACAAAACATAAAAAAAAATTCAAGCATAATCAAAACAAACCAATAAAATATATCTAATTAATTAGAAAAAAAATTATTATAACAAGAATTCAAAAAACAATTGCTAGAACTAGCAGATCTGGAAAAAAAAAGAAGCAAAAATGATAGAATTATAAAAGAACCTCATCAAATTATTAACAAACATCTCAAAATAAAATAAAAATAGATTTTAAATTTAAATTATCTTATTTTGTTTGATGAAAGATAAATTAATTGAGGACTCTACTTCAATCTTTTGTAGAAAAAATTTGCTCGCAATTTGTGTTTTTATTTCTCTATTTGATCGGCTGTAACTTGCAAGATTTATATTAGGATAAATTAGTGGCTCTGTTTTTTATTTCACAAATTTTAACATACCATTAATTACTGTAAAGAATTAGTCCATGACTCTGTTTTATTCAACGTAGGTAAAGAGTAAATTAGGAAATCCATGTGGGTTAATAGTAAATTAGAAAATCAAAAGTAAAGTCACCATTAATTATTGTAATAAACCCACCTCTTTAAAATAAAAAATATAACACCTCCTTTTTAAAAATAAAAATGTCTTGAGGGGGGGCCCGGGGCCCTGCTTGCCCCCCCTCAGTTCCGCCCCTGATTATAATCACTATTAGTAGTGTTGTTAATAATAATATTGTTATTGTTATTGTTATTGTTATTACATCCACTATAATTACCATTATTATTATTATTATTATTATTATTATTGAAATAACAAAAATCATAAACTTGTTTTGAAGAATAAAATCATAGATCATAAAAACTTTGACAAAAAAGCAAATGAAACAAATAAGAAATCAAACAAAAAAGGACCAAACTAAAAATTAAAAAAACAACCATATATTTGATTTGAAGGGTAAAATTAAAAATTATAAAAACTCTGACAAAAGAGCTGAGGGAAAAATAAGAAATCAAAAGTAGAAGGATCGGATCAAAAAACATCATATACACAAATTAAAATTGAAGGACTAAATTGTAAACAAAGAAAACTCTAACAAACGAGAAAAAGGACCAAAATAAAAAATCAAAACTAAGAGAATGGATTTTGAAACACTAACAAAAAATAGGAATGAATTTATAAGGACTGAAACTATAAAAGAAATAAAAACAACATAAGAAATTAAAAGAATGAGGATTGAAATGAAAAGCAAAACATATGAGAAATTGTAATTGAAGGACAAAATTGAAAAAAAACAAAACTTTTATAAAAAAGAACGAGGATGAAATAAAAAATTCAAAGAACAAGAACTGAAATTGAAAAATAACAAACAAATAGGACAATTATGTACTTTAGCTGTTAGGAGAGAGAAAAGAAAGAAAAAACAAAAACAATCGATCACTCGTGGTAATCCAACTGTTATAAGCCTACACACGCTACACCATGCGGTTCCTGCGCTTTTAGGGAGATGGCGGAGGACCAGATTTGACCGCTAAATGGTGTCACACGCGCCCCTAAATGGTGCAGACGCCACCCATTCGCTAACATGAAAAGTGGAACACGCACCAACAACTTTTGGATTAGAAAATTAAAAACAAAATGTGAAAAATACCAAAACGACTCCATAACTCTTTTAATTACACAAAATACCTGTGTGAAAATACCAAAATACCCCAAAAGGCAAAACTTTTTTTTTCTAAGGTTAAAAACGTTCTTTTACTATACATGGAAAGTGAAAAAACCTGAAACACCCTTGTCCAGCAACTCAACATGTTTTTTATCTTGGGGGCGAAGAAGTATTTTCACCGTTACAAAACTTGTAAAAAGTCAATAAAGTCCTTGGTCAACAATTCTAAATTTTGTTGACTAAGGTGTGAAAGAGTATTTGTACTGTGTTAAAAAATTTGAAAATACACATACACCTGAAATAATCTTTTAATGACCACTGGTCCAGAGAAAAAGACATAAAAAACCCCAGCTCGAAGGCTTAGATTTTCTCCACTCAAGGGTAAAAGGATAATTTTATTGTAGCAATCCATAATAATTTATGTATAGAGCTATAATGAAACCCCCACATGTTTTAGGTTTTTTTTTTAATTTAATATTTAAATACTAATACATATCACCTGTTAATACGTGTTTGTTCGCAGTCGAGTGTTTTCTTAGTTTTCATACTAGTTAACATTACAATGTTGTTCCAACTAAAGATATTTGCTATGTGCCTACTTTTATTTGTCTTCGACTTCTTTACCTGGTGATCATAACCATTGTTATTAAACCTAGCTCGGGGGTTGACCCGGCCAAGGGGCAGGGTCCCGGGTTTCATGGGTCAACTTGGGTCAACCCGGATCGACCCGAAAAAATTAAAAAAAAATATTTAAAGCTTTAATAATTTATATGAAAAAATTAAGAAAAACTTCATGTAAATATAGGCTATACATATTGTAAATAATGAAGTTTAAAAGAATATTTTTAAAAAAAAAATTATCCCACATTGAAAACATAACTTTTTTTTTTGGAACATAGAGTATATATACTAATGGGTTTCAAATCCCACATTGAAAAAACATAACTTTTTTCATGGGAACATAGAGTATAGATACGGAAGGGCTTCAAATCCCACATTAAAAAGATATTATGTTATCCCTTTAATTTGAAGTATTTAAATCAAAAAGTTTTTTATCCCACGTTGAAAAAACAATATTTTTTTCTTGTGAACATAAAGTATATATACTAATGGGTTTCAAATCTC